>OGYU01000905.1_pt1 | contig 22298 bp, 16 predicted proteins | sample 1576581 | NCBI WGS metagenome assembly OGYU01 (sample SAMEA3541547, study PRJEB24748) | human gut metagenome | biome: human gut; feature: human-associated habitat; material: faeces | place: China | collected 2012 | reverse complement strand
CTTGAACAATTTTTACTTCAAAATATTGTCTAACTTTTCGGGGTCACTTCATTTTTCAGATGCGGGCTTTTATCAAATCATTTCCACAGCCAGAACAGCACGGCCAGCAGCACCGCCAGACCCACCAGGTAGGCACCGGCGATGAGCAGGGTGGCCTTCAGCGCGCCCATAACGGCCCAGAATTTCTCCTTGGCGGTCCATTCGTCGGGCTGCTCCCAGGGGCGGTCGTTGACCGGCTCCGGGGCAGCGGCAGGCTTGCGGCTATGGGGCAGCAGCGTCGGCGTGGGGCCGATGCCGCTCATATCGGCGATGGTACGGCCATCGTCCTCAAACGAATCGTGCTTTCTCATTTCTCGTACAGGTGGCAGACCACATAATGGCCGGGCTCGACCTCACACTGTTTGGGGGCTTCGGTCTTGCAGCGCTCGGTAGCGTAGGGGCAGCGGGTGTGGAACTTACAACCCGCCGGCGGGTTGGCCGGGGACGGAATGGAACCCTGCAGCACGATGCGCTCCCGCTTGACCGTCGGGTCCGGGATGGGAATGGCCGAGAACAGCGCCTTGGTGTAGGGGTGCAGCGGATTGGCAAAGATGTCGTCGGTCTCGCCGTACTCCACCAGGTTGCCCAGGTACATAACGCCCACCGTGTCAGAGATATGCTCGACAACGGACAGGTCGTGGGAGATGAACAGGTAGGTCAGGTTGCGCTTTTCCTGCAACGTTTTCAGCAGGTTGATGATCTGTGCCTGGATGGACACGTCCAGTGCGGAGACCGGTTCGTCGCAGACAACGAACTCCGGGTTCAGGGCCAGGGCACGGGCGATGCAGATACGCTGGCGCTGGCCGCCGGAGAACTCATGCGGATAGCGGGTCTTGTGGTAGGGCTGCAGGCCGCAGTCGTCCATGACCTGGTCGATATAATCATCAAACTCATTCTTCGGTACCAGGTTATGCTCGCGCACAGCCTCGCCGATGATCTCGCCGACGGGCAGACGGGGGGACAGGCTGGAGAACGGGTCCTGGAAGATGATCTGCATCTTGGTGCGCAGTTCCCGCAGCTCGGAGCTGTTCATATCGTAGACTTCTTTGCCGTTGAACAGCACCTGGCCGCCGGTCTTATCGCCGCTCAGGCGCAGGATGGTGCGGCCGGTGGTGGACTTGCCGCAGCCGGACTCGCCCACCAGGCCCATGGTGCAGCCGCGGCGCAGGTTAAAGGTAACGCCGTCCACTGCCTTGACATGGCCCACTGTCTGGGACAGCAGGCCGCCCTTGATGGGGAAATATTTTTTGAGGTGGTTGACCATCAGGATGTACTGAGGGTCATAGGTGACGGGGGTGTAATCCATTGCTTCGGGCATTTTCTTTGCCATACGTCACTCACCCGCCTTTCTGTTTTCTTCGTAGTAGCGGTAGCAGCTGACCTTATGGGTGGGGGACAGGCTGATCTCGCAGGGGTACTCGCCGCTGCAGCAGGGCAGCTGCATCTCGCAGCGGTCCTTGAAGTAGCAGTAGTCCGGCATATCGACCGGGTTGGGCACCTTGCCGGGGATGGAGTACAAGCGGTCGACCTTTTTGCCGACGACCGGCTTGGAGGCCATCAGGCCGATGGTGTAAGGGTGGCTGGGATGGGCGAAGATCTCCTCGACGGTGCCCTTCTCGACCACGCGGCCCGCGTACATGACGACGACATAGTCCGCCATCTCGGCAATAACGCCCAGGTCATGGGTGATGAGCATGATGGAGGAGTTAATGCGGTCCTTCAGGTTGCGCAGCAGGTCCAAAATCTGAGCCTGGATGGTCACGTCCAGCGCGGTAGTCGGCTCGTCAGCAATGATGATCTTGGGGTTGCAGGCCAGGGCCATGGCGATCATGACGCGCTGGCGCATACCGCCGGACAGCTCGTGAGGGTACATCTCGTAGACACCATTGCTGTTGGCGATGCCAACGGTCTCCAGCATCTCGATGGTGCGCTTCTTGATGTCCTCCTTGGTCTTGCCTTCACCCTCGTGCAGGGCGATGACCTCGTCGATCTGGGCGCCGATGCGGAATACCGGGTTCAGGCTGGTCATAGGCTCCTGGAAGATCATCGAGATATAGTTGCCGCGCAGGCCCTGCATCTTATCGGCGGGGGTCTTGGCGATGTCGTAAGCCTTGCCGCCGCCCAGGTTCAGGCGGATCTCGCCATCCACGATCTGGCCCTGGGGGCGCTGCAGCAGCTGCATCAGGGACAGGCTGGTAACGGACTTACCGCAGCCGGACTCACCCACGACGCCGACCGTCTTGCCGACGGGCACCTCGAAGGAGACGCCGTCAACGCTTTTGACCACGCCGGTATCGGTGAAGAAGTAGGTGTGCAGGTTATCGAACTCGACCGCGTTTTTCTCATCGTGCATCTGGACCGTGTACTCGCTCTCCGGCACGTTGCGGCGCTTGCGTTTTTTCTCGTATTGATCGGTAATGCGGCGGTTTTCTTTGGAGATACGCCGCGACTCTTTGGCGGAAAGGTATCCGTCCTGTTTTTTAGCCATCGTGTGTTTCTCCTTCCAATCAGCGTTTCATCTTGGGGTCAAAGGCGTCGCGCAGACCGTCACCCACAAAGTTGAAGCCCAGAACGGTGAGCAGCAGGCAGACACCGGCAGGGATCCAGATAAACAGGTAGTTGGTCATAACGTAGGCATTGTTGACATCGTTGATGATGTTGCCCCAGGAGGCAAACGGGTATTTGACGCCCAGGCCCAGGAAGGACAGGGTGGCTTCGGTCAGGATGGTGGAGCCGAGACCCATGGTGCAGGTGACGATCAGCTGCGGGATGACGTTGGGGATCAGGTGGCGGAAGATACGGTGCCAAACGTTGATGCCGCAGGCCTCGGTAGCCAGCATGAACTCCTGCTCACGCAGGGAAAGGATCTGGCCGCGGACCAGGCGGGCAATGCTGGGCCAGCCCAGGAAGCCCAAAATCAGCATCAGGTACATCATACGGGTCCAGGAGTCCACGCGCATGGCGTCCATGGCGGCGCCGATGATGATAATGACGGGCATCGAGGGGATGCAGTAGAACACGTCGACCACACGCATGATGATGTTATCGACCCAGCCGCCGAAGTAGCCGGAGATGCCGCCCATCAGGATACCCAGGGAGGCTTCGATGACAACGACGATGAAGCCGATGATCAGCGAGACGCGGCCGCCGTACATCAGGCGGGTCAGCATGTCCATGCCGTTGGTGTCGGTGCCCAGCCAGTGCGCCTTGCTGGGGCTGGCGTAACGGTCGTAGACGTAGGTCTCGGTCATCTGCTTGACGCTCCACACCTTGGTGGAAGGATCGTAGACGATGTCGTACTCGGCCTCGTTGCCGTCGGCATCGGTGTAGTCGAACTCCTCGGCATCATCATCGATGGCTTCCTGCAGGCGCTCCTTGAAGTCGCGGGTGATGACGATGCTGGAATCGGCGGCGGAGACGACGAAGCGGCTGACATAGCCCAGTGTCTCGCCGCCGGCGGTGATGTTGCCGTCCTCGTCCAGGGCGTAGTCCACGCCGTTGGCGGCGAACTCTTCCTCGCCATTGGCCATAGCGGTCAGGGCGGCAAGCTTGGTCTCGAAGTTAAACTTATCCGCGCCGTCAGTCTCATTGACCAGGTCACGGCTGGCGTACCCCATAACAGTATCGCCCTTGTAAACAACGTAGAAATCGTCGTTCACCAGGTCGAGGGTGTAGTCCACATCTTTATAGGTGAACTCGGTCTCGCCTTTTTTGGAGGCTTCCAGCGCTTTGCTCTGGGCGATAGAGCCGAAGTCCTGGCCGTCAGCCACGACAAAGCGCATGGTGTCGTTGCGGGTCACGCCCACATACTCTTTGGACATCTGGGTGTAGGTGAAGAACTGCTCGTCCTGGCCGTAGGGGCTGACAAGGCCGCCAATGAAAGAGAAGACGAACATAGCAACCAAAATGGACAGGCCCACAACGGCCAGCCGGTTGCGGAAGAACCGCTTGGCAACCAGTGCGCCGGGGGAAAGTACCTTGACGCGGCGGTCATCGTTCAGGGAGTACTGCTCCTGCTGGGGGTTCTGGTTCTGGGTGTTTTCACTCATGGGTGTGCAGTCTCCTTTCTTAAGAAATGCGTACACGCGGGTCGACCACGCCGTACAGGATGTCTGTCAGCAGGTTGCTGGCCAGGGTCAGCACTGCCATAAAGGACAGGTAGAACATCGTAAAGGGAATATCGCCTGCGACCATCGACTGGTAAGAAATGTAGCCGATGCCGGGGATGGAGAACAGCGTCTCGGTGATCAGTGCACCGCTGAACAGGCCGGGCAGGCTGCCGCCAATGATGGTGACCAGCGGGATCAGCGTGTTGCGGAAGGCGTGCTTATAGATAACGGTATGCTCCGACAGGCCCTTGGCGCGGGCGGTGCGGATGTAGTCAGCGTTCAGCACTTCCAGCATATTGGTGCGGGTGTAGCGCATGTAGCCGCCGATGGAAACGATGACCAGCGTGGCGATAGGCAGCACCAGGTGGTTGGCCTTATCCAGGAACTGGCCCATCGAGTCCAGCTGGGCATAGTCACGCCCGACCAGACCGTACAGGTCAAACCAGCCCAGCTTGACGGAGAACAGCAGCTTGAGCAGCGTAGCAAAGAAGAAAGTGGGCAGAGAGATGCCGACCAGTGCGGCCGCGGTAATAACGTAGTCGGTACGGCTGTACTGCTTGGTGGCAGCCAGAATACCCAGGGGCACCGCAATGATGATGGACAGCACAAAGGAGATGCCGCCCATAATGACAGACAGGCCGACCACTTCCTGGAATTTCTGGGTAGCAGGGACATTCCACTTCCAGCTGTCGCCAAAGTTGCCGACGATGGCCTTGGACAGCCAGGTGAAGAAGCCGGGCACAATGTCCAGATCCAGGCCGTAGGAGGCATTCAGCTGGGCCAGCCATTCCTCATAGGGTTTGGCACCGGGTGCCTGGGCCAGCTGCATTGCCATCGTCTCGGCAAAAGAGCTGGGCAGGCAGCGGATCAGCGCGTAGATAATGAACATGACACAGAACAGGATCAATACCGATTGCGCGATACGCTTGATGATGTAATTTCGCACGGGTGTTTCGTTCCTTCCTTGCACGGCGGGGCCGCGTTTGTTTTTATGCAGGGATTTTTGCAGGGATATGCCGGAATATGGGCATCCCCGTCCCCCGCAAGGGCTGACCCCCTGCGGGGGAGTGGGACAACCATATTATGGCCGAATGTGCATAGTATGGCTGTTTTTGTATCCAAACTGCTTGAATAAGTTTAGACACAGCAACCGTTCCGGCGTTATAAAGCGCCGGAACGGTCGCTATTTATTGCTGTTTAAGCAGAACGCAGGGTGAACTTAACTCAGTTCAGCTCGGTGTTGTTCAGCTCAGACTTGTAGGTCCAGTACGGGGTCATGTCCTTAGCGATGGTGTCGATGTTGACACGCTCGGTGGAGAAGATGGTAGCCTCGCTGCGCTGGTAGACGGGCAGCTCAACGCCCCAATCCAGGATGATCTCCATAGCCTCTTTGTACATGGCCTTACGGGCTTCCTGGTCGGTGGTCTGGCGGGCAGCCATAATCAGCTCGTCCAGATCGGCATCATCGATGTTGTAGTAGTTGGTGGAACCGCTGCTATGGTACAGCTGGTACATATCGGGGTCGTTGGTGGACTGCCATGCAGCAACCCAGCCCTCGGCAGCGCCGGACTGGTAGGAAGCGTACAGGTCAGAAGCGTTGGCCATATCGTTGACAGTCAGGGTGAAGCCGATGGTCTTCAGGGCGGCTGCCGCGTTGGTCAGGGTCTGGAAGGTGGGGTGGTCGCCGTTGCCGCCGGCACCGATGTTGACCTGATACTCCATCTTGGCACCGGCAGGAGCAGCGGTAACCTGACCGTTCTCGACGGTGTAGCCGGCAGCCTCGAAGTAGCCCAGGGCGGCCTGCAGGGCAGCCTGGTACTTGTCCTCGCTGCTCATGTCAGAGGTGTAGATGTCGTTGCCGTCCACGTCGGTGGAGTAAGCAACCTTGTAGCCGTCATCGGTAACGGAAGGAGCGGCCCAGGAAGTGTTGGAGATGGGGTAGTTGATAACGGTAGCGGTGTCGCCGTAGTAAGAGTCGATGCCCTCATCACGGTAAGCAGCCACAACGGTCATGATGGCCTTGCGCAGGTCCTTGGAAGCCTCGGAAGCGGGGTCGCCGCCAACATTGACGTTCTTGGCGCTCAGGGCGATGTAGCCGTAGCCGCGGAAGTCCTTCAGACGGGTGGTGATGACGGGGCCATCCTCGCCCTCGACGCCGTTGATGTCGGCGATCTGGTCAGCAACTTCCAGAGAGTAGGAAGGATCGGAAATGTCGATGGTGCCAGCCTGAACGCCGGTGATCTTATCGGCCTCCTGGGTCTCCTTCATGTTGACGTGAGCGATCTTGGGTGCGCCGTCAAAGTAGTCGGGGTTGGCATCCAGGTAAACAACGCCGTCGCTGTACTTGTTGAAGGTGAACATACCGCCGCCCAGAGGAGCGCTGGTCTTGGAGCGGACACCGCTCAGGTCACCCTTGACAAAGCCGAAGGAGTTGTTGTCGTAGTCATACAGAGAAGCATCACCATAGTAGTGCAGAGGAGCAATGGGCATCTGCAGCTGATAGATCATGGTGGTGGACAGCTCGGTGGTGGTCAGGGTCATGCTGTAGTCGCTGGTCTTAACGATACCGGCAACGTTGGGCACGTTGTTGCCAACGGTGACACCAGTGGTGGAGTAGTTGTAAACTTCCTCGGGGATCAGGTCAGACAGGGCAGAGCCAGCAGTCTCGGCTTCCATAGCGGAGAAGTTCCAGTCGTACTGGGCGCCGATAGCCAGGAAGAAATCCTTAGCGGTAGCGCCATCGGCCAGGTCGAAGCCCCAGCCGGCAGCAGCGGAGGCAACATCGGTAGCGCCGCCGTTCTCGGTCATGTAGTCAACGATCTCCTGGGCGAACTTCACGCCGCCGTCGTTGACAGCGTCCCAGAAAGCCTTCTGCTGGTCAGCAGTGAAGTAAGTATTGTCGGTGTTATCCTCGCCAGCCTCAGCGATCAGCTTAGACAGGGTGGACATAGAGTTGCGGTACTCCTCCAGGCCAACGATGGGGGTGGAGTACATGGTGGCAGAACCGTCATAAGTCGGATCCAGGAATACATACATCGAGAAGATAACGTCGTCGATGGTGACAGGCTCGCCGTCAGAGAACTTCAGGTCGTCACGCAGTTTCAGGTCATAGGTAACGGTGCCGTCGTCATTCTCGGTGACAACGCAGTCAGTGGTGCCATAGTAGGTGTAATCGGTGCCGTTGTACTCGCGGGTCTCGCCCTCGATGCCGTTCAGGATCATTTCGCCCTTACGGTCGGCGCCCAGCAGGCCGAGCTGGGTCAGGTCGATGACATCCTGGTCAGCGGCAGAAGCGGCGAAGAAGGGGCTGAACTTACCCTCAAAGCCGGTCTCTGCCAGGACGAGGGTGCCGTCGCTGGTGGAAGTGGTCGCCTCGGCGGTGGCAGTGCTTGCGGCTTCGCTGGATGCAGCGGAGGAAGCGGAGCTGCCGCAGCCGGCCAGCATGCTCAGGCTCAGGGCCGCAGCAGATGCCAGCGCAATGGCTTGCTTTGCGTTTTTCATGTGTACAAAACCTCCTAAAATTTGCCCTATCGGCAAGTCATTATGGCCGCTCCCCAGCGGCCATAACGGGAAAGGGAATTCCCTTTCCGATGACTGTCTATTCATACAGTGTACACTTGTCGATAATGGCTTATCTTATATAGTACCTGAGATTGCGTAAAATGTCAACTTAAAAGTTCTATTTTTGTGGCATTTACCGAAATTTGTGATATTTTTTTGGCAAAGAAAGGACTTGATTTTATTGTGCCCCGTACCAAAAAGCGGGCAGCTGCACAGCTGCCCGCTTTTTTCACATTGCTACATATTATATTTATCAATAATTCTGTATAATTATTCCTGCTTTTCGTACTTTAGCGCTTTAAATTGATGGTTTTCTATTGCAAAGGCACCGGCTGCTGCTGCCTGCAGCAGGATAAACAGGATACGCGCAGGCAGGTTTTGCCTGCTGACTGCCAGCTGTACCAGCTGGGCGGCAGCTGTAATTCCGGCAAGTACAGCCGCCAGCGTGCAGCTGCCCGGCAGTTTCAGAACGGTCTGCTCATGAATATACGCCCGCAGCGGTTCCCCCGCGGCGGTCAGCCGCACCAGCAGGTAGACGGCATACACCGCCGCCAGCAGGCCCGCCATGTAAGGCAGCAGCAGCCAGAACGGCGCATAGGCGGTCGCGCCGGGCACCAAGCCCGCCGCCACTACCAGCGCGGCCCCACCGCCGCACAAGACCCAAAGCCCGGCCAGTGCCCGGCCGCGGGATTTTGTACCTTTATAATGGTAGTGCGCACCGCGATACTGGTAGTTGCCGTTCAGGTCTTTTTCAAAGTCGTCCAGATAGGCGCGCTTCTTTTTGCGGTCCGCCATTATTCCAGCCCCGTCAGGTCATAGTGGTCCAGCCAATCCTTGGCGGTCTCGCAGACGCCGCGCAGGCAGCTTTCCTCAAAGGGGCTGACCAGGTCGGCGTTTTTCAGCAGCTCGGTAAACACACGGCTGCCGCCCTGGCGGGTGTAGGCCATGTAGTGGTCCCATGCGTTGGCACGGTCCTTCTGCATCAGCGCCCAGATCTGCAGGCTGACGGTCTGCGCCAGGCAGTAGTCAATGTAGTAGAACGGGCTCTGGTAGATGTGCATCTGGCGCTGCCAGTACTCGCCTGCACCATAGAAGGGGATCTCGCCGTCCAGGCGCATCCAGGGCTGGTAGATGGCGGCCAGCTCCTTCCAGGTCTCGTGGCGCTGGGCCGGGGTCATATCCGGCTTTTCGTAGACGATATGCTGGAAGTGGTCCACCATCGTGCCGTAGGGGATGAAGGTCAGCGCCCCGGCCAGATGGCTGTAGCGGAACTTGCGGGCATCCTTGCCAAAGAAGCCCTCGGCCCAAGGCCAGGCCAGGAACTCCATCGACATCGAATGGACCTCACAGCCCTCCATGCTGGGCCATACGGTGGAGTAGGGGATGCGCTTGCGGTTCATATAGGCGGCAAAGGCGTGGCCGGCCTCGTGGGTGACGACCTCGACATCGTGCTGGGTGCCGTTGAAGTTGGCAAAAATGAACGGCACTTCGTAATCATCCAGGCTGGTGCAGTAGCCGCCGCCCGCCTTGCCGGGGGTGGAGAGCAGGTCCATCAGCTGGTCGTCCAGCATCTTGTGGAAGAACTCGGCGGTTTCGGGGGACAGCTCCTCGTAGAACTTTTTGCCCTGAGCCACGATGGCATCGGCATCACCGCAGGGTTTGGGGTTGCCGCTGCGGAACATCAGGGCGTTGTCGGCGGCGTTCATCGGGTACTGCTTGCCCAGGCGCCTGGCCTGCTCGCGGTAGATGCTGTCGGCCACGGGGACGAGGTATTTCACCACAGCAGCGCGGAATTTTTCCACATCAGCCTTGGTGTAGCAGTTGCGGCCCATGCGGTAGTAGCCCAGGGTAGTGTAGCCTTCGTACCCCAGTTTTTTGCCCATGGTGTCCCGCAGGTGGACCATCTTGTCGTAAATGGAGTCGAACTCCTCCTGATGCTCCTTATACCAAGCACCCTCGGCTTTCCAGGCGGCCAGGCGGCGGGCATCGTCGGGGTCGTTTTTGAAGGGAGAGAGCTGGCTTAGGGTGTAGACGCCGCCCTCAAAGGGGATCTGAGCCGAGGCGATCAGCTTGCCGTACTGGGTGGAGAGGTCGTTTTCCTGGGCCATCTCGTCCAGGATCTCCGGCGAGAAGGCTTTCTGGGCGATCTCGGCGTTGAGGAACATCAGCTCGCCGTATTCCTCGCCCAGCTGTTTGCGGTAGGGGGACGCCAGCAGGGCGGCGCTCCAGGTATTCTGGCACTCCTGGATCTGCGGGGTGGCAGCGTTCCAGAAATTCATCTCATCATCGTAGAATTCATCCCGGGTATCGATGGTGTTGCGGATGCTGGCCAGGTTGGCCAGCGTGTCCACGTGCTTGTTCAGGGTCTGTTCGTCCAGAAAGGCGGCCTTGGCGGCGGCGTAGTCTGGCGCGGCGGCAAAGCGCTGGGTCACAGCAGCAAACTGCGCCTTGATCTCGTCCAGGTTCGGGCGCTGATAGGGCATCTCAGAAAATTTCATGAGCGTATTTCTCCTTTGTGCGTTTTGTAGGCATTATAGCATAGAAGCGCAAAAAAGGCAAAGATATAAATAGATACAAAAAAGCCTCCCTTGTGCAAAGGGAGGTGGCACGGGCGAAGCAGCAGGTTTGCCTCAAAGCGGCGGAAATTCAGGGCACGCAGCATTTCAGCACCGTTTTCCCCTGCTTTGCCCACGGCCGAGCGGCGGCCGCCCACGGGGCGGTTGTCTTCGCTGCGGACAGCGCAGGCCACCAGCAAAGCCGCCGCAAGAAGCTCGATGCAGGCAATGACCACCAGGGAAAAATGTGTGCCCAGTTGGTCCAGCAGGTCGGTCAGATTGAACATGGGGTCCCCCTTGTCAGTAAAAAAGCCCCACACTGCAATGCGGAGCAAGCGCCCTGCGCCGTAGCTGGGACAGGGGCATCCCTTTATACAATAGACATATTACGCTTAAGTATGACATCCGGTCCGTGATCCCGCAACAGAAAATCTGCATTTTTCGCTACTTTGTCTTATACTTCGTCAGTTGTGCACATGTGTTGGAATTTAACAATGCCACTTTTTTAGCAAGTTGCCGCAAATTTTGAAAACGCACGGTTTTCATGTTTTGCAAAACGCCAATTTATGCCCACACAAGCAATTCAAAATTGACCACAGTAACTGTTATATGGTAGAATATGTCTATATATTATATGCTGCACCAGTGCCATTTTTAGGAGGGCCTTATGCAGAAAAATTTCACCCTAAAACGTATCGTCTGCCTCCTGGCAGCCCTTTGCCTGGCCGCTGGGCTGGTGGGCTGCGCCGATATGCCCGCCAGCAGCAGTGAGGAAAGCAGCCTGCCCACGATTTTGGTGGGCAGCGATGTCTACCCGCCCTTCAACTATATTGGCGAGGACGGCGCCCCCACCGGCATCGATGTGGAGCTTGCCAAAGAGGCATTCCGGCGCATGGGCTACCGCGCCGAGTTTACCATCATCGACTGGGAGCGAAAGACCCAGCTGCTGGAAACCGGCGACATTGACTGCGTGTGGGGCAGCTTTACCATCAACGGACGAGAGGATGACTACCGCTGGGCCGGCCCCTACATGGCCAGCCGCCAGGTGGTGGCCGTAATGCCCGGCAGCGATATTGAAACCATTGCCGACCTGGAGGGCCGCACCCTGGCTGTGCAGAGCACCACCAAGCCGGAGGAACTGTTTCTGACCGACGCCTCCCTGCCCGCCCTGCGGGACCTCTACTGCTTTGAGGACCGGGAGCTGATCTACACCGCCCTGGGCAAGGGCTACGTGGACGCCATCGCCGCCCACGAAGTCTCGATCCTGCAGTACATGCAGGACTACAACACTGAGTACCGCATTTTGGACGAGCCTTTACAAGTGGTGAGGCTGGGCGTCGCCTTTGGCAAAAACGACGTGCGCGGGCTGGAAACGCAGCTGACCGCCACCCTCGATGAGATGCGGGCGGACGGGACTTTGGTCGCCATCATCGGCAAATATCTGGCAAACCCCGAGAAATTTTTGGAGGTGGACGGCCTTGTCGAATAGAAAAGTATCTTCCTTCACCGTCCGCTTTTTCTGGCCCCTGATGCTCTGCCTGGGGCTGGGGCTGATGGCGCTGGTGGGGCTGATGTCCTACCGCAGTGACCTGCACCTGGCCAGCCAGAACCTCACCGATGCCACCCAGTACGTCAAACAGCAGCGTACAGCCTACGACCGGTTCAACGATACCTCGGTGACCAAAAGCCTGCTGCGCGTCATCGAGAACGCCCAGCAGATCGACCGCGAGATCCAGTACAAGATTGCCCTGACCGGCGAGGCCACGCTGAACACCGACGACCTGCGCCGCTATACCTACGAGCAGCGGCTGACCGGCATCATCCTGATGAACGAGCATGGCGTCGTCCAGCGGGAGTACAGCACTGACGGGCTGGACTACGCCGCCCTGCGCGGGTACGTCACCAAGGACACCGTGCTGGGAACTGCCCAATTCCCCATTAAGACCTACACCGCCCGCATCCGGCTGGACGATGGCTCCTACGTGGACCTGGCTGCCCACGGTCGCACCGACGAGCCGGGCGTGATCGTCGTTTATTATCATACCAGCGCCGAATATGCCACCGACTACAACCTGATCATCCAGAACTTGCTGGAAGGCTACGACCCCGGCACTGAGGAAACGCTGGTAGTCACCAGCGGCGACAGCATCATTGCCGCCAACCGCGAAGGCCTGGCCGGGCAGAACGTCGACGACGTGCCGGTGCTGCGCAGCATCCGGGAGAACGCCCACGGCGGCGAGATGACCCGCGTGCGGGCCGGTTCCGGCGACGGCGAGTGGGTCTACTGCATGCTGGAGCGCGGGCGGGACTACTACGTCTACGCCTACATGCCGCTGACCCGCGCGCTGGATACCACGCCCAAGAACCTGCTGTTCACGCTGCTGGCCTACGCCATGGTGCTGTTCATCGTCATCATGATCCGCTGGCGGCTCAAGCATGGCTACCAGGAGGAACAGCTCCGCCGGGAGCAGAGCTACCAGCAGCAGTTGAAAGACGCCGCCCGCAAAGCCGAGAGCGCCAACCGCGCCAAGACCGAGTTTTTGCAGCGCATGAGCCACGACATCCGCACACCTATCAACGGCATCCGCGGCATGGTGGAGATCGGCGACCATTGCAGCGAGGACCTGGCCAAACAGGCTGAGTGCCGCCGCAAGATCTGGGATGCTTCGACTCTGCTGCTGGAGCTGGTGAACGAAGTGCTGGACATGGGCAAACTGGAATCCGGCGAGATCTTGCTGGAAAGCTGCCCGTTCAACGTGATAGAGCTGAAAGACGGCATCCGCCAGACGATGGAGCGCGCCGCCGCCGAGCGCGGCATCACGATGACCGACCGCACCGAGGTCAAACACACCACACTCATTGGCAGCCCGCTGCACCTGAAGCGGCTGCTGATGAACATTTTGAGCAACGCCATCAAGTACAACAAGGACAACGGTTCCATCGACCTGACCTGCCGCGAGGTGCGCAGCGACGGCAAGACCGCGTGGATCGAGTTTATCTGCGCCGACACCGGTATTGGCATGAGCGAGGAATTCCAGAAGCACCTCTACGAGCCGTTCACCCAGGAGCACAGCGACGCCCGCACCTCCTACAACGGCACAGGGCTGGGCATGGCCATCACAAAAAGTCTGGTGGAGAAGATGGGCGGAACGATAGAATGCCGCAGTAAGCTAGGGGAGGGCACGACCTACTGCATCACGATTCCCTTTGCCATCGACTCCAGCGCCGCCCCGCGGGTAGAGGAAACCTCTGCCCTGCCTGCCGCCACGCCGGAGGGCATGCACGTACTGCTGGCCGAGGACAACGAGCTGAACATAGAGATCGCCGTGTTTGTGCTGGAGAACGCCGGTGTCACGGTGACAAAGGCCGTCAACGGGCAGGACGCGCTGGACCAGTTTGCCGCCAGCGCCCCCGGCACCTTTGATGCCATCATCATGGACGTGATGATGCCGGTGATGGACGGCTACCAGGCCACCCGGGCCATCCGCCAGCTGGACCGCCCCGACGCGGGCAGCATCCCCATCCTGGCCATGACTGCCAACGCCTTTGTGGAAGACCGCCGCCGTGCCTACGAAGCCGGCATGAACGAGCACCTGACCAAACCGCTGGAGCCGGAGGTAGTGCTGAGGACATTGGCGAAATATCGGAGCAAATAAGCAGAAAGGCCCCCTCCCAGAGGGAGCCTTTAACGCAAAAAAGCCGCACAGACGTGCGGCTTTTTTGCGTATTATCATCATTTAGTCCCGGCTATACAAATCTCTCGTATACACCTTCCCGGCCACGTCGGCCAGCTCGGGGGCGGCGCGGTTGGCGAGGATCACATCACACTCAGCCTTGAATTTGTCCAGATCTTTTTCCACGCGGTCGCCGTAGAAAGTATCCTCTTTCAGCGTTGGCTCGTAGATAACCAGCGGCATGCCCTCGGCCCGCAGGCGGCGCATAACGCCCTGGATGCTGGACTGGCGGAAGTTATCACTGCCCGCCTTCATCGTCAGGCGGTAGATGCCGACGGCTTTCGGCTCGCGGGAGAGCACCTGCTCGGCAATAAAGTCCATGCGGGTGGCGTTGGAGTCCACGATGGCCTGCATCAGATTCTGCGGTACATCGTTATAGTTTGCCAGCAGCTGCTTGGTATCCTTGGGCAGGCAGTAGCCGCCGTAACCAAAGGACGGATTGTTATAGTGGTTGCCGATGCGCGGGTCCAGGCAGACGCCGTCAATGATGTCACGGGTGTTCAGGCCGCGCACCTGGGCGTAGGTGTCCAGCTCGTTAAAATAGGCCACACGCAGGGCCAGGTAGGTGTTGGCAAACAGCTTGATGGCCTCGGCCTCGGTCAGGCCCGGAAAGAGGGTATCCACATTCTGCTTGATGGCCCCCTGCTGCAAAAGCCCCGCAAAGGTATGGGCACGGGCGGCCAGTTCCCCGTCCCCCGCCGGGCAGCCTACCACGATGCGGCTGGGGTAGAGGTTATCGTACAGCGCATGGCCCTCCCGCAAAAACTCCGGGCTGAAAAGGATATGCAGGTTGTGGAATTTTTTCCGTACCGACGCAGTATACCCGACGGGCACCGTGGATTTGATGACGATGGTCGCCTCCGGCGCATACTGCCCGGCTAGCGTCAGCACAGCCTCCACGCTGGAGGTATCAAAATAATTCTTCTTGGGGTCGTAGTTGGTGGGGGTGGAAACCACGATGATGTCCGCGCCGGTGTAGGCAGCGGCAGCATCGGTAGTCGGGTGCAGGTCCAGCTCTTTTTCGGCTAAATACTTCTCGATCTCCTTATCGGCAATGGGACTTTTGCGGGCCGCCAGCAGGGCCACTTTCTCGGGCAGAATGTCTACAGCCCATACCTCGTTGTGCTGGGCCAGCAGCACACTGATGCTAAGGCCCACATAACCGGTACCGGCAACGGCGATTTTCATAAACAGGCGCTCCCTTAACAGTGATATTTATTGTAAGTATACCATGGTGCGGGGCCAGCCGCAACGGATTTTACCGGATTTCCTTTTCTGTCCTCTTGTACCCCGGCCCAAAATGCGATATAATACTTATGTTTACTTTGAGTTTTGAGTATCCCCACGGAGGTTTATTAAAATATGAAACGTACCCGTACCCTTGCCCTGCTGACCGCGCTGGTCTGCCTGTGTGTGTCGCTGACGGCCTGTTCCCCCAAAGAAGTGCTGAAAAGCGCCATCCTGAAAACCACCACTGCCCTGGGTCTGCGCCAGGAAACCAGCGATGAGGACGAGGTCGACGATCTGTCTTACGCCACCGGCGGCGGCGACGTGACCTTCCCCGAAACGATGGACACCACTGCCTCCAAGCTGGTGTCCGAGGTGGACGGCGACACCCTGTATGTAGCCTTTAACGGCATCCAGAACCGCAGTACCGACTACTTTGTGGCAGGTTCCGACAGCCTGTCCATCACCGGCTATGCCACCACTGAGTCCACCAACGAGAACTTCCAGACCTTCAAGATCGCCTTGTGGGAGCTGTCCGACGACAAGACTTCCACCAGCTATGTCATCGGCTCCACCGTTTACTACACCACCGACGGCACCTGCTACCAGTACAATGTTTCCGGCCTGACCCCCGGCAGGCAGTACAAGATCTACATCAGCTATGACTCCACCCGTTACTATATCACCGGCGGGCTGAAGGTCCAGGGCCTGGGCAGCGAGGAGCTGACCACCATCGAGAACGAGAACACCGTCCAGTAACCACAAAACAGCACTGCCCGCGCCGCGCCAAGACGGTGTGGGCGATTTTGTTGTAGAGGAATTTTTAGAGGAAAAAGTAACGTAAAAGGGGAAGTTTATGCCAAACGTACAATTACGCAATACCCTGCTGCTGATGGGGGCTTCCTTCATCTGGGGCACCGCTTTTGTGGCGCAAAGCGTGGGCGCTGACCACATGGGCCCTTACAGCTTTCTGGCGGGCCGCAGCTGGCTGGCCTGTGTGTTTCTGCTGGGGCTGATGGCCGTGCTGCGCAAAGCCGGCAAGACCAACTCCGCCGCCGAGCCGGGCTTTTGGCAGAACCGCAAGGTGCTGGTAAAGGGCGGCACCTGCTGCGGCATCGCGCTGTTTGCGGCATCGGCTGCGCAGCAGATGGGCATTGGCACCACCAGCACAGCCAAGGCCGGGTTCATGACCGCTTTGTATGTAGTGCTGGTGCCGGTGTTCGGCGTGTTTTTTGGCCGCCGCCCCGGTGTAAAGCTGTGGTGCTGCGTGGCCGCCAGCGTGGTGGGCCTGTATCTGCTGTGCCTGGCCGGGCACGACAGCCTGACCCTGACCGGCGGCGAATGGCAGCTGCTGGGCTGTGCCTTTTTATTTGCTACCCAGATTTTGCTGGTGGACCACTTCAGCCCCAAGCTGGACGGCATCCAGCTGAGCTTTGTGCAGTTTTTGACGGTGGCGGTCATTTCCACCGTGTTTATGCTGATTTTTGAACAGCCCACCATCGAGCAGTTCCGCCTGGCGGCGGTGGCCATCGCCTACTGCGGCATCATGTCCAGCGGCGTGGCCTACACACTGCAAATTGTGGGCCAGAAAGCGCTGGACCCCACCATTGCCAGTTTGGCTATGTGCTTGGAGAGTGTGTTCAGCGCCTTGGCCGGTTGGCTGATTTTGGGCGAGACGCTTTCCACCACCGAGCTGTGCGGCTGCGGCCTGATGTTTGCCGCCATCGTAGCCAGCCAGCTGCCGGACAAAAAGAAAGTTTAAGTAAAGGCCCCCTCTGCGAGAGTGCTCCCGCGAAGCGGGTGGGGTAGAGACTTTCCCAAGGCGCTCTCCCTCAGTCGCCTCCGGCGGCAGTTCCCTCCCAGAGGGGGCCTTTAATAGGAGCATCTATGAATGACTTGCGCTTAATTTTCCGCTATGGCAAGCCCTACCGCCGGGACCTTTGGGCGGCTGCCGGGCTGATCTTTATTGAATGTATCTTTGAGATGGTCATCCCCGTGCTGATGTCCACCCTGGTGGACGAGGGTGTGCCCAGCCATAACATGGCGATCATCCTGCGGCAGGGCGGGTTGATGGCACTCTGCGCGGTGCTGGCACTGATCACCGGCCTGCTGTATGCCCGCTATGCCGCCCGGTTCGCCAACGGTTTTGCGGCCGAGCTGCGCCTGGCCGAGTACGCCGCCGTGCAGAAATTCGACTTTGCCAACCTGGACCATTTTTCCTCTGCGTCCCTCGTCACCCGCATGACCACCGACGCCACCGTGCTGCTCAACGCCATCAACGCAGGCCTGCGCCCCTTTGTGCGCAGCCCGGTCATGCTGGCCATGGGTCTGGGCATGGCATTTCTGCTCAGCCCCAAGCTGACGATTGTTTTCCTCATCACAACGCCTATTCTGACCATTTTGCTGACGCTCATCGTGTGCAAGGTCGGCCCGCTGTACGGCCGCCAGCAAAGCGCTGTCGACCACCTGAACAGCCGCATCCAGGAATCCCTCACCGCCATCCGCGCCATTAAAGCGTTCGTGCGCGGCGATTATGAAAACGAGCAGTTCAACGCCGTCAACACTGAGCTGAGCGACGCCAGCACCGAGACCTTCCGTTACGCCGTGCTCAACCTGCCCGCGTTCCAGACCATCATGTACACAGCCATCATCTGCATCATGTGGTTCGGCGGCGGGCTCATCCTGCAGGGCGACATGAGCGTCGGCCAGCTGACCGCCTTTTTGAGCTACGTTTTGCAGGTGCTCAACTCGGTCATGATGTTCTCCGGCGCGTTTTTGCAGATGACCCGCTCGCTGGCCAGCGCCCGCCGTATCCGCGAGGTGCTGACCGAGCAGCCCGACCTGGCCAATGCCGCCGATCCGTTGGAGACTGTGCCGAACGGTCAGATCGACTTCGAGGGCGTCAGCTTCAAGTATAACGCTGCGGCACAAAAAAGTGCCCTGTCCGACATTACGCTGCACATCCCCGCCGGGGCGACCGTGGGCATCATCGGCGGCACCGGCTCGGCCAAGACCACGCTGGTCCAGCTGATCCCCCGCCTGTACGACGCCACCGAGGGCACCGTGAAGGTCGGCGGCCACGACGTGCGGGACTACGACCTGACCGCCCTGCGGGACGCCGTAGGCATTGTGCTGCAAAAGAACCTGCTGTTCTCCGGCACCATCCGGGACAACCTGAAGTGGGGCAACCCCGACGCCGCCGAGGAACAGCTGTGGGCCGCCTGCCGCGCCGCTCACGCCGATGAATTTTTGGACCGCATGCCCGACGGCCTGGATACCGACTTAGGGCAGGGCGGCGTCAACGTCTCCGGTGGGCAGAAGCAGCGCCTTTGCATTGCCCGTACCCTGCTGAAGCACCCGAAGGTGCTGATTTTCGACGACTCCACCAGCGCCGTGGATACTGCCACCGAGTCCGGCATCCGCCGCGCCCTGGCCGAACTGACCGACGTGACCAAGCTGATTATCGCCCAGCGCATTTCCTCGGTGCAGAGCGCCGACCTCATCGTAATCTTGGAGGATGGCCGCCTGCACGCCGTGGGCACCCACGCCGAACTTCTGGAAAAAGATACGATCTATCAGGAAATTTACTATTCCCAGATGAAGGGAGGTGACCCCGATGGCGAGTAAAAAGAAAGTCACCGGCGGCAAGCGCCCGCAGAACCTGCGCCGCACGCTGGGACAGTTCAGCGCCTATCTGGGCCGCCACCGCATCATGATCGGCCTGGTGGCGCTGCTGGCGGCCATCAGCGCCCTGGCCGCACTGTTTGGCACCTACATGATCCGCCCGGTAGTCAACGGCCTGCTGGAAAACGGCAGCAAAGCCTACCTGGCCGGGGCCGTGGGCCTTACCGCCTGTATTTATATCATTGGTGCGCTGTCCACCCTGGGCTATACCCAGCTGATGGTGCGCGCTGCGCAAAAAGTACTGCAGGAGATCCGCCAGGATCTGTTTGCCCACCTGCAGACCCAGCCGCTGCAGTACTTTGATACCCACCGCAACGGCGATTTGATGAGCCTTTTCACCAACGATGTGGACACCATCTCCGATGCACTGAACAACAGCTTTGCTGTCGTTATCCAGACCTTTATCCAGGTCGTGGGCACCCTGCTGATGCTGTTTATCCTCAACTGGCGGCTCTCTCTGCTGGTGGCGGTGGGTTATGTGGGCATGTTCTGGTACATCAACTTTTCCACCCAGCACAGCCGTGCCTACTATGCCAAGCAGCAAAGCAGCCTGGGCGAGCTGGACGCTTACATTGAGGAAATGATCGCCGGGCAGAAGGTCGTGAAGGTGTTCAACCACCAAAAGGCCGACCTGGCCGAGTTTGCCGCCCACAACGAAAAGCTGCGTCTGGCCGGCACCGGCGCGCAAAGCTATGCTGCTACGATGGTGCCCGCCGTCGTCAGCATCGGCTACATCAACTACGCGGTCATCGCGGTGCTGGGCGGCCTGATGGTCATGAAGGGCTGGACCGACCTGGGCAGCCTGGCCAGCTATCTGGTGTTTGTGCGCCAGACCACCCTGCCCATCAACCAGTTTACCCAGCAGGGCAACTTCCTGCTGGCGGCGCTGGCCGGTGCCGAGCGTATTTTTGCCGCCATGGAGCAGTCGCCCGAAGTTGACGAGGGCACGGTAGAGTTGGTGAACGTGCGGGAGAACGCCAACGGCACCCTGACCGCCTGCCCCGAGGTCACCGGCCGCTGGGCCTGGCGTGATTCCGCCCACCCGGACGTAGCGCTGGAGCCATTGCGCGGCGATGTGCGGTTCCATAACGTCAGCTTCGGCTACGCGCCGGAGCGGCTGATTTTGCAGGACCTTTCGCTGTACGCCAAGCCGGGGCAAAAGATTGCCTTTGTCGGCTCCACCGGCGCGGGCAAGACGACGATCACTAACCTGATCAACCGCTTTTACGATGTCACCGCCGGGTCCATCACCTACGACGGAATCGATGTGCGACTCATCCGCAAAAACGCGCTACGCTCGTCTCTGGGCATCGTGCTGCAGGACACCCACCTGTTTACCGGCACCGTGGCGGACAACATCCGCTTTGGCAAGCTGGATGCCACGCAGAAGGAAATCGAGAAGGCCGCAAAGATTGCCAACGCCGACTCCTTCATCCGCCGCCTGCCCCAGGGATACGACACGATGGTCACCTCCGACGGTGCCAACCTGAGCCAGGGCCAGCGCCAGCTGCTGGCCATTGCCCGCGCCGCCGTAGCCGACCCGCCGGTGCTGATTTTGGATGAAGCCACATCCAGCATCGATACCCGCACCGAGGCGCTGATTGAAAAAGGCATGGACGGCCTGATGGAGGGCCGCACGGTGTTTGTCATCGCACACCGGCTTTCCACCGTGCGCAACGCCGATGCAATTATTGTGCTGGAACACGGCCGCATCGTAGAACGCGGCACCCACGATGAACTGCTGGCCCAAAAAGGCGAGTATTACCAGCTGTACCACGGCATGTTTGAACTGTCGTAAACGGACGCGGCGGTGGTTTCTCCAGCTTTCCCAGCTTTTGGAACACGCCGCGGCCCCGTGGCCCGGATTTTTGAAAAAAATTCTGCAAACCTGTTGACATATGTCCACGGTTGTGCTATTATACTATAGCACTCCGAAACACGGAGCATATATCGCGGGGTAGAGCAGATGGTAGCTCGTCGGGCTCATAACCCGGAGGTCGCAGGTTCAAGTCCTGTCCCCGCAACCAACAAAGAACGGTAAGACGTCAAGTTTTACCGTTCTTTTTCTTTGTCTGGGGAAAAAGTGGTCGCTTTTCGGTCACTTTGACCCCAAAATGACCCCAAAACGGCAAAATGACTGCGCTCGGACGGTTGAGATTTTCAACCGCCCGGGCGCTTTTGTGGATAAATTTTGCGGAGTTGGCAGGTAAATATAGGTGCGGTGTGGCTACCCTACCCCGCTTTCACCAGTACCAACACGCTGTTGTCCGGCACGACAATCTGCTCCTGTCTGGTAGGAATCGGCGGGTATTTGTACTGGTGCAGAGCTTTTTGAATCTGCTGCTTGACCTCTAACAAGGTAGCATCCAGCGTGAGGGTGTGAACTGCAATTTTGGGGAAATCCGGGACATGCGCAGTACAGCCATCCGCTGTGATTGTACAAAGCACCGGGTAAGGCTGATTCTCCACCGAAATCCTGTACTGCACGCCGAACATATCGTTCATCTTGTCCATTTCGTGGCGTTTGTGCTCATCCATGCTGTGAACATAGGTGTCCATCGTAAAAGCCACCGAGTAATGCCCTAAGATTGCCGACAGTGTCTTGTAGTCCATACCGCGTTCCAGTGCGCGGGTGGCGAAGGTGTGGCGCAGAGCGTGGAAGGTAAAGTGGCCGATGTCGGCGTCCTTCAGCATGCGGTCGTAATAGTCCTTGAAAGTTTTCTGCTCGAAGTAGTGACCAAACTCGTTGGTGACGATGAAGCCATAGTCGGTGTACTTATCCCCTGCCCGAATCTTATCCTGCGCCTGCTGCTGTTTCCAGCGGGTAAGCTCGTCTGCCATTGTGCGGGTCAGTGGAATCGTGCGGCGGGAGTTTTTCGTTTTGGGAGTGCCGAATACGATTTCGGTTTTGTTTTCGCCGTCGTGTGCTTCGTACTTGGCAAGGCGGTTGATGGTGCGGCGGACATGGAGTTGGGCGGTGGAAAAATCAATATCTTCCCATTTCAGCGCCAGCAACTCCCCCATGCGTAATCCGGTACACAAGTCTAAGCGGATAAACACGCCGTAGCGGTGGCGGTAGCTGGCTTGCACCAGCGCCCGCTGCTGGTCGTTGGTAAAGACTACGACTTCGGGTTTCTCGCCGCTGGGCAGGGTCACGGCATCGCAGGGATTGTACACTAATAAGCGCTCCTTTACGGCCTGTTGTAAGCACTTGTGCAATGCCATGTGGTAGTTGCGCAAGGTCTTGGGGGATAAGCCTTCCTCGCGGAATTTGTAGTTATAAAATTCCTGCAAGGTGTGCGGTTCCAGCTTTTTAAGCAGGATTTTCCCCAGCACACAAAAGTGCTTGTTGAGATAACTGCGGTAGCTGGCGTAAGTAGATTGCTTGA
>OGYU01000902.1_pt1 | contig 22353 bp, 3 predicted proteins | sample 1576581 | NCBI WGS metagenome assembly OGYU01 (sample SAMEA3541547, study PRJEB24748) | human gut metagenome | biome: human gut; feature: human-associated habitat; material: faeces | place: China | collected 2012 | reverse complement strand
GTGCGGGCCCCCGTCAATTCCTTTGAGTTTCAACCTTGCGGTCGTACTCCCCAGGCGGGGTACTTATTGCGTTAACTCCGGCACAGAAGGGGTCGATACCTCCTACACCTAGTACCCATCGTTTACGGCCAGGACTACCGGGGTATCTAATCCCGTTCGCTCCCCTGGCTTTCGCGCCTCAGCGTCAGTTTTCGTCCAGAAAGTCGCCTTCGCCACTGGTGTTCTTCCTAATATCTACGCATTTCACCGCTACACTAGGAATTCCACTTTCCTCTCCGATACTCTAGATTGGCAGTTTCCATCCCATCACGGGGTTAAGCCCCGAACTTTTAAGACAGACTGACCAATCCGCCTGCGCGCGCTTTACGCCCAATAATTCCGGACAACGCTTGCCACCTACGTATTACCGCGGCTGCTGGCACGTAGTTAGCCGTGGCTTTCTATTCCGGTACCGTCAATCCTTCTCACTATTCGCAAGAAGGCCTTTCGTCCCGATTAACAGAGCTTTACAACCCGAAGGCCGTCATCACTCACGCGGCGTTGCTCCGTCAGACTTTCGTCCATTGCGGAAGATTCCCCACTGCTGCCTCCCGTAGGAGTCTGGGCCGTGTCTCAGTCCCAATGTGGCCGTTCATCCTCTCAGACCGGCTACTGATCATCGCCTTGGTGGGCCGTTACCCCTCCAACTAGCTAATCAGACGCAATCCCCTCCTTCAGTGATAGCTTATAAATAGAGGCCACCTTTCATCCAGCCTCGATGCCGAGATTGGATCGTATGCGGTATTAGCAGTCGTTTCCAACTGTTGTCCCCCTCTGAAGGGCAGGTTGATTACGCGTTACTCACCCGTTCGCCACTAAGATTGATAGAAGCAAGCTTCCATCGCTCTTCGTTCGACTTGCATGTGTTAAGCACGCCGCCAGCGTTCGTCCTGAGCCAGGATCAAACTCTCCAAGATATCTTGAAGCTATTTGAATAGCTCATTATTTGTTGTCGTTACATTTAAGTAACTTTGAATTATGGTTGGTTTTGACTTTGTCAAAACCCGCACTCTGGCATATGTTCAATCATATGATTGATTACCTATCATTGTTCAGTTTTCAAAGATCTGTGCCCCTTCATATGGGGTACTTGAATATAATAACATTTCCATATACTGATGTCAACAAAATTTGGGCAAATTTTACTATAAATTTCAGAAAATTTTTGCCATTATTTTTACACACTTTCACAGCCTAATTTTACAAATTTAAAACTTGAGTTATATCACGTTTCCACACATATCATATAAGGAGAATTTAAAATAAAAAGAAGCCGCAACAAGAATACATATTGCATTCTGTTGCGGCTTCTTGCCTATATAACAGTGTATTTATAGAATCCCTTATTTGCGTCTCAACACTGCATATTAAAAACTTTTATATATAAGGTATTGCATCTGCATACTCTATACAACAAAAGTTATACATATAAAGATTTAATTATATATGTATTAGATAATTAGTTATCTGTTTGAATCGCTTCACGAAGGTTGATTTCGTGCATATCGCCAACAGAAGGTTCTTCTGCAGACATATTTTTTACAGTTTGTTTTGTAGCAAACCAAACTGCTTCGTTCATGTAATAACGCAATTCTTCATTAGATACATGTTCTTGATCTTGAGCCATGATATCAAGCATAGCATCTTCCAATGCTTGTGCTTCTTCATCAGTCAAAGGACCGCCAACGGCCTTTTGTTTTTGAAGCAATTCATTCATGCGATCAACCATGCTGCGCAATACATTGTAACCATAGCTATTTGTGTAACCTTGGTCCTTATCATATTTAGGGAATGTGTAATAGCTATACTCGTTTTTATTACGGTTTTCACCATTCCAGTTCAATGCAGTTTCTTGGCCATGTACATAACCTAAAGAATGTTTACGGAAATAATCAGCATAGTTATGCTTATCTTTAGAATGTAACCATTTAGCTTCTTCTTTAGTTAACGCTTGATGATTATTCTTTTTGCTTTCAGCTAAAGCAATGTGTTTTTCCGCATTTTCCCATGCTTTCACAAATTCATGGATACTTTGCACTGCCTGAGGGCTAGCCACAGGAACTAATACAACAGAACCTGTTGTAGGCGCTTTAGCCGGATTTGGTAAAAGCAATGGATCATCATATGTAGCAGATGCCGCATTAACATGGAATACGCCACTGCCGAATAATACTGCCGCTGTGAAAGCAAGCAAAGTGGATTTTTTCATTATATATTCCTCTTTTCTATCAACGAATTAAATCGGGTGGGAGGACCCCCAAAAGGGAATCCTCAACCCGTAATGTTCAGTATGAACGTATTATAAACCTAGTCTTGCCATCATTGCAGCAATATTAGCTTTCATTTGTTCATTTTCAGCTTTCAAATCAGCTACTTCACCTTTTAATCCTTGATTTTCAGCTTTCATTGCAGCAAGTTCACGTTGCATTGCATATGTAGAACTGATAGGTCCTTTACGATAACGATCTGCAGTTTCTGCTTCACCGTCTCTGTTGCCTACTTTCCAAGTTACACCAGCATTTGCCATCATATGGCTATTGCTGCCTGCCCAAGCTACACCAGCATGTAACATCATGGATTCATTTTTATAATGAGCCACACCTAATGCCAATGCGGAGTCACCACGGTAGTTACCATAACCTGCCATGATTTGAGTAGGTTCGTAAGGATCATAAGCCATAGGTTTCAATGCAGACAACGCGGAGGATAAAGCACCAACTTGACGAACTTCTTTTACAACATTATTCATGCTGTTTGCAACACGATTAAGTTGGGAACCATTAACAGCATCAGTAGAAGTGGAGCTAATTTCACCTGGTGCTACGTTAGTAATCTTATTACCACCGTTATTCAAACCAGAGCTTGTTAAGGATACGCTGCCACCACCATTATTTTTGATTGTGATACCATTACCGTTTGTTACAGTTGTATGACCGGAGTTATCCATAGTTGTAATGGAGTTGATACCAGTAATATCTTTTGCCAAACGAACATTCAAGCTGCCGTTGTTATCGGAAATAACACCGATATTGTTTGCAGAGGAAAGTTTGCTTTCATCAGTAACGCCACCTTTAACGGTTACTTTTTCACCTAAGTTACGATGGAATTCACCTTTGTCACCTGCAAAGTCTAAGCCAGCTTTCTTAAGGCCGTCGATACCTTTCTTCAAGTCACCGATGTTAGCACCATTTGTTAAGCTGCTGCTATTATCAGCAATATTGTTGATATCTTCGCCTTCGCCATAACCACTTGCCATGTTAACAACTTTATTGCCACCATTGTTCAAGCCGTCCTTAGTCAATGTTACTGCACCAGTACCATCTTTAGGGGACCCTTGACCTGCTGGAGGAGTAGTAATTGCAACACCGTTGCTGCTAACAGTAGTAGTTACTTTAGTACTACCCATGCCAGATGTAACAACCACACCATCTGCAGTTGTGCTTGTTCTCTTAGTCTTTTTGTCAGTAGTTACAACACCGTCAACAGTCAACTCAGTGGCCTTAGTTGGATTATCTACAAGTACACCTTTAGCTGTTGTTTGAGTTGTATTATTTTGATTATCGGATACTTTCACATTACCTGCAGTAAGAGCAGTTGTATTGCCTAATGTATCAGTGCTTGTAACACCTACACCGTTTGTTACAGTAGAGAATTTCTTATCGTCAGTAGTGGTAATCACACTGCGTAAGTTCAAGTCTTTTTTGATATCTACAGTGTATGTTTTGGACTTATCCGCATTTGTTGTAGCTGTTACAGTTGTATTGCCGCTATCGCCAGCTTTCACTGTTGTAGTTGCTGCCGCCATGCTGCTCTTCAACTGTTGAACGTTAACTGCATCTGTATCATTTACACCAGCTGCCACGTTAGTAATCTTTTGATTATTTGCGTTTAAGCCTTCGTTAGAAATGTATGTTTTACCGCCTACGGACACGCCTTTATTATCAAGAACAACTTGTTTGCTTGGATCGGAACCAACAGTTACGGAATCAAGACCTTTAAGATTCTTAGCGAGTTTAACGTTCAAGTTGCCGTTTTCATTAACTACGCCAATGTTACCATTTGAAAGTTTAGAAGCATCAGCTTCGCCACCTTTAAGTTCCAATGTTTGACCAAGGTCTTTATGGATAGCTTCACCGGAGTCGCCTTTGAAGTTCAAGCCTTTCTTAGTCAAGTCTTCAGTATTTTTATCAATTTTGTTGTCTACAACTTTCAATTGATCTTCTGTTGCAGCTTGACCATTAGTGATCTTATTAGGATCCCAAGTTCTGTTAGTCAAATCGTTAACAGTACCAGAACCACCGTTGATAGTTACCTTACCGGAGTTGATTGTACCGTTTGTACCATTGATATTTACAGCATTAGCACCTTCGCCAGCTTTTACGATACCTGTTGTACCATCGAAATGAACTGATGTACTACCGGAGCCCAATGTCACTGTGTCTTTCAAGTTTACAGTGTATGTTTTAGCTTTTGTAAGATCGTTGATTTCTTCTTCAACATGGATGTTCTTGCTACCTTTTACCTTAGTATCGGACGCAGCTTTTACTTCGTTCAATTGTTTAAGGTTAACAGCATCACTATCTTCTGTACCAGCTTTAACATTTTTAATTTGCGTATTGTTAGCATTGAAGCCGTTGTTTGTAACAAATGTATTACCACCAATAGTCAAGCCATTGTTGTTGATTGTTGTTTGACCAGTTGTTACGCTGTTCAAGCCTGTTAAATCTTTTGCAAGTTTAACATTCAACTTACCGTTTTCGGATACAACACCGATATTGTTGTCAGACAATTTAGCTTTATCAGTAATGCCACCTACAACATCCAATGTTTGACCAAGATCTTTATGGATTACTTCGCCAGAATCAGCTTGGAAGTTTAAGCCTTTCTTAGTCAAGTTTTCAGTGTTCTTATCAATTTTGTTATCTACAACTTTCAATTGATCTTCTGTTGCAGCTTGACCGCTTGTGATATGTGCAGGATCCCAAGTAATGTTAGTCAAGTTGTTTACAGTACCGTTCACACCGTTAACTAGAACTTTACCTGCATTGATGTTACCTGTTACGCCATCAATTGCTACTTTACCAGCATTAATTGTGCTGTTTACGCCATTGATAGTCACTGCATTAGTGCCGTCGCCAGCTTTTACGATACCTTTTGTACCGTCGATGTTAACTGCTGTGTTACCGGAACCTAATGTTACAGTATCTTTCAATGCAACTGTGTAAGTTTTAGCTTTTGTAGTTGGATCTACAGCTTCATCAACGTCGATGTTTTTGCTACCTTCTACTTTTGTATTAGATGCAGCTTTTACATCGTTCAATTGTTTAACGTTAACAGCATCATTATCTTCTACACCAGCAGTTACGTTTTTGATTTGCGTATTGTTAGCGTTGAAGCCATTAGCTGTAACGAATTGTTTGTTGTTGATTGTCAAGCCATCGTTGTTGATAGTTGTTTGACCAGTTGTTACGCTGTTCAAGCCTGTTAAGTCTTTTGCAAGTTTAACATTCAACTTACCGTTTTCGGATACAACACCGATATTGCCATCAGACAATTTAGCTTTATCAGAAATGCCACCTACAACATCCAATGTTTGACCAAGGTCTTTATGAATTAATTCACCAGAATCAGCTTGGAAGTTCAAGCCTTTCTTAGTCAAGTCAGTGCTATTGTCAGTGATTTTCTTATCAACAATTTTCAATTGGTCTTCTGTTGCAGCTTGACCACTTGTGAAGTTTTTGCCATCCCAAGTGATGTTTGTCAAGTTATTTACAGTACCAGCAGTACCGTTGACAGTCACTTTACCGGAGTTGATAGTGCCGTTTGTACCATTGATAGTTACAGCATTAGCACCGTCACCAGCTTTTATGATACCTGTAGTACCGTTGATGTTGATTGCATTATTGCCGGAACCTAAAGTTACATTGTCTTTCAATGCTACTTTGTAAGTTTTAGCTTGTGTATTAGGATCTACTGTGGAGTTAACATTGATGTTTTCGCTACCTTCAACTGTAGTGTTAGATGCATTTTTAACTTCATTCAATTGATTCAAGTTAACTGCATCATTGCCATCAGTACCAGCTTTTACGTTTTTGATTTGTGTGTTGTTAGCATCAAAACCGTTAGCTGTAACGAATTTCTTACCACCAATTGTTAAACCTTCGTTATTAATTGTTGTAGCACCAGTTGTTACGCTTGTTAAGCCAGTCAACTCTTTAGCGAGTTTAACATTCAACTTACCGTTTTCAGATACCACACCGATGTTATTGTCGGACAATTTAGCTTTATCGGAAGTACCACCTACAACGTCTAATGTTTCGCCAAGGTCTTTATGAATGCTTGTAGCATCATCGCCTTTGAAGTTCAAGCCCTTCTTAGTCAAGTTGCTACCGTTGTCAGTGATTTTCTTATCAACAACTTTCAATTGGTCTTCTGTTGCAGCTTGGCCGCTTGTGATGTTATTAGCATCCCAAGTGATATTTGTTAAGTTGTTTACAGTACCTTTAGCACCGTTAACAAGAACTTTACCGGAATTGATATTGCCTGTTACACCGTCAATCGCTACGTTACCAGCAGTAATTGTGCTGTTTGTACCGTTGATAGTCACAGCATTGTTGCCTTCGCCGGCTTTTACAATACCTTTTGTACCATCGATGTTAACAGCTGTATTGCCGGAACCCAATGTTACTGTGTCTTGTAAACCAACTGTGTAAGTTTTAGCTTTAGTAAGTGGATCTTCAGAATCAGTTACATTGATGTTTTTGCCAGCTTTTACAACAGTTTTAGCTGCCGCTGCATTGTTGGATACTTCTTTCAACTGTTTAAGGTTAACTGCGTGGTTATCCTCTGTACCAGCTTTCACGTTTGTAATTTGAGTATCGTTAGCATTGAAGCCGTTTTCTGTAACGAATTGTTTGTTGTTGATTTTCAAACCATCGTTATTGATAACAGTATTACCAGTTGTTACGCTGTTCAAGCCTGTCAAATCTTTAGCAAGTTTAACATTCAATACCCCGTTGTTATTAACTACGCCGATGTTATTTTCTGAAAGTTTGGATGCGTCAGCTTGACCGCCAGAGATTTTCAATGTTTGACCAAGGTCTTTATGAATTGCAGTACCTGCATCGCCTTGGAAATTCAAGCCTTTTTCTACGATTTCAGTTTTTGTAGTATCAATTTTATTGTCTACTACTTTTAATTGATCTTCTGTCGCAGCTTGACCATTAGTAATAGCATTAGGATTCCAAGTTCTGTTAGTCAATTCATTAACAGTACCTGTAGTACCATTAATAGTCACTTTACCGGAGTTGATAGTACCATTTGTTCCATTGATAGTCACAGCATTATCGCCAGTGCCGGCTTTCACGATACCTGTTGTACCGTTGATATTGATAGCTGTATTACCTGCGCCTAATGTTACTTCATCTTTCAAGCCTACAGTATATGTTTTAGCTTTAGTTACATTGTCGATGCTTTCATCAACTTTAATGTTTTTACCTTCAGCTACCTTTGTATTTGCTGCAGATGCACTGTTGGATACTTCTTTCAATTGTGCCAAGTTTACTGCATCGCTGTCGATTGTACCACGAGCAACGTTAGTAATCTTGTTACCACCATTATCCAAGCCTGTTTTAGTAAGGGATACAGATGCATTGTTTGTAGCGCCGTTGCTGATAGTTACACCGTTGGAAGTAACTTTTGTATCACCTACAGTTACGCTGTTCAAACCTTTAAGGTCTTTAGCCAAACGAACTTTCAAGTCGTTAGAGCCATCGGATACAACACCGATATTGTCTTCAGCAGTCAATTTGGATGCTTCTGTGATGCCACCTTTAACGTTTACTTGTTCACCAAGTTTTTTATTGATTACGTTACCGGAGTCAGCACCGAATTTCATGCCTTTATTGATCAATTCTTCTTTAGTCTTGAACAATTGGCTACCATTAATAGCATCTGTAGATGTAGCTGTTACAGCACCGTCTTTTACATTTGTAATAGTAGTGCCATTAGCGCCTTCCAATGTTACCTTAGTTTTATCAACAACACCGTTATTGATGTCATATTTAACAGCACGATCTGTCAATTTATCTACAGAAGTCTTGGATGCAATGTTATTGATTGTAACTTGCTCTTTAACGCCTGCATGGTTTTTATCCTCTACAGTCAAGGATACTTCACCATTGTCGTTTACCTTGTAGGAACCATCAGCACTGGAGTTTCTTACAAGACGATAGTCAGTTGCACTGCTACCTTGTTGAGTAATTTGCTCGCTAACTTTTTTCAACTGATCTTCAGTCGCTGCACGACCGGATACGATAGATGTGGAATCCCAGTTCTTATTGTCCAAGTTAGTTACATAATTACCAGTTTCGCTTGCATGTTTCGTATTTTGAACAGTTTGAGCGCCCATTACAACGCCACTAGCAGTTACTCTACCTGCTGTACCATCAAGAACTACTTGATTGTTACCGCTACCCAATGTCACTTTGTTGTTCAAACGAAGATCATATTTAGCACCTTCAGTGCTTGTAGCAGGAGTAGTTGTCAATTTGAGGTTATCATCGGAAACAGTAACTTTAGAATGTTTACCTGCTTCGATTTTCACATCATGTAATTGGCTACCGTTTACAGCATCTGTAGAAGTAGAAGATACTTCACCAGCTTTCAAGTTAGTAATTGTTGTACCGCCTTGGCCTTCCAAAGTAACCTTGTTTTTATTAACAGTAGTACCGTTAAGATCATATTTAACAGCGCGTTCTGTCAATTTATCCAATTCAGTTTTGGATGCGATGTTGTTGATTGTTACTGTATTAGCAGGGCTGTTAGGATGAGCTTCATCTTTAACTTTTAAATCAACCTTGTTGTTTTCTACAGAGTAAGAACCGTCTGCAGAGTTTGCATTGTTGATCAAACGGTAATCTGTTTTAGCCGCATTAGTAGTCTTAATTTCATCAGACACTTTTTTCAACTGATCTTCAGTTGCTGCACGACCAGATGTAATGGTAGGGTTTTGAACATTCCATTCTTTATTGTCCAAACCAGTTACATAGTTTTTATTGTCGCTATGTTTACCTACGCGAACAGAACCTGCAGTTACGCTGTTCAAACCTGTTAGGTCTTTTGCCAACTTAACATTTAGATTGCCGTCTTTAGCTACAACACCGATGTTGTTGTCAGACAAAGCACCTGTAGCGCCACCTGTAATACCTAAAGTATCGCCAAGTTGTTTGTTGATTTTAACATTGTTATCGCCTTGGAAGCTTAAGCCTTTAGCAATCTTGTTAGTGTTATTTGTGATATTAGTAGTATTGATATCTTGTTGCTCTTTAGAAGCAAGGTTCGTCAACTTAACTTGTCTAGGGTTGGAACCATCAGCATCAGCAACAGTCAATGTCATGCTACCATCAGCAGCTACTTTATATTCGCCATTGCTACCTGCTGCAGGGTTTGCAATCAAACGGTAGTCAGTTTTGGAAAGACCATTAGAGATTTTAGAGATATCAACATCGAATGTTTGATTGTCATTACGTGTCAATGTCAATCTCTTACCGTCATTGGATACTGTACCAGATGTAACATACGTGTTTTTCAAACCTGTTACTTCAGCAGTCAAGCCATTTGTACCGGTCATGTTAATCTTGCCATTACCGTTTGCTTCATACGTTGCAGAACCACGTTGCAAGTATTTATCGTATTTTGCAGCAATACGAGAAATATCACCGATATTAGCCGCATTTGTTAATGTATCACCGCCAGATTGTACATTGGTAATTTGATAACCACCAGCATTGATACCGGTTTTGCTCATAGATACGCTACCAGTTGTAACGGAGTTGAAGTTTGCATTATCAACTGTTGCAACCGTAACATTGTCTCCAGAGCCTTCTAATTTAATATTTTTACCAGCGTTAAAGTTCACTGTACGGTTTGGAGCTTTTACATCTTTAACCTTTTGGCCATTAACTTGAAGTTCCCAACCAGAATTTGCGGATTTGATAGCTTCATGAATAGTGTTTTTACCTGTATCACCAATATTAGTCATGGTGATAGAGCCGTTTTGGTCAACTTTAGCATTACCGCCTAAGATATTCTTAGTACTTTTAGCTACATTACCTACTGCATTAGCAACGCCATATAATTGGCTACCATTAATAGCATCTGTAGATTGTGCATTCACACGACCAGCTGCTACGTTAGTAATTGTACGTTTTGTAGAAGTATTACCTACGCTAACTGTGGAATCAGCAGTATCACCAGCATAGTTATATTTCAAACCATTAATTGTTTCACTAGCTGTGCTTACAGGAGCCGCTGTTTCAGATTTAGCGCCTAACGCAACGCCACGAACGTTATTTACTGTTGCTTGGCTGCCGAGAGCTAAACCTTCGTTTGCTTGTACACTTGCTTCGCTACCGATTGCTACCGCATCAGTTACTTCTTTTTTCGCTTTAAGTTGAGTAATTAATTGATCGTTATCTTTATAAACTCTGCTATCGCGTACACGTTCTAATGTACCGGCTTGAGCACTTACACCCAATGCGATGGAACGGGAACCGGTTGCTTGTGCATCATCACCGATAGCCACAACATTTTTCTTGTCCCCATCTTGAGTGCTTAAAGCACTCGCTTCACGACCCATAGCAATAGAGCCGTAACCTTCAGAATGAGCATTGTTACCGATAGCTGTAGAACGTTCGCCTAATGCCCATGCCGCATTACCTGCAGCCACAGAGGAACCGCCCAATGCATAAGTATCATTACCCAATGCCACGCCGGAACCGCCATGAGCACGTGCAGAGTTACCTACAGCAACGGAGTTATTTACTTTAACAGTCGGGTCATTTTGAATACCGGATTCAGCATTGTTACCGATGGCAACGCCGTCTTTTGCGTAAGTTGTAGCAGCATTACCGATTGCCACTGCATTATCGCGGTAATGAGCAGCCGTATTACCGATAGCTACACCTTGAATGCCTTGAGATGTAGCACGATTACCAATGGCTACGCCTCTTGCATAAGCTTCACCTTTATAATTTGAGCCAGAAGCAACATTAGCACCTGTACCCATAGCAACACTATCTTCAGTATTTGATTTAGCACCTTGACCGATAGCAATAGAACGAGCTGCATTAGCTTGGGTATTAGTAGTTCCGTCATATGCTGTATACGGTGTGCCTTTATCATCATATTTAGGGGTTGGATTTGCAGAACCGATAGCAATAGATTGATCACCTGTTGCCAATGCGGAATGACCCATAGCCAAGCTGGCTTTACCTTGTGCAGATGCTGCTGTACCAATAGCCGCCGCATATTGTTCGCCTGCATAGGCTTGACGCATCATAGCCAAGGAGTTAAAACCCTTTGCCTTTGAAGCCGAACCGACAGCAATAGCACCGATTTGTTCAGATTGAGCATAATGGCCTAAACCGATACCCAACGCACGAGATTGGGAATAGTCACCGATAGAAATACCGGATACGGAGCCATCATTAGCACGTGCATTCGCATTGTTACCGATTTGGATGCCGAACACCTTATTATTGGTATATAAATATCCTCCTCCTGGATTCCCTGGTGTTTTGTAATCATACATCTGAATATAAGGAGAATTTTGACCAGGATATAAATACGTAAACCCGCCATCATTATGTCCTTCACCAGGAGCCAAAGAAAGGCCTCTGTTAGGTGCCGCATCAACACCCGAAATTAACCCACTACCGCAGGTTAAAACCATAGCCGCCAAGCCAACTTTTACCGAAGCTTTAGCGGAATTACTAACAAAGCTTTTGGAGCCACGAGTATGGCTTTTTGCGATTTCAGATACAACGACATATGCGCCCCGTACCTGACTCCAAATTACCCTATAAATACGATTCATTTAGTAGTACCTACCTTTCACACAGTTTTATAAGGGATTCTAAAACCAACACTAAAACACTAAAAATAATAAAATTTTCATCAAAAATTTAATTACTATACATATAAAATATCAGATTAGTTTATGAATGTAAATATATTTTTTTCACATTTCGCTCATTTATTTTCAGAACTTTAAACTTCTTTTAAAAATTGATTTTCTTACTCATTTAAATATATTTTCAATCATAAAAACCCTTACAAAAATGGGCCAAACAACACTTATAATCTAAAGCTAATGATTTTATAGTAAATTAATCACATTTATAATTTTCGATTAAAATTATATGTTCTGTATTATACACTATTATGAAAAGTTTGTGAAGTCAAACACAAAAAAAGAACGAAAGTCCTTTCATAGTAGACTTTCGTTCTTTCATTTTATATACCATATAGGGTTAAAATCATCTAATTTTCATGGGTATTTTCTGGTACATCAGCTCACTTTTTACCACATGAATTTAAGATGAAACATATATGAATTACATGCCTAAACGACTCATAATAAGAGCCAATTGTCGCTTAGTTTCTTCGTTATCTTTCTGTAGACGAAGATTATCTTCTTTTAATGCCGCATAGTCTGCAGTTAATTTTTCATCCTGCGCTTTCATGCGTGCATTTTCAGCTTTCAAAGCAGTCATTTCATCCTGCATTACGTACATAGAACTGATAGGGCCGCCCTTGTAGCGTTCAGGAATAGCCTTCTTCTCATCAGAAGAACCGAATTTACGAGTTACACCGGCATTCACCATATTATGACGACTACCAACAGATACGCCTGCATGGAACATAGTATCTTCCGATGTGTAGTGAGCAACACCTAACGCCGCTGCGGTTTCACCTCTGTAATTGCCGATACCAGCCATCACTTGAGTTGGTTCTAACGGATCATATTGAATCGGTTTCAACGCAGACATAGCTGCCGCATGAGCACCTACACGTTGCGTTTCGCCCGCTACGGAATTAATAGCATTAGCCATTCCCTCCGTAACTCCCTTCAATTGATTTACGTTAACCGCATCCGTGCCGTTTACACCAGGACCTACATTGCTAATTGTTTTACCACCGTTATTCAATCCATCTTTAGTAAGGCTTACGGTGTTACCACTAGCAGGAGTAATGGTTATGCCACTGCCGTTTACAACCGTAGAGTTACCTCCAGCATCCTTAGTAGTTACAGATGTAAGACCTTTCAAATCTTTCGCCATACGAACTTTAAGATTAGTGCCGTCAGATACGACGCCTACATTATCTTCTGTAGTCAACTTGTTAGCATCAGTAATGCCACCGACTACGTTTATCTGTTCGTTAAGCTTTTTGTTAATCACATTACCGGAATCGCCACCGTATTTCATACCATCGTCTTTGGTTGCCACTTGATGTGTCTTGCCCTGTTCATCTTGGTACTTAATACGAGTAATAGCATTGCCTCCGAGATCAGAATCACCCTTATCAGCAGTTATATCCGCATTGCGACCATCTTTGCCAGTTAAACCGATGTGACCAACGCCGTCTTTGCCCGACATAGATACAGCATCTTTACCGTCTTTACCTGTAACAGCTACTTTGCCGTCTGTACCATTCGCAGCGTCTGGACCTGTAATGGAAACGCCATCTTGACCATTTTTGCCGACTTTCACCTTATCAGTATTGACCGTATCAGCAGTAACTGTTTTGGTAGTAATACTGTCGGTCTTAAGATTCTTAGCCATTTTAATAGTAACATTACCATTTTCGGCTACTGTTTTGATATTTTCGCCGGAATAATCGCTATCGGCCCCTTGTCCTTCACCTTTGATGGTAACCTTTTGACCTAAATCACGGTGGAAATCACCTGTATTACCGGCAAAATCCATGCCTTTCTTCGTAATGTCATCACCTAAATTATTAATCTTATTATCCAAGGCTTTATGGGACTTCTGCAATTGATCTTCTGTAGCAGCACGACCACTTGTGATGTTGTTAGGATCCCAATCTTTGTTTTCCAAACCTGTCACATGACCGTCCTTGCCATCAACAGAGACCTTACCTGCTGCAATCTTACCATCTTTACCATCAATAGTTACCTTGTCGCCAGCCTTAATTGTACCGTTTGTACCGTCAATCGCCACATTACCAGCCTTGATTGTGCCCTTATCACCATCGATTTCAACTTTATCACCGGCGTTAATGGTGCCTTTATTGCCGTCGATTGTAACCTTGTCACCGGCTTTGATCGTACCTGTTGTACCATCCATCGCAATTTGTTTCGTAGCATCAGTTCCCATTGTTATTTGGTCTTTGAGGCCTACTTTGTAATTTGTAGAGCCATCACCATTAGTGATCTTATCAACTTTGATATTATTACCTTCTGTTACGATTGCCGTAGCAGCGGCAGCGGCTTTATCCAATTGAGATTTATTAACCGCATCCTTAGGATTTGTACCGTCGGCTACATTCGTAATCTTCTTATTAGACGCATCGATACCATCCTTCGTCATGGATGGACCGTTGGTAATCTTTACGCCGTCTTTTGTAACAGCAGTCAACGGATTGCCATCCTTATCTTGAATGGTCATACCTTCACCATTTACAACGGTTTTACCGTTTGCACCATTAGTACCATTGTTGAAAGTTATGGAATCTAGACCTTTCAGATTTTTTGCCAAACGAACATTAAGGATATTATTTTTACTAATAACACCAATATTATTTTCGGTCAACTCATCTTCATTGGTGACACCGCCCTTAATGTCCAATTGTTCATTAAGTTTCTTCTTGATGGTAGTGCCGGAGTCGCCACCGTATGCCATGCCATCATCTTTGGTTGCCACTTCATGGGTTGCACCATTTTCATCTTTGTATTTAATGCGCGTGATTTCATTTCCATTGAGATTAGCAGCACCTTTTTCAGCAGTAATATCCGCACTTTTACCGTCTTTACCGCTTAATCCGATGTGACCAACACCGTCTTTACCCGACATGGACACTACATCCTTGCCGTTTTTATCTGTAACAGCTACTTTACCGTCGGTGCCATTCGCCGCATCTGGACCTGTGAGAGATACGCCAGCCTTATCATCTTTTCCGACTTTCACAGATTCAGCCTTAAGGTTTTTGTTCATTTTTACATCAATTGTTGTATTACCTGTTGCTGCATCTTGTTTGATGAAAGTCTTAATATTATCACCGCTATAGTCGGTATCAGCAGCATTGCCTTCACCTTGAACAGTGATAGTAGAGCCTAATTTATTAGTTTGTACACCGCCTACATTGGCATTGAATTTAAGACCTGTATCAGTTTGACCTGCCAAGGCTTGTTTCAATTGGTCCTCTGTTGCAGCACGACCAGATACGACATTACCTGCATCCCAAGTCTTATTATCAAGACCTGTTATATAGTTGCCCGTATTAGCAGGATTCGCACCATCGGACTGTTTACCCATTGTCACATCGCCGGCTTTCACAGTTTCCGTAGCCGTAACAGATGTAACATTAAGATCTTTCTTCAACTTAAGACCGATTTTCGTATCTTCACCGGTTTGCGTGATTTCTGTCGTAATATTGTCGTCGCCGTTTACTGTTACCTTAGAGCCTAGCTTGTTCGTTTTTTCATCGTTATTATCAGCATTAAAACGAAGGCCTTTATTGGTAAGTTCAGTCTTAGCGTCATTAATATTATTGTTGAGTTCAGTTTTGGTATCACTAATATTTTTATTCAACTCGGTCTTAGTATCGCTAATATTTTTATTTAATTCAGCCTTGGTATCACCAATATTTTTATTCAACTCGGTCTTAGCATCACTAATGTTTTTATTTAACTCAGATTTAGCGTCATGCAATTGACCGCCGTTAACCGCATCTTTGGAATTAGCCACCACATCACCGTTAGCAACATTGGTAATCTTTTGGTCGTTCGCATTGATGCCGTTTGGAGATACATAGGTCTTATTGCCTACGGTCAAACCACCACTATTAATGGTTGTACCGCCAGCTGTTACGCTGTCCAAACCAGTCAATGTTTTAGCTAACTTCACGTTCAATGTATTGCCGTCAGATACAACGCCAATATTATTATCCGTTAAATCTGTGGTCGCAGCTCCGCCTTTAATGGCAACAGTACCACCTAGCTTCTTGTTGATAGTTGTGCCAGAGTCACCGTCAAAGTTCAAGCCTTTATCCACTTCGGATTTAGACGCCACATCCTTAATTGTTACGGTTTTTGTTTGAGCCGGATGGTTCTTATCCTGTACGGTCAATGCCACGTCACCGTTAGCATCTACAGTATAGTCACCATTGGAGCCCGCCGTAGGATTTGCAACGAGACTAAAGTCCGTTGCACTAGCGCCTTGAGTTTTGATAGCTTCAGTAACTGTCTTCAATTGGTCTTCTGTTGCTGCACGGCCAGATACAAACGTAGGGTTATCAATACTCCAAGCCTTATTATCAAGACCTGTTACGTAGTTGCCCATATTAGCAGGGCTTGCACCATCGGATTGTTTCCCCATGGTTATCGTGCCGGCTTTCACAGTTTCCGCTGCAGTAACAGATGTAACATTAAGATTTTTCTTCAATTTAAGACCAATCTTCGTATCATCACTAGTTTGCGTGATTTCTGTGGTGATGTTATCATCGCCGTTTACTGTTACCTTAGAGCCTAGTTTATTCGTTATTTCGTCGTCATTATCCGCATTGAAACGAAGGCCTTTATTGGTAAGCTCGGTCTTAGCATCATTAATATTGTTGTTGAGTTCGGTTTTAGTGTCACTAATGTTTTTATTTAATTCAGCCTTAGTATCACCAATGTTTTTATTCAACTCGGTCTTAGCATCGCTAATATTTTTATTTAACTCAGTTTTAGTGTCATGCAATTGACCGCCGTTCACCGCATCTTTGGAGTTAGCCGCCACATCGCCATTAGCAACATTGGTAATCTTTTGATCATTCGCATTGATGCCATTTGGAGATACATAATTCTTACCGCCTACGGTCAAACCACCACTATTGATGATTGTGCCACCAGCTGTTACGCTGTCCAAACCAGTTAATGTTTTAGCTAACTTCACGTTTAACGTACTGCCATCAGATACGACACCAATATTATTGTCCGTCAAGTTAGCAGCCGCTGCACCGCCCTTGATGCTAAGCTTATCACCCAACTGTTTGTTAATTACAGCGCCGCTATCTCCATCAAAGTTAAGACCTTTAGCAATAGTCGTATTGATGGCAGAAATAGCATTTCTATTAGTCGTAATATCTTGCGTATTTTGAGCAATATTTTGTTTATTTTGTGCAACATCAGTCTTATTTTTACCAATGTCAGTCGTGTTTTGAGCAATATCAGCCTTGTTCTTAGTTATATCTTGTTTATTCTTACCGATATCAGTCGCATTTTGAGCAATGTCAGTTGTGTTTTGAGCTATTTTATCCTTGTTTGTGTTAACTTGCGTATTAACAGATTTCAACTGATCTTCTGTTGCAGCTCGACCACTTACGGCTTGCGGATTATTTACATCCCAAGCAGTATTGGTTAGGCCAGTTACTGTGCCTGTAGTACCATCAACAGATACAGGATTAGCAGTTCCTAAAGTGATTTTATCGCCTAGTCCGATTGTAAATTCCTTACCACCGGCTGCATTTGTACCTTCTTCTACAGTGATATTGTTGTTTTTAGCTTTCACAGTACTTGCCTTAGCAGTTCCACCGATAGCATCCTGTAACTGACTGAAGTTAACCGCATCAGTAGGATCTGTGCCTTTTGCTAGACCGGTAATCTTTTGATTATTAGCATTGATACCGTTCGGCGTTACATAGGTCTTACCGCCTACGGTCAAACCGCTACTATTGATGGTTGTTCCGCCAGCTGTTACGCTATCCAAACCAGTTAATGTTTTAGCTAGTTTCACATTTAATGTGCTACCATCAGACACGACACCGATATTATTATCCGTAAGATCTGCCGTAGCACCACCTTTAATGGTAACAGTGTCGCCTAATTTTTTATTAATCGCAGCACCGCTATCGCCGTTAAAGTTTAATCCTTTATTGATATTAGTTACATTTGTATTGACCTTATCATTAACAGATTTCAACTGATCTTCCGTTGCAGCACGACCACTTACGGCTTGAGGATTATCCGCGTTCCAAGACTTATTATCGAGTCCTGTTACAAAGTTACCGTTTGCACCGCCTGCACCACCAGCTTGTTTGCCCATAGTCACAGTGCCAGCTTTCACAGTATCAGCAGCAGTAATAGTAGTAACATTAAGATCTTTCTTTAATTTAAGACCGATCTTAGTATCATCACCAGTTTGACTGATTTCTGTTGTGATATTATCATCGCCATTTACCGTTACCTTGGAACCCAGTTTATTGGTCTTAACACCGCCTGTATCCGCATCAAACTTAAGGCCTGTGTTAATCACATCATTCTTCGCAGTCGATATGTTATTGTTTAACTCGGTTTTAGCATTATCTATATTGCCGTTCAGTTCAGTCTTAGCGTCATTAATATTCTTATTAAGTTCAGTTTTGGCATCACCGATATTTTTGTTTAATTCAGTTTTAGCATTATTAATGTTGTTATTTAATTCGGTTTTAGCTGCATGAAGTTGACCGCCGTTAACTGCCTCTTTGGAATTAGCCGCCACTTCACCATCAGCAACATTAGTTATTTTCTTGTCATTCGCATTAATGCCGCTCGGAGTTACATAGGTCTTACCGCCTACGGTCAAACCACTACTATTGATAGCTGTACCCCCGGCCGTTACGCTATCCAAACCGGTTAATGTTTTAGCTAGTTTCACATTTAATGTGCTGCCATCAGATACGACACCAATATTATTGTCCGTCAAATTCGCAGCCGCTGCACCACCCTTGATGCTAAGCTTATCGCCCAACTGTTTGTTGATTGCAGCGCCGCTATCTCCATCAAAATTAAGGCCTTTAGCGATAGTTGTATTGATTGTAGAGATAGCATTTTTATTGGTCGCAATATCTTGTGTGTTCTGAGTAATATTTTGCTTGTTTTGTGCAATATCAGTCTTATTTTTACCGATATCAGTAGTATTTTGAGCTATATCAGTCGTATTCTGAGCAATATCAGTTGTGTTTTGAGCTATTTTATCCTTATTTGTATTAACTTGCGTATTAACAGTTTTTAACTGATCTTCCGTTGCAGCACGACCGGTTACGGCTTGTGGATTATTTACATTCCAAGCAGCATTAGTAAGTCCTGTTACAGTTCCTGCGGTTCCGTCCACAGTTACAGGATGTGCCGTACCTACCGCAAGTTTATTGCCCAATCCAACAGTGTATTCCTTACCACCATTCACATTGGTACCTTCTGTTACGGTTACATTTGCATCCTTTGATTTTACTGTAGTCGCCTTTGCAGTACCACCGATAGCACTTTGTAATTGACTGAAATTAACCGCATCGTTAGGCGCTGTACCATTAGCAACACCAGTAATCTTTTGATTATTAGCATTGATGCCATCAGGTGTTACATAGGTTCTAGCACCTACACTCAAACCATTTTTACTAATAGTAGTATTTCCTGCATTAACGCTCTCTAATCCTGTTAAATATTTTGCCAACTTTACAGTCAATCTACCGGTACCATCGGATACAACACCAATATTATTATCGGATAATGCCCCTGTAGCACCGCCTTTAATGACTAGAGTATCACCTAATTTTCTCTTAATCGAAGCACCTGTATCGCTGCTAAAATAGAGCCCTTTTTCAAGAGTATTATTGATAGTGTTAATATCATTCTTATTAGTAGTAATATCACCTTGTATTTTTGTGATATTTCGTGCATTGGCACCAATACGGCTTGAGTTATCTGAGATATTCTGCGTATTTTGATTAATAAAATACTGATTGGAATTAACTCTCTCATTAACCCGCTTTAACTGATCTTCCGTAGCAGCACGCCCTGTAACAGGTGCTGGATTATTTACATTCCATGATGTATTGGTAAGACCTGTGACCGTTCCTGTACCACTATCTATGGTTACAGGATGCGAGGCCGCCCCTTTCCCTACAGTAATCTTATAGTTTAAGCCGACAGTATATTCTTTACCACCTTTCGCCGTTGAGTTTTCCCTTATCGTAATATTACCATCATCATTTGCTTTTACAATGGCTTCTTTAGCTGTACCGTTAATTGCTCGTTGCAACTGACCGTAGTTAACTGCGTCCTGACTACCTGTACCGTCTGCAACACCTCTAAGCTGTTGATTATTGGCATTAAGGCCACCGGTTGACACATAGAGTTTATTGCCTACAGACACCCCTTTATTATCAATCGTAGCAGTTCCTGCTGTTACGCTATCCAAACCAGTTAATTTTTTAGCCAATTTCACATTTAGTGTGCCATTTCCGTCTGCTTGAACCCCAATATTGTTGTCAGCCAAAGCACCGGTAGCGCCACCTTTTATTCTTACTGTGTCACCTAATTTTACTTGGTTCTGAACAAAGTTATCACCATAAAAGAACAATCCCTTATCGATATTGTCTTTATTATATCTAATAGCATCGTGGATCGTGCTTTTACCTGTAAAACCGATATCGCTCATCGTTAATTTACCGGTATCAGGATCGAGCGCCGCATTACCGCCAAGGATATTTTTAGTAGTAGTGGCTAAATTGCCCAAGCTATTTGCTACGGCATATAGCTGACTACCATTAATAGCATCTGTAGACGAAGGATTCATGCGTCCCGCCGCCACATTGGTAATCGTACGTTTTACCGTATCATTACCGATACTTACGGAAGAATCTGCCGTTCCCCCCGCTAAATTCTTATACCACAAACCGTTTACATACTGATTTGGAGTACTATGAGTATCCGCAGTTGCAGAATTTGCACCTAATGCAACAGAACGAATATGATTTTTCCCTACTGTTGTATTTCTGCCAAGTGTAACGCTATCCTCTGAGTAGCTAACCGCACGATTACCGATGGCAATACTATTTTTCTGAACTGAATCAGAATCTGTACCAATAGCGATAGAAGAATCCTCACGGGCATTACTTTCCCAGCCCATAGCAATGGAATTAAGACCTGTCGCATAAGAGTTTACACCGAGAGCTCTGGATCCTTCGCCCTTAGCTTGTGCATTATTACCGATTGCAACCGCCCATTTACCTCTTGCTTGCGATCCGTTACCCATTGCAACGGCACCACCGGCAGCAGCTTTAGCATTATTACCAAATGCCATAGAGGATCCCCCCCAAGCCCTGGCATTAGTACCAAATGCCTGATCATTATCGGCGCCTACGTAATTACCGGCCTCATCATATCCAGCCCAAGAGGTATTCCCGAGGGCAAAGCCATTTAAAGAAGCTACTTTTGTCAAATTACCAATGGCAACACCATTATTTACTTCAACCGATGCATTTCTTCCGATTGCAACACCTTGCACATTACCAACATTAGCCCTATTAGTTTTTGTAACAGTAGCCCCTGTGCCTAAAGCCACACTGTTATCTGCCATTGCTGTACTATTATCACCTATCGCTATAGTGCCATTTTTAGCCTGAGCACCGGCCCCTTGTACAATAGTACTCCCATGCACGATCATTGGAGACATCATGGACATAAATAAAGCCGTAGCAATTACAGACCCAGACATCTTGGCAAATACCGTTGTCATTGTCGATCGTTTCGACATATTCTTCGCTGTTTCAGCTACAACGACATAACATCCCTTTGTACGACTCCAGATTACTTTAAAAATTCGGTTCATCTCGTCTTACTCCTTGCATAAAACTATCAGATTATATGAATATAATAAAATATTTTATAACTATTTTAAAAAGTAAAAATACAGTTAATATATGGCTATTTACCGATGCATATCATATTAAACATATCATATTCTATGGTAAAAGTAAAAAATTTTTCACGCTACACTCACTTCTAAATCATAAATATTTATGAATATACAAAAACTCCGCCATATACCTTATGAATATGCTAAATGTACTAATTTTTTCGCATAAAATTAACTTCATGAAAAAAATGTATTTCACCTTAGTAAACTATTATGATCTAATTATTACTTACCTATTTTAATTACATCACAAAATACTATGACATATATATACTCAAATAGCCATTGAATCTATTTTTGCATGCAAAAAGGCGCCAAAAGCATTTCGCTTTTTGCGCCTTTTATAAGCACTGCCGTATCAATATGTTATTTCATATTATTTCAAGCCCGCTTGTTGCATCAATAATGCAATTTGTGCTCTCATTTCTTCATTGTCGCGTTGTACTTTTTCGTACTTAGCTTTCAAAGCAGTCATTTCATCTTGCATTACGTACATGGAGCTAATAGGGCCACCTTTGTAACGTTCAGGAACCGCTTTCTTCGCATCGGAAGTACCGAATTTACGAGTTACACC
>OGYU01000895.1_pt1 | contig 22390 bp, 19 predicted proteins | sample 1576581 | NCBI WGS metagenome assembly OGYU01 (sample SAMEA3541547, study PRJEB24748) | human gut metagenome | biome: human gut; feature: human-associated habitat; material: faeces | place: China | collected 2012 | reverse complement strand
CCCAAATACGCATCATAGTCAGCCTCTTCGCCAATCTGTGCTTTCAAGCATTGTATGCCGTCACATCCAAACTCCTCGGTATCAAATTCAATAATCTCAGAAGAATTAGACGAGTATGTTTGGAAAAACCGTTCTAATGTCCAAATGTTTAATACAACTGGACGGTCTAAGAAATCTTCTCGACTAATATTTTTAACCTGTTTACTGAGGATAGAGTTTGAGATTATAACGAATTTGAATCGCACAATATCCCAGTTCAGTCTGCCTTTGCCAGCTCTTTCCTTTATCTCCTTGGCAATATTTAATGCGGGGTCAGAGTCATCACAATAATCAGACATTTTACCGGTAACGCTCTCCTCTATAAAATTGCGCATTCTTGTATAAAGTTCATCAATGCGTGTATTAGTGAGAGTTTGAACGGTATCAATCTCATTTGAAAAATCACTGGCAATCATTATTAGTGCACCGTCTGCTTCATCGTAGGTATAGGCATCAAACGCCATTAGACGGTTCTTCTTGCCACGAATCTCTACAGAGATGGGCATGGCATCACTAACATCTCCCGTTTCTTCTAGGATTTCGAGAGATTTTTCTATGAATTGTGTTTCTGGAGCCGTTCCTTCATGCTCCGCATCGAAGCGAAGTTGCTCCATGAATTGTTTTCTATAATCTTCTATCTCCATGGGGTCGTTGACTTGAAGGTGTCTAATTCAGACAAAATTATTTCGTACTGTGATTTTGCAATTGCCCTTGGAAGCAAATCTCTCCTCAACCTCGGAAAGTCCTCTGTTACAGCAAACGTCAAACAGTCTGTTATCTCATAAACATAGTTGTCGTATTCTGGAGATCCCTCATATCCATAAGTTGAAAGTTTAGACATGAAAACGTCTCTCACAAACTGATTGTGTATGTTAATCAGTAGTGCATTGACAATATTGTTTAGCTTTAAGCCTTTGTAGTTGGTACTCATCTTTTCAAGAGCAAAAACGACAAGACTACCATTTTCATTTCCATCAAGCTGTTCTATGGAAGAAATTTTAACTAACTCTTTTCCTGAAGAGACTGTTTTAATTTCAATCCATTTATCATCAAAGGAAAAGTCCTTATGAGTCTTTTCTGGACCCATCCAACTTTCAATAGCTTTTTCTACACCAAATGTAGGAATCATTGTGTCTTTCAAGAAGAGCAATTCACCAATGATACCCATAATTTCTGGCTCTGTAAGATTTCCAGTTGATGGCTTAAACAGCTTCTTCCAAGAGAAAAAGCGGTTGCAAATTTCCTTGTAACCTTGGTTTACGTCCGTAATTCCATCTACAGCGTCAGCCAAGTCTTGGCAGAAAATGCTAAAACGTTCGAGCAATTCATCTTTCTCTAATGAGAAACAGATTGAGTTGAAGGAGCCGTGCTTAAACTGCTCGACTAAAATCAGCTCTGAACATTTAACCTTAATGGGTGTAAATGCACCTCTGTATTCAAAAGAATAGAGTCCACTATCGTTTTTCCCGACATACAAATCTAATGCCGGGTTGCCATTTAATCTTTTGTAAAATCCTGCATCGAAACCTTCCTTGAAGGTGTCGAAAATAGAGTTATTCGTCTTCATCGTCCAGTTCTTCAGGTTCGTCCATCAAGTTTTGTGTATAGTAAACTTTATTCACCTTATAGTGTTTGGCTTTATCTACATCTTTCACACCAGGAAAACCCATTGCAAATGCCGCTATGTATGATTGTCCCAAATCACTTCTGAACTTGATGAGTTTCTGCTCTTCATCCTCATTCTCTTTGGGCGGTTTTGGTACAATCAACATTACAATCAGAATTGGCTTCCTATTTGGCAAATGTTCAAAATAAGCCTTTGAGGGGATAGTTCGGTCTATGCTGGAGTCTTCTTCTTCCCACTTTGCTTTGCAAGCACTAACGGCTTTAGCAATCTGTTCCTCACTCAATGCCAATTTACCAGCACTAGTGTTAAGAAGGCGCCGTCTTGAGCTGACGACAACAGCATTGTGCTCAATGTGGATAGCACGTCCTGCACAGGTCAATTCCTCTAATCCTTCTATATCAAAATGCGTTTCAGATTCACCTCCTTGGAAAACGATATCCCAATAATCAAGACCTATTGTGTTGACGTCATCTATGAAGTCTTTGATATACTCCTCGTTGAAACTTGGATTCATCTTGGAACACACTATGCCACCAACAAAACTTGAAATCAATGATTTGGGTACATCTCTAACAATATATGCGCCCTTACCAGACTTCTTGAAATTATAGCCTTGGCTCCACAGTTGAAAAGCCAAGGCTTTTGTCTGTGCGACATTCTTCTTGTTTTGTTCGGTATTCAGACTAATGTACGGGGTTTCATGTAAATTACCATAGAATGAAACTTGCTCATTCAGGTCAAATGACATTCGCATTTTGTTAGAGGCAGTGATTTGCAACTCTTCGCAATTATCTCGTACCTTAATACCAAAATCCTTTGGAGTGAGGTGTTGGTCAAACATCTTACGAAGCTGCTCTTTTAAATCTTCTGAAGCCTTTGAAATTTCATCGTACCATCTTGCGCTTGCCATGGTGGTCCAAATCTGAAATATGTCCTCGTATTTAGGTCTATATCCAAACCATCTTCCCATCTGCATTAACACATCAAAGGTCGCTGTGTTTCGATAGAAATAACTGGTAAGTAGACCTTCCAATGTCAAGCCTCGTGAAAGAGCAATACCACCAACTGCAATAACACGTAATGATGGATTTTTTTTATAGTCTAATTTATTACTATTCTTAGACCCATTGACCACGACAATTTTAATGTCTTTGATTGCTTTGATAAGATTCTCTTTATGAAGGACTCTGTCAATAGAAATGTTATCAATAAAAGAATAGTGCTTATTCCATAATTCTTCCAAAGTCTTATATAAAGGAAGGTTCTTGTCGGCATCTGTTCCACTAAAAGAAAATTCTATTTTTGATTTGAAATCATTATAGATTTTCTCAACATGTTCCTTGATTACCCTCTGGACTTTTACAAAGCGTGACATGTTTATAAGCATACTACGTGGTTTTCCGCTATCTCCGCGCAAGTCTCTAATAGCATTAGCTAAGAAGAAGCAATACATGGAATGAGTTAGTGATTTCGGAAAAACACCATCCCAGTTCTTGCTGTGCTTATAGTAAAATGAACCATTGTTAAGTCCATCTATATCATTAGATGCTCTATCTTTATATTCATCACTTGCATAGTCAGGCTCTTCAATATCTGTAATGAAGCGCACATTTCTATGAAACGCTCCATCTTCATCAAAGATTTTCTTTGCTCCTATATATGTGGATGGACTCGGTAAAACATACATGAAGTTTTCAGGAAAAAGATCTGCATTCTTCATGCTGTCAACTGAATCAGGATCAATGAAACAGTTGGCAAAGGGAGTTGCTGTGAAACCGACATACGTTGCGTTTTTGAACAATGCGCAGATTTGCCTAATTTTTGCATTGGTCTTTGTAGGATTAGTTTCGTCCTTATTAGTGTTCAGTGAAGCGTTATCTGCCTCGTCATCAATAAGTAATAGTGGGCAGTCGATATATCCCTTAGAAGGATCGTAGTTATTGTTTTTAAGCCAGTTGTATAGCTTGTTAAGAACCGAAACATTCTTCTTTATGACAAGTAAAACTGTCTTGTGCGAAGCCAAAGATGTAACAATGTTGTCATTGGTTGCAATAAAGTCATACGCTTGTGTCGTTAGCGAAGTTGCCCGTACTTCCTTCATATCCAATCCGACACCGACACGATGCGTTTCTGGTGTTTTAAGAATAGGATTCATGGTGCGGGCTAACCCAACGATGCCTTCGTCAATACGCTGCTGAGTCTGTTGACGTAGGCTCTCTGTAATTCCAGCCAAAAGAATCACAACTTTATAGCCCGCATCAACAGCCTTGCATATCAACCCTGAATAGGTTGCGGTTTTGCCTGATTGCACATCACCAATCACAAGACCTCTACGAAGGCGTATGCCCTCAAATTCTTCAGTCGGGTTGCCAAGGCAATTCATGATTTGAGGGAGAGTTGTTTTGTCAAGGAGTTCAATGCTTTTGGGATTCAGCGAAGAAAACTCTTCAAGATACCTTTTGTATCTCGTCCAAAAGTAAGAGTCTTCAATGTTTTCTTCATGATACCAATCTCTCAACTGGTCGTAATCATCAAAAATGGCACACCCTTTACTATGTTTGATAGAGAAACGTTGTTCTATATCATGGAATACCAGTTTGTACTCGTCCTCAGTGAGTGTAACATTAAGAAATTTTTTGGTGCTCTTAATGTATTTGTCAATGTTATTATAATTGACTTCTATACCTCGATTTATGTCTGCCTTTACATTCTGGTTCGTAATAATCAGAAAACTTTGTAGGAGTTCATTTTCCATATTTTTCGATGCAATAGTTGTTCAACATTCCTTTTAATTCGCTCTTGGTGCAGAAAGGTTCGGAGGTCATAACGTATTCTATAGCCTCTTCTTTGGATTTCCCAAATTTCATAACGGCTTCTACAAGAGTTATACCTTGTTGATACAAATCGTCAAGGCGGTCGTCTTTTTCCGGGATTTCGATAGCTTCGTTGCACCTGTCTATATATATCTGCTGAATGGGTATGCTTAACTGGATTTCATCCAACATAATATCAATGTATAAATGGTAGTCAGCAGGTATATGGTCTTTTACATTTTTGAAAAGTGGATTTTCCTTGTTTAACTCATAATAGAAGTTGTTGTTGCGTCCTTGCATACGGTTCCAAATATAGCTGATATTGGCATCCACATTTTCTTTTCTTCCTCGATGAGTCTGCTTTCTTGTTGCAATATCCATAGCGTCCTTAACCGTTTTTCTTAACTGGTTAAGGATGTTTTTGGGAATCGTTGCAGTTCTTTTTGTAATATCAATACCCCAAATATCATCAAGACTGTTGGGAATATCAACTCTAATTCTTGCATTCTTAGTAAGTTCGCCTAAACGCATACCAAACCAAGTGCCCCAAATGATAAGTCTCTTGTTTCGGTATATGTAAAAACCCTGAAGGGAACGAAAATTCTCCGCCCCTCCTGCATTTTTCATATCTTCAGCTGTCATGTCCGTAGCAAACGGCAACACAAAAGCCTTGACTTTAATCTGTCGTTCTATGTTTGAAGAATCACGATTGCTTATGGAAACCTCTTTCTTTTGAGTGGTCTTTTTATTCTTTTCAAGGAAAGGGTCTCTGGGCTTTAACGCGTGATTGTTTATTTTAATTTTAATAGACTTGTCGTCAAGAAATCTATGATAGATTAAAGACAGATAGTCTGATGTCTTGTTTTGTAGTTCAGTAAGCGCATCAAAGATTTGCCCATCGGAAGATTTTTCAAGTACATCAAAGTCTTGCCAGACTACTAATGTGCCATCTTGCGATGACTCTAATAAATTCTTCACATAAGGTATTGATGCAACTTCATCCTTGTTGAGTTCTTGAAGAATCCATGCTTTCTTTTCAAGGATATAGTTATAATCCCATCTGAAAGCATGTACCTCATTAGCTTGTTTACTAATAACAGTTAATATACGACACTGTGACATAGATGCGGATTTCATTCCAAGTCCAAAACGTCCTAGGTCAGTTTCCTGCCGTTCTTCTTCGGAGTCACTTCCATATCTCATTGCCTCAAACAATTCGTCAGAAGACATACCTTTTCCATCATCCAAAATACCGACAGCAAGAGTGTCGTAACTTCTAAGTGGGAAGTATAAGATGACATTTTTGCAATTGGCACTGATGCTGTTGTCTATAATGTCTGCCACTGCTGACTCAAAGGAGTAGCCCATTGAGCGCATTGAGCCCATTAACATATTTGCTCTCGGTATGTTCTCTCTATCTTTACTCATTAGATTTTATTCTCTATAAGAAAGGATTTTTTTTACGACTGCTTTTGCAAGCAGAGGGGGAACAGCATTCCCTATTTGTTGCTGTATATGGGAAATGGGACCTTCAAAGATAAAATCATCAGGAAAACTCTGAATACGCGCAGCTTCTCTTACAGACAATCCTCTATCTTGAAATGGATGAATAAGCATACTTTTGCGATAATTTGATATTACAACAGAAGGCTTGTCTGCTAATAAACGCCTGTAGATACCGCTGTGTGTACGTTTTTTATCTGTATAGTTCTCCATTAGACTGTCAGGAATTGCACGCCAATTTTGCCCCTGTTTTATGTGCTTGTATCTTTCAATAACAAGGTCGTTATTTTTAGAAACAAAATTTTGAGTTGCATTTTCCGAACATTTACGCATTTGCTGAGCATATCCGCTTGCTTCTTCCAATGGAACACGATATGGTAGGATATTGTAACTATCTCCATTATCAAGTATTGGCAAATCACCTATAGCTTCTTCTACACTGATTTGTTTCTCGTGCTTTTCGGGAAACTCGAACTTGACACCATAAGCATTACCAATCAAGAAAAATCGGTTCCGATGTTGTGGAACACCATAATCGGAAGCCCATAGTACCGCTGGAGAAACAGTATATCCAAGATTTTCAAAACATTTCTCAATCATTTTTTGAGTTTCTCCATGATTCATGCTTGTAAGTCCTGATACATTCTCAAAAACAAACCAAGTAGGATGTAATTCATCCACAAAACGAACAAATTCCCTGAACAATAAATTCTTAGGATTGTTCATATTTCGATTCATGGTATTTGACAAAGAAAAGCCTTGGCACGGAGGTCCCCCCATAATGATAAAGACTTGATTATCACCTACGATTTCTTTTGGCGATAATTTGGTAATATCGTCACAGATAACATGAGTTCCTTTATGATTTCTTCGGAAGGTTTGAGCTGCGCTTTTGTTAATTTCAATAGCATACTTAACATCAATCCCAGCCATTTCCGCACCGAGACTCAAACCACCAGCACCTGAAAATATATCTAACCCTATTTTAAGTTGCGTTACATTGTCCTTCCTTTTGGTCATATTGTCAATCTAATATTATTTTAGTATGGCAAGGAATTTTCCTTCATCATTAATTTCAAGGGTTGAATGTTTTTATTCAAAACATCCAACATCTCGCTTAATTTGTTTGTTTGCTCAATGAGCAAAGTTCTTTGTTTTTGTATCATGACTAAATTATGTCTCTTCTTGCCAAATCATCAAGTGTAACATTAAGGACATTGGCGATTTTTATCATTGTCTTAAAACTTGGCTGACAGGTATTTGTCACCCACCTGGAAACAGTGGTTTGGTCCCGATGTAATTCATCTGCCAGCCACTTGTTTGTAAGCTGTTTCTCAGCGAGTATGACTTTTATCCTATTAAGTTGTTTGCTCATAATCCGGCTGTTATTTAAAGTCTGAATGCAAAGTTACAAAATTACATATAGATGTAACATTAACAGGCCTAAAATTTTGGCAGAAAACATCAATTTTATAGCAAATCCTGCAAATCTGTGTGTATATTTGCACTGGGCTTATTATTTTGGGCTCAGGTACTAATAGGATTGAAACTTGCAGTAGATGCACGAGTTGCGTATATTGAAGTGCCGAAATTCCCGGACAACAAAGTCATAGTCGATTTGGTGTGGGCTGATTGTTTGCATACTTTCCACGGTTATTCTGTCTGTAAAGTTGAAAGTACAACCAAGGTCATGCTACAAAATATGTATGTTGATCGTATTCGTGCCAGTCAGCCTCAACTGTACACATAGGAAAGACTTGCTATTGATGGTGTAACAATGACGGATCTTAATGAAAATTTTATTCGTAATAGCATCTGTCGAGGTATTGATGGCGGACGCATCCTAAAGTTGGTTTTGTCGCCAAATGGAAATCGTTAAAAATGAAATTCCAACCATAGTTTAGAATGTAAAGAGCAACTTGAAGTGCCTCATCATGTGTTGTGCGAAGCTCTAATCAATTGTATGCTATCGGTATTGGGAAAACTTACGATTAGTCTCGCTATCTATGATGACCGCATCGAGATAGCAAGTCCCGGCACGTTTCCTCCGCAGATAACACCCGAAAATATCAAGGAAACGCATGAGTCATTCTCTCATAACTTAAAGGTAGCGGAAGCACTCTATCGAATGACTTATTTGGAAAATTGGGGTAGTGGCGCGAAACGCATTATGGGTGCTTGCCAGGCACAAGGAGTGGACACACCCACATGGTCTTCTGATGGCGGTTTCGTGACCGTCATCTTCAAACGACCTTACTTCAAGACAAGCACTATTGAAACAGACAGAGAGGATAACAAGGCAAGTAAACAGGACAAACACCGCTCAAGTTCAAGAAATAATTCTTTCAATGAGTGAAGGCTATATGACGATGAATGAAATAATGTCCAATATGGGATTCTAACATCTACATCATTCCGAGAAAATTATTTTCTTCCAGCATTAGAGGATGGAGCAATTGAACTATAATATCCAAAACAGCCAAAGCATCCAAAGCAAAAATATAGTCTCACGGAAACGGCTAAAGAATGGTTAACGAATAATACCGATTCATCTAAATCGTAAAAATAGTACCGCAGGTTTGAAAAGTTTTCCGACTTCGGAGGAAAACTCAGCCTCCTGCAAGGGTAAGGCGTTTTGAGCTGCTAGAAGTATTTTGAGCAGCTCAAAACATACCTTGCTGTGTCTTTGAGGACACAAGAATCCTCCGCTTGTCGGATTGGAAGAATAGTTTTCAAACTCCGGATTGCTCCATTTGCGAGACCCTTACCGTTTGGATGCAAAGTTACGCTCTTAATACAGTATCGGACAGAGGTTTGAATCGGACAATGGCTGCCTATCAGCGCAATATGCTACCACTTGTCGAAATGCAGGTTCAATCATTTCCTTATTCAAGTGGACAATAATTCAAAAAAATGAAAAACCGGAATACATGAAAAACGAGAAATTCAAACACTTATCAAAAGAATTTATCAAATACCTGCCAAAACTAGTATTGAAGAAAATAAAACAATGGTTGTCCGGCAATTTGATGATACATTGATTTAATGATTTCATGACGTAATGTTGTCACTTCCTAAACTACTATAACTTTGTTTTTGGATACAATTATATAGATAATATTCCATATAAGCGAATCGTGAAATAGCTGGTCTTTCCGTTTTGGGAACACTCATGCAAAAAGAACCGTTTCTGTATGATGTCCCCGGACAATGGCTACCGTATCGGCGCAACACGCTGCCACTTTCTGGAAATCCATTGCAAGGCAGCAGATTATGTATTCCTTTGTGGCAAAAGAAACAGTAACAATAAAAAAGTATGTATATGGAAATCGTATCAATTGAAAGAAAGACTTTTGAGGCGATGGTCGCCAAGTTTGACCGTTTCGTCAGTCGCATGGATGCCATCTGTCATCGGCACGGAGAGAAGACAATGGGCGAGTGGATGGATAATCAGGACGTGTGCCGGATACTGAACATCAGTCCCCGTACGTTGCAGACTCTGCGGGACAACGGTACGCTTGCCTACTCACAAATAAACCATAAGACGTATTACCGTCCCGAAGATGTGCAGCGTATCGTTTCCGTTGTGGAGGATAGACGAAAAGAAGCGAGATTCAAAGGACGGACGATATAATCTCAGTGCAATAAATAAAGTATAATAACAATACCCACTAAATCCAAAGTAACATGAACGAATTGATTAACAAAGACAACGAGTGGATTATCCACTTCATGGGCAGTCTCGACCGACTGCTGGACAACTACGAGCGTATGACAGCCGACTATCGTCCGACATTGGGCGGAGAGCGCTTCTTCACAGACAAGGAAGTCTCGGCTCGATTGAAGGTGAGCCGAAGAACGCTTCAAGACTACCGCAACGAAGGAAGGATAGCCTATATCCAGTTGGGCGGCAAAATCCTCTACCGTGAATCGGACATCGAAAGGATGCTCGCAGACAGCTACCGCTCCGCCTACCGACTGACGGCAACCTGATTTTCTTGAAGGAGCGCAGTTTGCCGTCTGCCCTATGATTGCGTCAGCAATGGACTTACAATAAAAAGAAAAGGAACGGCTTACGGATGAAGCATCAAGATTTCGCTTCGTCTGTAAGCCGTTCCCTTCTTTTTGTTTCTTCTGTTTTCCCGTCAGTCGCTTGTTTCCGTTACCGGATGCCCTTCAAGCGTATGGCAGGCAGGGGCAAGGTTTTCGGGCTGAATACGCTCCGCAGGAGGAAGATTCCGCCCGAAACGGCTCTGCCGCCCAACCTTGTCGCTGCCATCAAGCCATACGCTACCTTTGCATCCGTACATCGGGAACGAGTGGCTGACGGAATGAACCTCAACTATACCATCGGTTATTACCTCTGACGCTGGCAACAAATCGTGTAATCGGTGCAGCTTTCTTAATGGTGCTAATTTTATTTATTATAAACCGTCTGAACAAGACACTCTCTTTACTGCATATTCTGAATGCAATGGCTATAACTATTTCAAGGCCGTAAACATCGTAACTGATTCCATCGGGTTGCTTGAGATACTTCATCGTGTCAAGTTCGTTCAGTTCCTTGTTCTTGTAAATGGAATGAATTACCTTGCGGACATTGCATGAGAACACCCCGAACAGGTCGGCTATCTCAAACTTGGTCATCCATATAGGTGCAGTCGGTATGGCGACTACGCCTGTTTCATTGATTGTTATTATTCCTCTATCCATATCTATCGCATTACTTTAGCCATCATGTTCTTTACATTATTCATATCGCGCAGGATGGAGGAATCCAATACACGTGCATAGTGTTGGGTCATCTTGATATTAGAGTGACCGAGCATCTTGGCCACATTCTCAATGCTCACACCGTTGGCGAGGCAGACAGAGGTTGCATACGAATGCCGAGCCGTATGTGTGGTCAAGGTCTTGTTTATCATGCATAAATCAGCAATCTCTTTCAGATAACTGTTCATTTTCTGATTGCAGGGAACAGGTAGCAACACATTTTTCTTTTGGCAAGTAGGATGTGTTGCGTATTTACGGAGAATGGCCATTGGGATGTCAAGCAAAGGGATGTTGCACATGTTCTTGGTCTTTTGGCGAGGCTTGCGAATCCAAAGGTTTCCGTTTTGGTCTTCGACGATGTGTTCGGGTACGAGTTGCTGCACGTCTATGAAAGCCAGTCCTGTGAAGGCGGCGAAAATAAAAACATCGCGTACAACGGTGATGCGCTCCAATGAGAACTCCTTGTTGTATATGGTGAGCAGTTCATCCATTGTCAGGAACTCACGGATGACCTCCTTCTCGTGGAACTTGATTCCGATGAACGGGTCTTTGGTTATCCATTCGTTGGCAAGGGCGAGGTTGGTTATCTTCTTCAGACACTTCATGTAGCGGATAACGGTATTCTGCTGGCACTCTTTTTCTGTCTTGAGGTAAAACTCAAAGGCACGTACCAGTTCGCCATTGACCTCTGTCAAGGGTAAATCTTCTTTTCCGTATTTCTGCTTGATAAGTTCCGCCAGATAACGCTTGCAACTTTCATAACGGCGGACGGTAATGAGGGCATAGTCCTTGCCCACAAGTTCACGGCATTGGTCGTTGTGCTCCTGCATCGTGCCGATGATGGTGCGGATAACCTCGGGTTCCTTGTCCTGCCCGAAGAACTTTTCCTGCAACAGACGTGCATGGATGGGAATGCCTTCGCTTTCCAATTCGTTGAAGATGCCATGCAGTTTGATTCTGGCCTCTTCAATATAGGCATTCAAGTCGCAGGACTTGCGGCTTTTGCCTTTGGCGCACTCCTTCGCCTGATTCCACAAAGCCGGGTCGATACTCTTGCGGATGTTGGTTTCCACTCGTGCACCGTTCACCGTGATGCGCATACACACGGAGGCTTCTCCGTTTTTCAGTAGTTTGGCTTTCTTGATAAAGAAAAGCACATTGAATGAGTCTCTTTTCATGTTCCTACAGTTTTTCGTTGTACAAAAGTAGGAAACCATGCACGCTTTCTTGATACGCAAAATGTTGCAAATCAGAGAGAAGTAATCTTATTCGGTGGAGATTTGCACTCCACCTATTTTGCTCCACCTTTTGGAACACCGCAAACGGTAATATATTGCCGTTTTTGCGTTTCGCGGGAAAAGAAAAACTCCCGATTTCGTCTGGAAATCAGGAGTTTACTGCATTTTGCTTTTCTTTAGTGTGGTGCCACCAGGAATCGAACCGGGGACACAAGGATTTTCAGTCCTTTGCTCTACCAACTGAGCTATGGCACCATTGTTTCTTGTTTGCGGTTGCAAAGATAGATAAAGTTTTCTAATCTTGCAAATATTATATAAAGAAAAAATGCTGATAATAAATAAAATGCTTATTATCAGCATTTTGTAGTAGGAATTATTTTTCTTTTAATGGATTCCAACCTTGTGCTTTTAACTCAAATTCTTGTCCGTCGCGAGTGACGAGGGCGCAACCCAACTCCGGTTTGGTGATGTGCCCAATGACTTTTACGCCTTTCATGGTCGAAACCTTTTCGTGATCAGTCAAGGGAACAGTGAAGAGGAGTTCATAATCTTCGCCACCATTTAATGCACAGGTAGTGACATTCATATTGAGTTCTTCTGCCATTACAGCCGTCTGATAGTCAATGGGAATACGCTCCTCATAAACGCGGCAGCCGGTATCGCTTTGTGAGCAAATATGCAACAGCTCGGAAGAAAGTCCGTCCGAAATATCCATCATGGCAGTCGGTTTTACTCCTGCTTGGGCAAGTTCTTCAATGATATCTTTACGCGCCTCCGGTTTAAGTTGGCGCTCTAATATGTACTCCTTGCCGGAGAAATCGGGATTGGCTTCTTTTTGGTCCTGGAACACCGCTTTTTCGCGTTCCAGCAGTTGCAGACCCATATAGGCGGCCCCTAAATCACCACTGACGCAAATCAAATCTGTGTCATACGCTCCATTGCGGTAAACCACTTTGTCTTTGTCAGCCTCGCCAATGCAGGTGATACTGATTGCCAATCCTGTGACTGATGATGTGGTATCTCCTCCCACAATATCTACATTGTGTAGTTGGCAGGCCAGCTTCAAACCATCATAGAACTGCTCTAAATCTTCTATGCAGAAGCGTTTGGATACAGCTAGCGATACTGTTATCTGCTTGGGAGTTCCATTCATGGCATAAATGTCTGAGAAGTTTACAATGGCTGATTTATATCCAAGATGCTTTAATGGTGTATAAATCAGGTCAAAGTGTACTCCTTCCATCAGAAGATCGGTAGTAACCAATACTTCTTTGTCCTTAAATTCGAGGACGGCTGCATCGTCTCCCACACCGTATTTGGTTTCGGGATTCTTTAGTTCAATATTCTGAGTCAGATGTTTGATGAGGCCGAACTCCCCCAAGGTTGCAATTTCTGTTCTATTTGTTTCTTGCATATTCTTTTTTTAAGCTCTGTTAATGAGTTCGCGCATAATGGTTGTCATCCGTGGCTGTGCTTCATCTGCCGCCTTCTGGACTTCTTCGTGGGAAACCTCCACTATTTTGCCTTCCACGCCGAGGTCGGTGATAACTGAAACTCCAAACACTTTAATGCCGCAATGGTTTGCAACAATAACTTCGGGGACAGTAGACATGCCTACAGCATCAGCTCCCAGGATATGGAACATTTTATATTCTGCCGGAGTTTCAAAAGTCGGTCCTTGTGTACCGATATATACTCCTTGCTGCACTTTGATGCCCTTTTCTTTGGCTATTTCCAATGCTTTGTTGATAAGCTCTTTAGAGTAGGCTTCGCTCATGTCCGGGAAACGGGGACCATATTCGATATTCTTTCCGTGCAACGGATGTTCGGGGAAGAAGTTGATATGATCTCTGATAATCATTAGGTCACCGATTTCAAAAGCAGGATTAGTTCCGCCGGCAGCGTTGGATACAAATAGTGTTTTGATACCTAATTCGCGCATTACACGTACCGGGAAAGTAACTTCTTTCATTGAATATCCTTCATAGAAATGGAAACGTCCCTGCATGGCCATGATGTCTTTGTCTCCCAATTTGCCAAAGATTAGTTTGCCACTGTGACCTTCTACTGTTGATACGGGAAAATTAGGAATGTCTTTATAACTTATTTCATATTTATCGGTAATTTCGTGTACCAAACTTCCTAGACCTGTGCCCAAAATAATTGCTGTCTCGGGATTAGTATGCATCTTTTCTTTCAGAAAGGCTGCGGTTTCTTGGATTTTTTCTAACATATTCGGTTATATTTAAGTTGAATAATTCTTGTTGGTCATGTAAAAAGCTCACCTCTATCGGGAGTACATAGATAAATGGTTTGATGCTTTCGTCCAGCAATGGATGGGATGACAGTCTCACCGCATCCTTTTCTGTGGTGATAATCATTCGTTTGCCTTCCGGCAGTTGTCTGAAACGGCTTTTTATGATTTCCATGTCTTGGGGTGTGAAGTCATGGTGGTCACTAAATGTCAATGGATTGATATGTTCGTTATAAGGGCTTAAGTCATGGATTAACTTAGCCGGGGATGCAATTCCGGTAACGAGCAATATATGTGCATCTTTATGAATGTTGGCGATTGGATACTCTTTTCCCTGTTGGGTGATAGGGTATAATTTGCCATAATTCAGGGTTGTGAAGTAAAGTTGTTGATAAGGATATAATCCCATCTGTTTACGCAACACCCGCACATCCATGGGAGTTATATCCTTGGGACATTTGGTTATTATCACGATATGAGCACGGTTCTTGCCTTTTTCGGGTTCGCGCATTCGTCCTGCCGGTAATAAAGCATCTTCGCAGATAGGTCGGTGATAGTCCACTAGAAGAATATTCATTCCCGGTTTCACATAGCGATGCTGAAAAGCATCATCCAATATTACGACTTCGGTTCCGGGGGCGGTATATCCGTTGCATAGCTCCTCGATACCGTGACAACGGTCACGGTCTACTGCCATATAGATATCAGGAAATTTCTGTTTCATTTGAAATGGCTCATCACCTATGATATTTACGGGAGTATTCGGTTGGGCCAATACGAAGCCTTTTGATTTTCGTTTATACCCCCGGCTTAGGACTGCCACTTTATAATTGGGTTTCAATAACTTTATCAGATATTCGGTATGAGGCGTCTTTCCGGTACCTCCTACGGTAATGTTGCCTACCGAGATTACCGGAATATCAAAGCTCTTTTCTTTGTATATTCCCCAATCAAATAGTCTGTTACGTATCCATACGCCGGCTCCGTAAAGCCACGAAACCGGGTATAGCCACTTATGTATTTTGATAAAGTTATTCTCCATTAAAAGTTATTTAATATTCAATTCGAATGGCATACGTGCCTGTACAGGATTGATTTCTTTCAGGTTTTGTAATATTTCGAAATAGCTGTAGAAACTGCCCATATATTCTTTCATCTGACTGTTGACATAGTGCTTGCGCTGGCTGTTCAGTAGATTCATGAAGAGACTTTCTTTTTCAGGATAACTGATAATAGTGTAGTTCTCTACGTTTGCTCGTTTTGCGGCTGCTGCTAATGCGTCATCTATGCCTCCCAATTTATCTACTAACCCCAAACCGACGGCCATTTCGCCCGTCCACACTCGTCCTTCAGCTATTTTTTCAATATCTGCTGCTGACATATTTCTTCCTTCGGCACAACGGTTTACGAATAACTTATACCCGTTGTTGATATAATTTTGAAGTGCTTCCTGTTCGGCGTTGTTGAACGGACGCGTTGCGAGTGGACCGAAACCGGCTCCCATATCGGCCATTTTATTAGTTTTTACTACATCGAAATCCAGCCCTAGTTTGTCTTTGAATAACTTCTCTCCCGAAGGAATCATTCCGAAGATACCGATGGAGCCGGTTAGAGTTGTCGGATCTGCAAAGATAGAATCTGCGGCGCAAGAGATGTAATAACCGCCTGATGCTGCATAATCCCCCATAGAGACGATAACCGGTTTCTTTTCTTTCAGGCGTACTACTTCGCGCCATATCTGTTCGGAAGCATAAGCACTTCCGCCCGGAGAGTTTACGCGCAGAACAACTGCTTTTACATTGTTGTCATCGCGCAACCTGCGTAAGTCCCGTGTCATCTTCTGACCGTCAATGACTTCTTCGGTAGAATTGGAGGAAGCAGCATCTAAAATCTCTCCTGATGCATAATATACGGCAACAACGTTTCCACTTTTATCCTTGGGGACATTCTTTTTTACATTTATCATATCTTCAAGGAAAAGGCTGTTTAAGCTCTGGTCTTCTTTCCGTCCGGTCAGTTGTTTCAAATAAGCGATCATTTCGTCTTTATATAACACTGAGTCGGCCAGTCCGCATTTGATATATTCTTCTGCCTGACAGAGATCCATGCATTGGTCTGCATAAGCATTAAGTGAGTCTTTAGAAATGTTGCGTGACACTGAAACATCATCTAATAATTGATTCCATATAGAGTTTAAGAATACGGTGACTTGCTCACGGTTGGCGGGGCTCATTTCGGTAGCGATAAATGGTTCTACAGCCGATTTATAAGTGCCTACCTTGAAAACCTGTACATCAATGCCCAGTTTATCCAGTAAATCTTTAAAGAAGACAGGTTGGGATGCCAGCCCGTGCCATGAAATGTTTCCTTGAGGATTGATGATTACCTTATCTGCAACACTTGCCAGATAATACATACCTTGTGTATATTGGTCTGCGTATGCTACGATAAATTTACCGCTTTCCTTGAAGTCTTGAAGTGCGTTGCGTATTTCTTCCAATGATGCAAAAGAAGTAGCCAGATAAGATGGTTGGATATAGATGCCTTTAATCTTGTCGTTTTCTTTGGCTTTTTTGATGGAGGATAAAATGTCATTTAGTCCATAAGAACCATTGCCGTCTCCCATTATCTGTTGAAATGGGTTTTCCTGTACACGTTCTGATAAGTTGCCTTTCAAGTCAAGAACGAAGACCGAGTTGTCTTTTACTATGGTTTCAGAGTCTGATGAGGCTACCATGCCTACTACTGTGATAAGGCCCAGTATGGTGAGCACTATACCTGCTAAAATGACGCCTATCAAACTAGCCAATGTAAATTTAAGAAAATCTTTCATTGAATGTGTTGTTTATAATGTTAATAATTAGCTAACAAAAATAGTTGATTGTATTGAAAAAAGCAAAGAAAGTGAACTTCTTTTGCTGTATGCTTGTTTATATAGGTAAAATAACTCATAATAAATATGCTAAATATGACAAAGAAATTCAAGGATGCCATAAAGAGCCGCCGTACTTTTTATCAGATAGACAATAAATCCACGTTGTCTGAAAAAGAATTGTTGGATTTGATTCGTTTTGCTGTCGAATATGTCCCTTCAGCATTCAATTCACAAACCACACGTGTTGTTTTATTAACAGGTGAAGCTCATCAAAAGTTGTGGAATATCGTAAAAAATACTTTGCGTAAGCGGATTTCTGCGGAAGCTTTTGCTAAAACGGAACAGAAAATAGATGGTAGTTTCTCTTGTGGATATGGAACGATTCTATATTTTGAGGATATGTCTGTTGTTCATGCTTTGCAGGAACAGTTTCCCACTTATAAAGATAATTTCCCTGTTTGGGCGGAGCAGGCCGATGCTATGCATCAATTTGTCATTTGGACTATGTTAGAGGATGCCAGAATGGGAGCTTCTCTGCAACATTATAATCCGTTGGTAGATGATGAAGTGCGTGCAGCATGGAATTTGCCTTTGCATTGGAAGTTAATAGCACAGATGCCTTTCGGAGTTCCTGTGACCCGGCCCGGATCGAAAGAAGTGATGCCTTTGGATGAGCGTGTATTTGCTTTTAACGACTAAATTTTTCTTATTCTGCTTGGCTCGTTAGGGGAAAATCAGCATCTTTGCGTATTATAAATACAAAGATGCATTATGAAAAAACTTTTATCGCTTCCTCCTAATTTGGTGGAATTTTTTTATGATATAGAAAAGGCTGATCGTGATGAATGGTTTTGTACTTCCGATCCTATTGGTAGTAAATTGGGGTCGGGAGGAGGAACGGCTTGGCTGCTTGAGGCATGCAAACAACATATTGCGCCCGATAAAGACTTTTTGGAATGGCTGAGGGAAGAAAAAAGAATATTGTTGCATGCCGGCGGACAGAGTCGACGTTTGCCCGGATATGCTCCGTCAGGTAAAATATTAACGCCTATTCCTGTCTTTAGATGGGCGAGGGGGCAGCGCTTGGAACAAAATCTGCTCTCACTTCAGCTTCCTTTATATGAACAAATAATGGAGAAGGCTCCGGCTTCTCTGCGTACATTGATAGCCAGCGGAGATGTGTATATACGTGCGGGTCAACCTCTTCAGGATATTCCTGATGTTGATGTTGTGTGCTATGGGCTTTGGGTGGACCCCAATTTGGCAAAGAATCACGGGGTGTTTGTTTCTTCGCGTAGCAATCCCGATAAATTGGACTTTATGCTTCAGAAACCTTCGGTCGAGGAGTTGGGAAAACTGATGCAAACTCACTTGTTCCTGATGGATATCGGTATTTGGTTGCTGAGTGATCGGGCTGTTGATTTGTTGATAAAACGTTCTAAAAAAGGAGGTGAACTCTCATATTACGATATGTATTCCGAGTTCGGACTGACCTTGGGTGAACATCCGCGTATTGCAGATGAAGAATTGAATGGGTTGAGTGTGGCTATCCTGCCGTTGCCCGGAGGTGAGTTTTATCATTATGGAACAAGCAGGGAATTAATCTCTTCCACGTTGGCTGTTCAGAATTTGGTGAACGACCAGCGTGAAATCATGCATCGTAAGGTGAAACCTCATCCGGCTATGTTTGTGCAGAATGCTGATGTCGCATATCGTCTTACTGCTGACAATTCTGAAATCTGGATAGAAAACAGCTGTGTGGGCAAGGAGTGGAACATCCATCGACAGACAATTATAACAGGGGTTCCGACTAATGACTGGAAACTCAATGTGCCGTCGGGGGTATGTATTGATGTGGTACCTTTGGGAGAGGCTGAGTACGTAGCTCGCCCCTATGGATTTAATGATACCTTTAAAGGAGCATTGACAGAGGAAAGGACTATTTATCAGGGAATTTCGGTGCGTGAATGGCTTTCTTGTCGCAAAGTAGCAGTTGAAGAGATAGACGGTGCTCACGATTTGCAGGCTGCCCGTTTGTTTCCTGTTTGCTCTACAATAGAAGAGCTGGGGCTGGTAATGCGTTGGATGATTTCCGAACCCGAACTTCAGGAAGGTAAGGAAATATGGAAACGTTCTCGCCGGTTGTCGGCCGATGAGATTTCCGCTTATGCCAATCTTCGTCGTTTGGCTGCCCAGCGTGATTCCTTTCGGGTTATGAACTGGCCTGTGTTGGCTCGTAATTATGAACGTAGTGTTTTTTATCAGTTGAATTTGGATGATGCTGCTCATGAATTTGCCATTCATCATTTGGAATTGCCGGATGCATTGCCGCTTTCTGCGCCATTGATGACCCGGATAAGCGACAATATGTTTCGGGCCAGGGTGCAGCAGTTCAGTGGTAAAACCTATACGGAGTATGAAAGAAGGGCCTTTGGGTTGATGCGTGAAGGTTTGACGGCAGCTGCATTGGCAAAAAAACAGCAGCCTCATTTATCGGTTTATTCCGATCAGATAGTATGGGGAAGGAGTCCGGTTCGTATTGATTTGGCAGGCGGATGGACAGATACTCCTCCTTATTGTTTGAATGAAGGCGGAAATGTAGTGAATATTGCTATTGAACTGAATGGACAGCCTCCTTTGCAGGTTTATGTAAAGCCTTGTAAAGAATATAAGATTATTTTACGTTCTATAGACTTGGGAGCAATAGAAACTGTTACTACCTATGAAGAACTGAGTGACTTTATGCAAGTTGGTTCTCCTTTTTCTATTCCTAAAGCGGCTTTGGTGCTGGCCGGTTTCCAGCCGGAATTCTCGGCAGATGTTTATGTTACATTGGAGGAGCAGCTCAAGGCGTTTGGCTCAGGTATTGAAATCACGTTATTGTCGGCTATTCCTGCAGGTTCCGGTTTGGGTACTAGTTCTATTTTAGCTTCTACGGTGCTTGGCGCGGTATCCGATTTCTGTGGCTTGAAGTGGGATAAGAATGAAATATGCAACCGTACTCTGATTTTGGAACAATTGCTTACTACGGGAGGTGGTTGGCAAGACCAATATGGAGGTGTCCTTCGTGGTGTTAAGCTTCTTCAAACTCATGCCGGTATGGAGCAAAGTCCGTTGGTTCGTTGGTTGCCTGATTATTTGTTTACGGGTAGTGAATATCAGAAGTGTCATCTGTTGTATTATACCGGTATCACTCGCACTGCTAAGGGAATTTTGGCTGAGATTGTACGTAGTATGTTCCTTAACTCTACAGAACATCTTGCACTGTTGGGAAGCATGAAGAGTCATGCATTTGATTTATATGAAGCTATCCAACGTGGAAACTTCGATGAAATGGGGCGTTTGGTGGGTAAAAGCTGGAAGCAGAATCAGGCTCTTGATTCGGGAACTAATCCTGCGTCGGTTGAGGCTATCATTCGTAAGATTGATGATTACTGTTTAGGTTATAAGTTGCCTGGAGCAGGTGGAGGAGGTTATCTTTATATGGTAGCCAAAGACCCCGAAGCTGCCGTTAAAATCAGAGCAATATTGACTCAAAATCCGCCTAACAGTTGTGCTCGTTTTGTTGATATGACATTGTCTGACAAAGGATTGCAGGTTAGTCGCAGTTAGACTGGTAAGTTGTATGGCTGGGTAATTGCCTTTTGATATTTTCTTTGGGAGTGTGTCAAAACGTGGATAATGCTGTCGTTTAGTTTGTAGGGACGAGGTTTGCTCGTCCGAAAACAGTTTACTTTGTGTCTTCGGGCAGGCAACCCCTGTCCCTACAGCTGAGATTGGATAGGCCGGTTTAGTTTTGATACACTCCCATTTCAATAAAACTCTTATCTTCAGACAGTGTGTTATTGCTAACCACTCTTGGCACTGCTTCAATTCTTATGCGGATTGCTTCGTTTCGTACCTTCCTTTCTCCTTTCATTATTCGTTAAAACGCCCTGTTGATGAGGCTCCGCTAATGAATGGATGTCTTGTTCTCACTCTTTCAGCCTCCTTTCATTCGTAAAACTTCTTCCGACAGACAAAGGCTGAAGGCAGATTGTGAAGGGACTTGGGAAGCACGGCTGAAGGGAGGATGAGGGGAGGTCCTTTCATTATTAACCGGCTGATTATCCGCATGTTTTGATAAAAATGTAAGGATGAACGGGAAAGAAGTAATGACCGACTTGGTGGGGAGAGGTGTAATCTGCTCTTACATAAAAAACATGCCGAGCTTTTCTAAAAAGACTTTGATGTTTTTGAAAAAGACTTTGATGTTTTTTTAAAATATCAAGGTCTTTCTGCAACATGCATCGTGATTTAAAATGTGTACGTACGCATCTGGTTATACATACGTACGCATCTGGTTATACATACGTACGTATCGGACTATACATACGGTGCCATCGGGCTACACATATATACGCATCGGTTTACACGTACGTATGTAACTAACTCGAAATATGTAATGTTATTTTAAATGTTAAGCAGTTGTGATATAGACGATTAGTTGCCTTCTGTACGTGAAATGTAGTTTCTATTTATTTGGTAGTTTAAAAACAAGGCTGGCGAGAAATAGGTGGAGGCGCTAAGTCTGCCTAGTGCTGTTAGGAACCTTCTTGTCTACTCTTTTACGTGCGCATACATGCGCGCCCGCAATGTAATTATGTGTGTTCCATTTCCTTCCTGTTCTGTTGTTTTCAAAAAGTCTTTGTTCTGTATTGTTGTAAATCAGCGTATTACAAACAAGTTTCAAAAAAGTGTAAGAAAAATCAGATGATATGTTTGGCAGTTATGTTGAAACCGTGTACTTTTGCATCCGCAATCGAGAGAGATGCGGCACTGAAACAGTGTGTAACTGACTTGGTGAGACAAACGTAGGAGAGTTTCTTCCTTATAAAGGATTCTGCACCCAGTATCTTACCTTAGCCGGGCTAAGGGAGCGAGAAGGGATAAGACCTTTTGGAGCATACAGCCAACCGCCTGAAAGAAATTGAAAAAAAAACTTTCGAAAACATTTGGTGGTTAAAAATAAATCTCTTACCTTTGCACCCGCTTTTCAAACGGAAGCACATAAAGAAGAGTTCTTTGAAACGATTATAGATAAACAAACAAGTAGTACAAGTCTGCATGTTATATAATATATAATGTGTAGGAAAACAGAAACCGTCAATTATAGATTATTGATAGATTTGGTTCTTGAGCAGATTATCAACTTAAGTGTTGAAAAATAATATTTTTACAATGAAGAGTTTGATCCTGGCTCAGGATGAACGCTAGCTACAGGCTTAA
>OGYU01000886.1_pt1 | contig 22566 bp, 10 predicted proteins | sample 1576581 | NCBI WGS metagenome assembly OGYU01 (sample SAMEA3541547, study PRJEB24748) | human gut metagenome | biome: human gut; feature: human-associated habitat; material: faeces | place: China | collected 2012 | reverse complement strand
TGACTGTGACTCCTGCCGATTATACAACCGTTACATGGTTTATTGACGGCAAGCAGGTGTGGCTGTTTACCGGCCAGGGCTCGCACTGGCGCACTATGGGTCAAACGATGTACCAGCACTCAACGGCGTTTGCCGACACGCTGGATCGCTGTTTTTCCGCCTGTAGCGAAATGCTCACGCCGTCACTGCGCGAAGCGATGTTTAACCCCGATTCGGCGCAGCTGGACAATATGGCCTGGGCGCAGCCGGCGATTGTCGCGTTTGAAATCGCGATGGCGGCGCACTGGCGTGCTGAAGGACTGAAGCCAGACTTCGCCATTGGGCATTCCGTCGGTGAATTTGCCGCTGCCGTTGTCTGCGGACACTATACGATTGAACAGGTCATGCCACTGGTTTGTCGGCGCGGCGCGCTAATGCAGCAGTGCGCAAGCGGCGCGATGGTGGCGGTATTTGCAGACGAAGACACGCTGATGCCGCTGGCTCGCCAGTTTGAGCTGGATCTCGCCGCCAACAACGGTACGCAACATACGGTATTTTCCGGGCCGGAAGCCCGTCTCGCGGTATTTTGCGCCACGCTCTCGCAGCATGACATTAACTATCGTCGCCTGAGCGTAACCGGTGCGGCGCACTCCGCTTTACTGGAGCCGATACTCGATCGGTTCCAGGACGCCTGCGCGGGACTGCACGCGGAGCCGGGGCAAATACCGATTATTTCCACGCTCACCGCCAACGTCATTGATGAGTCAACGCTCAACCAGGCGGATTACTGGCGCCGACACATGCGCCAGCCGGTGCGTTTTATCCAGAGTATTCAGGTGGCGCATCAGCTCGGCACCCGCGTTTTTCTGGAGATGGGGCCCGATGCCCAGTTGGTTGCTTGCGGGCAGCGCGAATACCGCGATAACGCATACTGGATAGCCAGCGCCCGGCGTAACAAAGAGGCGAGCGATGTCCTCAATCAGGCCCTGCTCCAGCTTTACGCTGCCGGCGTCGCCCTACCGTGGGCCGACCTGCTGGCGGGCGATGGACAACGTATCGCTGCGCCATGTTATCCGTTTGATACTGAACGTTACTGGAAAGAGCGCGTCTCCCCGGCCTGCGAGCCTGCCGACGCAGCGCTGTCTGCCGGGCTGGAGGTGGCGAGTCGCGCCGCGACAGCGCTCGATCTCCCTCGCCTGGAAGCGCTTAAACAGTGCGCCACGCGACTGCACGCCATCTACGTCGATCAACTGGTACAACGCTGTACCGGCGATGCCATAGAGAACGGCGTGGACGCCATGACCATCATGCGCCGTGGACGTCTGCTGCCCCGCTACCAGCAGCTACTCCAGCGCCTGCTGAATAACTGCGTGGTCGACGGCGATTACCGCTGCACCGACGGGCGATACGTCCGCGCCCGCCCCATTGAACATCAACAGCGGGAATCACTGCTGACGGAACTTGCCGGTTATTGTGAAGGTTTTCAGGCTATTCCCGACACCATCGCCCGTGCCGGCGATCGGTTATATGAAATGATGAGCGGCGCGGAAGAACCGGTGGCGATTATCTTCCCGCAAAGCGCCTCCGACGGCGTGGAAGTGCTGTATCAGGAATTCAGCTTTGGCCGCTATTTCAACCAAATCGCCGCCGGGGTATTACGCGGCATTGTCCAGACGCGTCAGCCCCGCCAGCCGTTGCGTATTCTTGAAGTTGGCGGCGGAACCGGCGGCACCACCGCGTGGCTGCTGCCGGAACTCAACGGCGTTCCGGCACTGGAGTACCATTTCACCGATATCTCGGCGCTGTTCACCCGTCGCGCCCAGCAGAAATTCGCCGACTATGATTTTGTGAAGTATAGCGAGCTGGATCTCGAAAAAGAGGCGCAGTCTCAGGGTTTCCAGGCACAGTCTTACGATCTTATCGTGGCAGCGAACGTGATTCACGCCACCCGCCATATTGGCCGCACGCTCGATAATCTGCGCCCCCTGCTCAAGCCGGGCGGGCGCCTGCTGATGCGCGAAATCACCCAGCCAATGCGTCTGTTTGACTTCGTTTTCGGCCCGCTGGTTCTTCCGCTACAGGATCTCGACGCCCGCGAAGGTGAGTTATTCCTCACCACCGCTCAGTGGCAACAACAGTGCCGCCACGCCGGATTCAGCAAAGTGGCGTGGCTACCGCAGGATGGCAGCCCGACCGCCGGGATGAGCGAACATATCATTCTCGCCACGCTGCCCGGTCAGGCGGTTAGCGCCGTAACATTCACCGCGCCATCAGAACCCGTGTTGGGGCAGGCGCTGACGGATAACGGTGATTATCTCGCCGACTGGTCTGATTGCGCAGGTCAGCCCGAACAGTTTAACGCCCGCTGGCAGGAGGCCTGGCGTCTGCTTTCACAGCGTCATGGCGACGCTCTGCCTGTGGAACCGCCCCCCGTCGCCGCCCCGGAGTGGCTGGGGAAGGTTCGCTTAAGCTGGCAAAACAAAGCCTTTTCCCGCGGTCAGATGCGCGTTGAAGCCCGTCATCCTGCTGGCGAGTGGCTGCCGCTATCGCCCGCCGCGCCTCTTCCTGCGCCGCAAACGCATTATCAATGGCGCTGGACGCCCCTCAACGTCGCCAGCATTGACCATCCGCTTACCTTTAGCTTCAGCGCCGGTACGCTTGCGCGCAGCGACGAGCTGGCGCAATACGGCATCATTCACGATCCGCACGCCTCTTCACGACTGATGATTGTTGAGGAGAGCGAGGATACGCTGGCCTTAGCGGAGAAAGTGATAGCAGCGCTCACCGCCAGCGCAGCCGGATTGATTGTGGTTACTCGCCGCGCGTGGCGAGTCGAGGAAAATGAAGCACTCTCTGCATCCCATCACGCGCTATGGGCCTTGCTTCGCGTCGCGGCCAACGAACAGCCGGAACGGTTGCTTGCCGCCATCGATCTCGCCGAAAACACCCCGTGGGAAACGCTGCATCAAGGGTTGAGCGCAGTCTCACTATCACAGCGCTGGCTCGCCGCACGGGGTGACACCCTTTGGCTCCCTTCACTGTCGCCCAATACGGGATGCGCCGCTGAATTACCGGCAAACGTGTTTACCGGCGATAGCCGCTGGCATCTGGTGACCGGAGCGTTTGGCGGATTAGGCCGCCTTGCCGTGAACTGGCTCAGAGAAAAAGGGGCGCGACGCATCGCCCTGCTGGCGCCGCGCGTGGATGAGTCATGGCTACGCGACGTGGAGGGCGGGCAGACGCGCGTCTGCCGTTGTGATGTGGGCGATGCCGGGCAACTGGCCACGGTTCTTGACGATCTGGCGGCCAACGGCGGCATTGCCGGAGCGATTCATGCCGCTGGCGTATTGGCTGACGCGCCCTTGCAGGAGCTTGATGACCACCAGCTGGCTGCCGTTTTCGCGGTAAAAGCGCAGGCGGCAAGCCAGCTGTTGCAAACCCTGCGCAACCACGACGGACGCTATCTTATTCTCTACTCTTCCGCTGCCGCCACCCTCGGCGCGCCGGGTCAGAGCGCCCATGCGCTGGCCTGCGGCTACCTGGACGGGCTGGCCCAGCAGTTTTCCACCCTTGATGCGCCGAAAACGCTCTCTGTCGCCTGGGGCGCATGGGGAGAAAGCGGTCGGGCGGCCACGCCGGAAATGCTGGCGACGCTCGCCAGCCGAGGTATGGGCGCGTTAAGCGATGCCGAAGGCTGCTGGCACCTGGAACAGGCGGTGATGCGCGGCGCCCCGTGGCGACTGGCGATGCGCGTTTTTACCGACAAAATGCCCCCGTTACAACAGGCTCTGTTTAACATCAGCGCCACAGAAAAAGCCGCAACGCCGGTCATTCCTCCTGCTGATGACAACGCCTTTAACGGCAGCCTGAGCGATGAAACAGCGGTGATGGCATGGCTGAAAAAGCGGATTGCGGTTCAGCTAAGGCTGAGCGATCCGGCGTCACTGCATCCAAACCAGGATCTGTTGCAACTCGGCATGGACTCGCTGCTCTTCCTTGAACTCAGTAGCGATATTCAGCACTACCTGGGCGTACGCATCAATGCGGAACGGGCGTGGCAGGATCTGTCTCCTCATGGACTCACGCAGCTTATCTGTTCTAAGCCAGAGGCGACGCCTGCCGCTTCGCAGCCGGAAGTGTTGCGGCACGACGCCGACGAGCGTTATGCGCCCTTCCCTTTGACGCCCATTCAGCACGCCTACTGGCTGGGGCGAACCCACCTCATTGGCTATGGCGGCGTCGCCTGTCACGTCCTGTTTGAGTGGGATAAACGCCACGATGAGTTCGATCTCGCCATACTGGAGAAAGCATGGAACCAGCTCATCGCACGCCACGATATGTTGCGTATGGTGGTTGATGCCGACGGGCAGCAGCGAATCCTGGCGACAACGCCGGAGTATCACATCCCGCGTGACGATCTGCGCGCGCTTTCCCCGGAAGAACAGCGCATCGCGCTGGAAAAACGGCGGCATGAACTGAGCTATCGCGTTTTGCCTGCCGACCAGTGGCCTCTTTTTGAGCTGGTGGTCAGCGAAATCGACGATTGCCATTACCGTCTGCATATGAACCTCGACCTTTTGCAGTTTGATGTGCAGAGTTTTAAAGTCATGATGGACGACCTGGCGCAGGTCTGGCGCGGTGAAACGCTGGCGCCGCTCGCTATTACCTTCCGTGATTATGTGATGGCTGAACAGGCGCGCCTACAGACATCGGCATGGCACGATGCCTGGGATTACTGGCAGGAAAAACTGCCGCAACTGCCCTTAGCGCCAGAGCTGCCGGTGGTTGAGACGCCCCCGGAAACGCCACACTTCACCACCTTCAAATCGACGATCGGCAAGACAGAATGGCAGGCCGTGAAACAGCGCTGGCAGCAGCAAGGCGTCACACCGTCTGCCGCGCTGCTCACGCTGTTTGCCGCTACCCTTGAGCGCTGGAGCCGTACCACAACATTTACGCTGAACCTGACGTTCTTCAATCGCCAGCCGATCCATCCGCAAATCAACCAGTTGATTGGTGATTTTACCTCCGTCATGCTGGTTGATTTTAACTTCTCAGCGCCGGTGACGTTGCAAGAGCAGATGCAACAGACCCAACAGCGCCTCTGGCAAAACATGGCGCACAGTGAAATGAACGGTGTTGAGGTGATCCGTGAGCTGGGCCGCCTGCGCGGATCACAACGTCAACCGCTGATGCCGGTAGTGTTTACCAGTATGCTGGGGATGACGCTGGAAGGCATGACTATCGATCAGGCGATGAGCCATCTGTTCGGCGAACCCTGCTATGTATTCACGCAAACGCCGCAGGTCTGGCTGGATCATCAGGTCATGGAGAGCAACGGCGAGTTGATGTTTAGCTGGTACTGCATGGACAACGTGCTGGAACCCGGCGCTGCCGAGGCGATGTTTAATGACTATTGCGCCATCCTGCAAGCCGTCATCGCCGCCCCTGAAAGCCTGAAGACTCTCGCCAGCGGCATCGCCAGGCACATTCCCCGCCGACGCTGGCCGCTGAACGCGCAGGCGGACTACGACCTGCGGGATATTGAGCAGGCGACGCTCGAATACCCCGGCATCCGGCAGGCCAGAGCGGAAATAACCGAACAGGGCGCGTTGACGCTGGATATCGTGATGGCCGACGATCCTTCGCCATCAGCGGCGATGCCTGATGAGCACGAACTTACCCAACTGGCGCTGCCGTTGCCTGAGCAGGCGCAGCTTGATGAGCTGGAGGCGACCTGGCGCTGGCTGGAGGCGCGTGCGCTACAGGGGATCGCGGCTACGCTAAATCGTCACGGCCTGTTTACCACGCCGGAGATCGCCCATCGCTTTAGCGCAATAGTACAGGCGCTGTCCGCGCAAGCGTCTCACCAGCGTCTGCTGCGCCAGTGGCTACAGTGTCTGACGGAAAGAGAGTGGTTAATCCGCGAAGGTGAAAGCTGGCGCTGCCGCATTCCGCTCAGCGAGATTCCTGAGCCTCAGGAAGCGTGCCCGCAAAGCCAATGGAGCCAGGCGCTGGCGCAGTATCTGGAAACCTGCATCGCCCGGCACGACGCCCTCTTCTCCGGGCAGTGTTCTCCGCTGGAATTGCTGTTCAACGAGCAGCATCGCGTTACCGACGCGCTGTATCGCGACAACCCCGCCAGCGCCTGTCTGAATCGCTATACCGCGCAGATTGCCGCCTTGTGCAGCGCAGAACGGATTCTGGAGGTTGGCGCCGGAACCGCAGCCACTACCGCGCCGGTGCTGAAGGCCACGCGGAACACGCGACAGTCGTACCACTTCACGGACGTCTCCGCGCAGTTCCTCAATGACGCCAGAGCCCGTTTCCATGATGAATCGCAGGTGTCTTATGCCTTGTTCGACATCAACCAGCCGCTGGATTTCACCGCCCACCCGGAGGCGGGTTACGACCTGATCGTTGCCGTCAATGTGCTCCACGACGCCAGCCATGTCGTCCAGACGTTGCGCAGATTAAAACTGTTGCTGAAAGCCGGCGGACGTTTGCTGATCGTTGAAGCGACGGAGCGAAACAGCGTATTCCAGCTGGCGAGCGTGGGCTTTATTGAGGGATTAAGCGGATACCGCGATTTCCGCCGCCGGGATGAGAAACCGATGCTCACCCGCTCCGCATGGCAGGAGGTTCTCGTTCAGGCCGGGTTTGCAAACGAGCTGGCGTGGCCCGCGCAGGAATCGTCGCCGCTGCGCCAGCATCTGCTGGTAGCGCGTTCGCCTGGCGTAAATCGCCCGGATAAAAAAGCCGTGAGCCGCTATTTACAGCAGCGCTTTGGCACCGGTCTGCCCATTTTACAGATCCGGCAAAGAGAAGCGTTATTTACGCCGCTGCATGCCCCGTCTGATGCGCCGACTGAGCCAGCCAAACCCACGCCAGTTGCCGGGGGGAATCCGGCGCTGGAAAAACAGGTGGCTGAACTCTGGCAATCGCTGCTGTCTCGCCCCGTGGCAAGGCATCACGACTTTTTCGAACTGGGCGGCGACAGCCTGATGGCGACAAGGATGGTCGCGCAGCTAAACCGGAGAGGGATTGCCAGGGCTAACCTTCAGGATCTGTTCAGCCATTCGACGCTGAGCGACTTCTGCGCCCATCTACAGGCGGCTACGTCAGGAGAGGACAACCCGATACCCCTTTGCCAGGGCGACGGTGAGGAAACCCTGTTTGTCTTCCACGCTTCAGACGGCGATATCAGCGCCTGGCTGCCGCTCGCTAGCGCGTTGAACAGGCGCGTTTTCGGCCTGCAAGCAAAATCGCCGCAGCGCTTTGCCACGCTCGACCAGATGATCGATGAGTATGTCGGGTGCATCCGTCGTCAGCAGCCTCACGGCCCTTATGTGCTGGCGGGTTGGTCGTATGAATTTTTGCGGCGGTGCTGCGGTGGATGTCCTCGCCGTTCAAAAACGCCGTGTGCCGACAGGATTTCTGTTGCGAAAACCGGGCGGCCCTGCTGCGCCTGTTAGCCGAAGGACAAACGCCTCTGGCACTGCCCGAACATTTCGACCAGCAGACGCCCGACAGCCAGCTTGCCGACTTTATCAGCCTCGCTAAAACGGCCGGTATGGTGTCGCAAAACCTGACGCTGCAAGCGGCAGAAACGTGGCTCGACAACATCGCGCATCTGCTGCGTTTACTGACTGAGCATACGCCGGGCGAAAGCGTTCCGGTCCCCTGTCTCATGGTGTATGCCGCCGGGAGACCCTCGCGCTGGACGCCAGCAGAAACCGAGTGGCAGGGCTGGATAAACAACGCCGACGACGCTGTGATTGAAGCCAGCCACTGGCAAATCATGATGGAAGCCCCCCACGTTCAGGCTTGTGCGCAACACATTACGCGCTGGCTTTGCGCAACCTCAACGCAACCGGAGAACACGTTATGATGCCGTCCGCCTCCCCAAAACAACGCGTACTGATTGTGGGCGCCAAATTTGGCGAAATGTACCTGAATGCCTTTATGCAGCCCCCGGAGGGGCTGGAACTGGTCGGCCTGCTGGCGCAGGGAAGCGCCCGTTCAAGAGAGCTGGCTCATGCGTTTGGCATTCCGCTGTATACCTCGCCGGAACAGATAACCAGGATGCCGGATATCGCCTGTATTGTCGTGCGTTCGACCGTCGCCGGAGGAACCGGTACGCAGCTTGCCAGACACTTTCTGACGCGCGGCGTACACGTCATTCAGGAGCATCCCCTCCACCCGGATGACATCAGTTCCTTACAAACGCTGGCGCAGGAACAGGGCTGCTGCTATTGGGTAAACACGTTTTATCCGCATACGCGCGCGGGACGCACATGGCTTCGCGATGCGCAGCAGCTGCGTCGCTGCCTGGCTAAGACGCCGCCGGTAGTCCACGCCACCACCAGCCGACAGTTGCTCTACTCCACTCTGGATTTGTTGTTGCTGGCTCTGGGCGTTGATGCCGCCGCCGTGGAGTGCGACGTGGTTGGCAGCTTTAGCGATTTTCACTGTCTGAGACTCTTCTGGCCGGAGGGAGAAGCCTGCCTGCTGCTTCAGCGCTATCTCGATCCTGACGATCCAGATATGCATAGCCTTATCATGCACCGCCTGCTGCTGGGCTGGCCGGAAGGTCATCTTTCGCTGGAGGCGAGCTACGGCCCCGTCATCTGGTCATCCAGCCTGTTTGTCGCAGACCATCAGGAGAACGCCCACAGCCTCTACCGCAGACCGGAGATCCTGCGCGATCTGCCGGGTCTGACGCGCAGCGCGGCGCCCCTGAGCTGGCGCGACTGCTGCGAAACCGTCGGGCCGGAGGGCGTCAGTTGGTTGCTACACCAGTTGCGCAGCCATCTGGCGGGCGAACATCCACCAGCGGCCTGCCAAAGCGTACATCAGATCGCGTTATCACGTTTATGGCAGCAGATTTTACGTAAGACCGGCAATGCGGAGATCAGACGCCTGACGCCGCCGCACCACGACCGGTTAGCCGGTTTCTACAACGATGATGATAAGGAGGCGCTGTGACGCAATCTGCAATGTGCATCCCGCTGTGGCCCGCCCGGAACGGCAATACTGCGCATCTGGTCATGTGCCCTTTCGCTGGCGGCAGCAGTAGCGCGTTTCGCCACTGGCAAGCTGAGCAACTGGCTGATTGCGCGCTTTCTCTGGTGACCTGGCCGGGGCGCGATCGCCTTCGCCATCTGGAACCGCTCAGAAGCATTACACAACTGGCGGCACTGCTGGCGAACGAGCTGGAAGCATCCGTATCGCCTGACACGCCGCTTTTACTCGCCGGGCACAGCATGGGGGCGCAGGTGGCGTTTGAAACCTGCCGACTTCTGGAGCAACGGGGGCTTGCGCCACAAGGACTGATTATTTCCGGGTGCCATGCCCCGCATCTGCATTCTGAACGCCAGCTCAGCCATCGCGATGATGCCGACTTTATCGCTGAGCTGATAGACATTGGCGGATGTTCTCCTGAACTGCGGGAAAACCAGGAATTAATGTCGCTGTTTCTTCCTCTTCTGCGCGCTGATTTTTACGCCACCGAGAGCTATCACTACGACTCGCCCGACGTCTGTCCGCCGCTGCGCACGCCTGCGCTGTTATTGTGCGGCAGCCACGATCGCGAAGCCTCCTGGCAGCAGGTCGATGCCTGGCGTCAGTGGCTGAGCCACGTTACAGGCCCGGTGGTGATTGACGGCGATCATTTCTATCCCATTCAACAAGCCCGGTCCTTTTTTACGCAGATTGTCCGCCATTTTCCCCACGCATTTTCTGCAATGACCGCGTTGCAAAAACAGCCCAGTACTTCAGAAAGGTGACGCATGAATTCTTCCTTTGAATCTCTGATTGAACAGTATCCCTTACCCATTGCCGAACAGTTGCGCCACTGGGCGGCCCGTTATGCCTCGCGAATTGCCGTCGTTGATGCAAAGGGGTCGTTAACCTACAGCGCGCTTGATGCACAAGTTGACGAACTTGCCGCAGGTCTGTCATCACTGGGTTTGCGTTCGGGGGAGCATGTAATTGTGCAGCTTCCCAACGACAACGCGTTTGTTACCCTGCTGTTCGCCTTGTTAAGACTGGGCGTTATCCCCGTGCTGGCGATGCCCTCGCAACGGGCTCTGGATATCGACGCGCTGATTGAGCTGGCGCAACCCGTCGCTTACGTTATTCACGGGGAAAACCACGCAGAGCTGGCCCGACAGATGGCGCACAAACACGCCTGCTTGCGTCATGTTCTGGTCGCTGGAGAGACCGTGAGCGACGATTTTACGCCGCTCTTCTCCCTTCACGGTGAGCGACAGGCATGGCCGCAGCCTGATGTTTCCGCCACCGCGTTGTTGTTGCTCTCAGGCGGCACAACCGGCACGCCCAAACTCATCCCGCGCCGACATGCCGACTATAGCTATAACTTCAGCGCTTCTGCTGAACTGTGCGGCATCAGCCAACAGAGCGTGTATCTCGCCGTCCTCCCGGTGGCGCATAACTTTCCGCTGGCCTGCCCCGGTATTCTGGGAACGCTTGCCTGCGGCGGAAAAGTGGTGCTGACCGACAGCGCCAGCTGTGATGAGGTGATGCCTTTAATCGCGCAGGAAAGAGTGACTCACGTCGCCCTGGTTCCGGCGCTGGCGCAATTATGGGTGCAGGCCAGGGAGTGGGAAGACAGCGACCTTTCGTCGCTGCGCGTCATTCAGGCAGGCGGCGCCCGGCTCGACCCGACGCTTGCTGAGCAGGTTATCGCCACCTTTGACTGTACCCTGCAACAGGTTTTCGGTATGGCGGAAGGCCTGCTCTGTTTTACCCGGCTGGACGATCCGCATGCCACCATTCTCCACAGCCAGGGGCGCCCGTTGTCCCCTCTGGATGAAATCCGCATCGTTGATCAAGACGAGAACGACGTCGCGCCGGGCGAAACCGGGCAATTGTTAACGCGCGGCCCTTATACCATTTCGGGCTATTACCGCGCTCCTGCCCACAACGCGCAGGCCTTTACCGCGCAAGGGTTTTACCGCACAGGCGACAATGTCAGGCTGGATGAGGTGGGGAACCTGCACGTTGAGGGACGCATAAAAGAGCAGATCAACCGCGCCGGAGAAAAAATAGCCGCGGCTGAAGTGGAATCGGCACTGCTGCGTTTAGCGGAAGTGCAAGATTGCGCGGTGGTCGCCGCGCCGGACACGCTGCTTGGCGAGCGGATTTGCGCGTTTATCATCGCGCAGCAGGTGCCAACTGACTATCAGCAGTTGCGTCAACAACTGACCCGTATGGGGCTCAGCGCGTGGAAAATTCCTGACCAAATCGAGTTTCTGGACCACTGGCCGCTCACCGCCGTCGGCAAGATAGACAAAAAACGCCTGACGGCTCTCGCCGTCGACCGTTATCGCCATTCTGCCCAATAAGCGCAAACCGACCCGAAACAGGTTGAAATAAACCCGTTTCGGGTAGCACTACTATTAGAAATAGTTATCATTTTCAATTCACCATTGTCGGTATTTTTGGCGTTTCGCCGTCTTACAGGGACTCACAACAATGAAAATGACACGGCTTTATCCTCTGGCCTTGGGGGGATTATTGCTCCCCGCCATTGCTAATGCCCAGACTTCACAGCAAGACGAAAGCACGCTGGTGGTTACCGCCAGTAAACAATCTTCCCGCTCGGCATCAGCCAACAACGTCTCGTCTACTGTTGTCAGCGCGCCGGAATTAAGCGACGCCGGCGTCACCGCCAGCGACAAACTCCCCAGAGTCTTGCCCGGGCTCAATATTGAAAATAGCGGCAACATGCTTTTTTCGACGATCTCGCTACGCGGCGTCTCTTCAGCGCAGGACTTCTATAACCCCGCCGTCACCCTGTATGTCGATGGCGTCCCTCAGCTTTCCACCAACACCATCCAGGCGCTTACCGATGTGCAAAGCGTGGAGTTGCTGCGAGGCCCACAGGGAACGTTATATGGCAAAAGCGCTCAGGGCGGGATCATCAACATCGTCACCCAGCAGCCGGACAGCACGCCGCGCGGCTATATTGAAGGCGGCGTCAGTAGCCGCGACAGTTATCGAAGTAAGTTCAACCTGAGCGGCCCCATTCAGGATGGCCTGCTGTACGGCAGCGTCACCCTGTTACGCCAGGTTGATGACGGCGACATGATTAACCCCGCGACGGGAAGCGATGACTTAGGCGGCACCCGCGCCAGCATAGGGAATGTGAAACTGCGTCTGGCGCCGGACGATCAGCCCTGGGAAATGGGCTTTGCCGCCTCACGCGAATGTACCCGCGCCACCCAGGACGCCTATGTGGGATGGAATGATATTAAGGGCCGTAAGCTGTCGATCAGCGATGGTTCACCAGACCCGTACATGCGGCGCTGCACTGACAGCCAGACCCTGAGTGGGAAATACACCACCGATGACTGGGTTTTCAACCTGATCAGCGCCTGGCAGCAGCAGCATTATTCGCGCACCTTCCCTTCAGGTTCGTTAATCGTCAATATGCCTCAGCGCTGGAATCAGGATGTGCAGGAGCTGCGCGCCGCAACCCTGGGCGATGCGCGTACCGTTGATATGGTGTTTGGGCTGTACCGGCAGAACACCCGCGAGAAGTTAAATTCAGCCTACGACATGCCGACAATGCCTTATTTAAGCAGTACCGGCTATACCACCGCTGAAACGCTGGCCGCATACAGTGACCTGACCTGGCATTTAACCGATCGTTTTGATATCGGCGGCGGCGTGCGCTTCTCGCATGATAAATCCAGTACACAATATCACGGCAGCATGCTCGGCAACCCGTTTGGCGACCAGGGTAAGAGCAATGACGATCAGGTGCTCGGGCAGCTATCCGCAGGCTATATGCTGACCGATGACTGGAGAGTGTATACCCGTGTAGCCCAGGGATATAAACCTTCCGGGTACAACATCGTGCCTACTGCGGGTCTTGATGCCAAACCGTTCGTCGCCGAGAAATCCATCAACTATGAACTTGGCACCCGCTACGAAACCGCTGACGTCACGCTGCAAGCTGCGACGTTTTATACCCACACCAAAGACATGCAGCTTTACTCTGGCCCGGTCGGGATGCAGACATTAAGCAATGCGGGTAAAGCCGACGCCACCGGCGTTGAGCTTGAAGCGAAGTGGCGGTTTGCGCCAGGCTGGTCATGGGATATCAATGGCAACGTGATCCGTTCCGAATTCACCAATGACAGTGAGTTGTATCACGATAACCGGGTGCCGTTCGTACCACGTTATGGCGCGGGAAGCAGCGTGAACGGCGTGATTGATACGCGCTATGGCGCACTGATGCCCCGACTGGCGGTTAATCTGGTCGGGCCGCATTATTTCGATGGCGACAACCAGTTGCGGCAAGGCACCTATGCCACCCTGGACAGCAGCCTGGGCTGGCAGGCGACTGAACGGATGAACATTTCCGTCTATGTCGATAACCTGTTCGACCGTCGTTACCGTACCTATGGCTACATGAACGGCAGCAGCGCCGTCGCGCAGGTCAATATGGGTCGCACCGTCGGTATCAATACGCGAATTGATTTCTTCTGATTATTGTAAAAGGGATACCGAAAAGGTATCCCTTTTACACCACTAGTTAAAACCAGTAACTCAGCAGAGTCGCAAAAAATATTAATCCATAGTGATTATTTAAACAATGAAATTGCGATTAGGATAAATAGATTTAACTTTCTCGTTCCTTTCTCTCCTTATACTAAAGAAATAATCATATCAAAATAAAAATTCACAACAGTGCAACATTAAAAAATACAACCAACAAACAATCCTATATACAAGGCACATCTCCAGAATATAAAAGCACAGACAAACAACCTAAAAAAAACAACCCCATACATATAAATTATTTTATAGGTAAAATAGATTATATATTCTCATAGCTACCACAAACTATACTAGCCTGAACTATATTTATTCTGCTGCAATCAATGCATACATAACACAAATATCACTCAGGTACACTACTCAAACCACGCTGGGATTTTTCCTCAAGTTATAATCATCACCCCGAAAATCATTCGGCATTTACTCATTAAATAGTCACCCCATAGGCCTGTACATGTTTACTCAGAAATATACATCCTTTTCTCTGTCATAAACCCTCTGATTAATCATAAATAAATACTTGTGACACCAATCTTTTTCCTTAACGGAACGAATTGTTGTGTAGAAGGAGATAATATTATGTCAAAAAAAATATCAGCCATTGCTTATAACTCATTATATGTCAACATGGGTCACTATAACGGAAGCAGTTGAGAACACTACCAAAGCCATAAAACAAAAAATTACTCCTAGCGATATTTATCGTCATGCCTTGAGTGGCAACATCCTACTATCGGTCTATTTCCAGTCTCCTGTGATACTTAAGAAGATACAAACTTTTAATGGAAAAATAAAATTCAGGCAGTTTGTGGGAGACCTACTTGATAAACTATGCATGCTTGACAGGGACGGTTTTATTTATGGTCAAAATTTAAGACTCTGTACAGAAGCTAGATATATTTGTCCTGTGCAACAAATTATAGATACCCCCCTGTTACGCAAACTCAACCAGTTTCGTACGTTTGTTCGTAATGTCCGCCCGGGTGATGAACTGGATGTCCCGGCACAAGTTAGTGAAAAAAATTTAACCCCGCCGCCGGGTAACAGCAGTGGCAACCTTGAGCAACAGATAGCCAGTACTTCACAGCTAATTGGATCTCTGCTCGCCGAAGATATGAACAGCGAGCAAGCGGCAAACATAGCACGTGGATGGGCCTCTTCTCAGGCTTCAGGGGTAATGACAGACTGGTTAAGCCGCTTCGGTACCGCAAGAATCACGCTGGGCGTGGATGAAGATTTCAGCCTGAAGAACTCCCGTGACGGCAACCCTCGAAAATGGCGATTCGATGCAACAAACAGTGAACTATGTGCCGAACGTCACGAATGCTGAAATCACGCTGGCAGCCTCGAAGGACCCGGTGATTGCCGACAATAACGATCTCACGACACTAACAGCACCGTCGCTGATACAGAGGGCAATGCGATAGCCAACACTGAGGTAACATTTACTCTACCGGAAGATGTGAAGGCGAACTTCACGCTGAGCGATGACGACAAAGCGGTTACTGATGCCGATGGCAAAGCGAAAGTCACGCTGTAAGGTACAAAAGCAGGCGCTCATACCGTGACAGCATCGATGGTTGGCGGTAAGAGTGAGCAGTTGGTGGTGAACTTTACTGCGGATACGCTCACTGCGCAGGTTAATCTTAACGTTACCGAGGACAATTTCATCGCCAATAACATTGGAATGACCAGGCTACAGGCAACAGTGACTGATGGAAACGGCAACCCAGTAGAAGGTATAAAAGTTAATTTCCGTGGAACCTCCGTCACGCTAAGCAGCACCAGCGTTGAAACGGATGATCAGGTTTTCGCTGAAATTCTTGTGACAAGCACCGAGGTCGGACTAAAAACAGTTTCAGCCTCTCTGGCAGATAAACCTACTGAAGTCATCTCGCGATTACTGAATGCCAAGGTAGATGTTAATTCTGCGACGATTACCAGTCAGGAGATACCTGAAGGTCAGGTCATGGTCGCACAAGACATAGCAGTTAAAGCTCACGTTAACGACCAGTTTGGCAACCCGGTGACGCATCAACCCGCGACATTCAGTGCAGCGCCATCCTCGCAAATGATCATCAGCCAGAATACGGTCTCTACTAATACGCAGGGAGTAGCCGAGGTCACCATGACGCCTGAAAGAAACGGCTCGTATACTGTAAAAGCATCCCTAGCGAATGGAGCTTCACTTGAGAAACAACTGGAGGCTATTGATGAAAAACTGACACTCACGTCCAGTCCGCTTATCGGTGTCAATGCTCCTAAAGGCGCTACTCTGACGGCAATGCTAACCTCTGCAAATGGCACTCCAGTGGAGGGTCAGGTCATCAACTTTAGCGTAACGCTAGAAGGTGCGACGTTAAGTGGCGGAAAAGTGAGAACCAACTCTTCAGGTCAGGCTCCAGTCGTTCTGACCAGCAATAAAGTCGGTACATATACGGTGACTGCATCGTTCCATAACGGCGTCACAATACAGACACAGACAACCGTGAAGGTTACTGGCAACCCAAGCACCGCACATGTTGCTAGCTTTATCGCTGAACCGTCGACTATCGCCGCCACCAACAGTGATTTAAGTACCTTAAAGGCAACGGTTGAGGATGGCAGTGGTAACCTGATCGAAGGTCTCACTGTGTACTTCGCCTTAAAAAACGGCTCCACCACATTAACGTCATTAACAGCGGTGACCGATCAAAACGGAATCGCGACAACAAGCGTGAAAGGAGCGATAACGGGGAGCGTCACTGTAAGCACAGTCACAAGCGCAGGTGGAATGCAAACAGTAGATATATCGCTAGTGGCAGGCCCAGCAGACGCCTCGCAGTCCATCCTTAAGAACAACCAGTCATCACTGAAAGGGGACTTTACCGATAGTGCTGAGCTACATCTTGTTCTGCACGATATATCAGGCAATCCGATCAAAGTTTCTGAAGGGATGGAATTTGTGCAATCAGGTACAAACGTGCCCTATATGAAAATTAGCGCAATTGATTACACTCAAAATATCAACGGTGATTACAAAGCTACTGTTACAGGAGGCGGAGAGGGTATCGCAACGCTGATCCCCGTATTGAATGGTGTTCATCAGGCGGGCCTGAGTACCACGATAGAATTCATTAGCGCGGAAACCAGACCAATGACCGGTACAGTGTCAGTGAATGGTGCAAACCTACCGACAGCTTCATTCCCTTCGCAGGGATTTACCGGGGCGTATTATCAGTTGAATAATGACAACTTTGCACCAGGAAAAACGGCGGCTGATTATTCGTTTCAAACTCGGCCTCTTGGGTAGGCGTTGATGCTACTGGTAAAGTGACATTCAAAAATGACGGTGATAGCAATACTGTAATAATCACAGCGCCCCCAAGATCCGGTGGTGCTATTTACCAAACAGTTCCGCATGAATCGCGTTCGGTGTGACTATGATCATTTTCGGTGAGTATTGCTTTGATCCAAAGGCTGGTTTTCTGTGATGATTGACCAGCCTCAGAGTATTGATGACACCACCGTTCATAACAGATCGGCATTACTATGCATAAGTACTGCCTCAAATTCTCGCCAAAACACTTTTTAATGCCTTTGCGAATTCATCCAGACTTATATTGTCAATTTTTTGCCCAACGATGACTGACTCCAAAACATCGGCCATTGCGGGCCATCGCGTTTTGTAATCAGCATAAATTGCAACAACAGGGGTATTATAGGCACTTGCCATATGTAATATTGAGGTGTCAGGAGTTATTGCAATATAAGCATCTTTTATGATTGCTGCTGAATGTTTAATAGAGGGTGATAAGGATAAACGGTAGACATTATTATAACAATCCACTAATGCCCTGGCTTTATCTTCCCCTTTGGGTCCATAAACGATCACTATTGGAATATCTGTTTCACTTTGAATTTTTGCTATTATATTTTCTGCAATCGAAAATGAAAATATACGTTCCTGCGAGCTACCTTCTAAATTGAGCGCAATGTAAGATCCTAACGATCGCATTTCCTCGCGTACCTCATCGAGTACATCATCGCTTAATGGCAATTCATATATTGACCTGACTGCCGGAAAACCCGCCTCACGCATCATAAATGCCCATGTCATGGGTACAGGAGCCCGGAGATTCTGATCCATCCGGGACGCGTTCTTACACAAAGGGGAATAGCACTTCATGGTTAAACCGACGACCTGGAAATTCGTTTTTGCTTTCAACTGACTGATAAATATCATCGTTTTCAGGTTCTTTTTACGCATCGCCTCTATACAAAGATCCGGCGTACCGTATTGCAGTGTTATGTTCTTCGCTAAATATTTTATTTCTTTTAATGTTGCGTGATCCTGCATAGTCATTGTGACTAATGTTAATTTAGTCTGTTCAAGTTTGAGCGCATTAAAGACTTCTAAATTAATTGTCGACGTAACAATTAATAGATGCTTAATTTTATGCAATTCAAGCGCCCGAATAACAGGAAAGATGGCCATAGCATCGCCAATCTGATCGGGAATATGTATGACAACAAAGTCTGTTTTTTCAATATTAAAATTATAAGCTTTATAATCGTAGTAACTAAATGCAATACGTCTCAACAATGATACTAAAAACATAACTAACCTCGCCTCCCTACTGGTTATAATGCAATGCAGTCTATCAGAATCATCAGGGTACAATTTTGTGCATATGCGGACTTTTATGTTTCATATCTCGAACCTGTGGGCCCTCTGCTTAATCCTTAAACAACACCAGCAACTCCTGCGCTTTCATCTTCCATCGAATTTTTCATGTTGCCGCTAATCAGCCATAAAATCATTTGCAGATGCGCTCTGTCGAGGTAGTCTCATAAGGTTCGTTTATAGATCGACGGCAATGTGAGTTACCTTTTCCATACTAATTATAAAAAGACAGTACAAACAGGATCATTATGGACTCCACGCTCATCTCCACTCGTCCCGATGAAGGGACGCTTTCGTTAAGTCGCGCCCGACGAGCTGCGTTAGGCAGCTTCGCTGGTGCCGTCGTCGACTGGTATGATTTTTTACTCTATGGCATCACCGCCGCACTGGTGTTTAATCGCGAGTTTTTCCCGCAAGTAAGCCCGGCGATGGGAACGCTCGCCGCATTTGCTACCTTTGGCGTCGGATTCCTTTTCCGTCCGCTCGGCGGTGTCATTTTCGGTCACTTTGGCGACCGACTGGGACGTAAGCGCATGTTAATGCTGACCGTCTGGATGATGGGCATCGCGACAGCCTTGATTGGTATTCTTCCTTCATTCTCGACCATTGGGTGGTGGGCACCTATTTTGCTGGTGACACTGCGTGCCATTCAGGGATTTGCCGTCGGCGGCGAATGGGGAGGCGCGGCGTTGCTTTCCGTTGAAAGTGCACCGAAAAATAAAAAAGCCTTTTACAGTAGCGGTGTACAAGTTGGCTACGGTGTAGGTTTACTGCTTTCAACCGGACTGGTTTCATTGATCAGTATGATGACGACTGACGAACAGTTTTTAAGCTGGGGCTGGCGCATTCCTTTCCTATTTAGCATCGTACTGGTACTGGGAGCATTGTGGGTGCGCAATGGCATGGAAGAGTCCGCGGAATTTGAACAACAGCAACATTATCAAGCTGCCGCGAAAAAACGCATCCCGGTTATCGAAGCGCTGTTACGACATCCCGGTGCTTTCCTGAAGATTATTGCGCTACGACTGTGCGAATTGCTGACGATGTACATCGTTACTGCCTTTGCACTTAATTATTCAACCCAGAATATGGGGCTACCGCGCGAACTTTTCCTTAATATTGGTTTGCTGGTAGGTGGATTAAGCTGCCTGACAATTCCCTGTTTTGCCTGGCTTGCCGATCGTTTTGGTCGCCGTAGGGTTTATATCACAGGTGCGTTAATCGGAACGTTGAGCGCATTTCCTTTCTTTATGGCGCTTGAAGCACAATCTATTTTCTGGATAGTTTTCTTCTCCATAATGCTGGCAAACATTGCGCATGACATGGTGGTGTGTGTGCAACAACCGATGTTTACCGAAATGTTTGGTGCCAGTTATCGCTATAGTGGCGCTGGAGTCGGTTATCAGGTTGCCAGTGTGGTTGGCGGTGGATTTACACCTTTTATTGCCGCTGCACTCATCACTTACTTTGCCGGGAACTGGCATAGCGTCGCCATTTATTTGCTGGCTGGATGCCTGATTTCCGCAATGACCGCTTTGTTGATGAAAGACAGTCAACGCGCTTGATAGCCTGGCGAAGATCATCCGATCTTCGCCTTACACTTTTGTTTCACATTTCTGTGACATACTATCGGATGTGCGGTAATTGTATGGAACAGGAGACACACATGAATAATAAGGGCTCCGGTCTGACCCCAGCTCAGGCACTGGATAAACTCGACGCGCTGTATGAGCAATCTGTAGTTGCTTTACGCAACGCCATTGGCAACTATATTACAAGTGGCGAATTACCTGATGAAAACGCCCGCAAACAAGGTCTTTTTGTCTATCCATCACTGACCGTAACCTGGGACGGTAGCACAACCAATCCCCCCAAAACGCGCGCATTTGGTCGTTTTACTCACGCAGGCAGCTACACCACCACGATTACTCGCCCTACTCTCTTTCGTTCGTATCTTAATGAACAACTTACGTTGCTGTATCAGGATTATGGTGCGCATATCTCTGTGCAACCCTCGCAGCATGAAATCCCTTATCCTTATGTCATCGATGGCTCTGAATTGACACTTGATCGCTCAATGAGCGCTGGGTTAACTCGCTACTTCCCGACAACAGAACTGGCGCAAATTGGCGATGAAACTGCAGACGGCATTTATCATCCAACGGAATTCTCCCCGCTATCGCATTTTGATGCGCGCCGCGTCGATTTTTCCCTCGCACGGTTGCGCCATTATACCGGTACGCCAGTTGAACATTTTCAGCCGTTCGTCTTGTTTACCAACTACACACGTTATGTGGATGAATTCGTTCGTTGGGGATGCAGCCAGATCCTCGATCCTGATAGTCCTTACATTGCCCTTTCTTGTGCTGGCGGGAACTGGATCACCGCCGAAACCGAAGCGCCAGAAGAAGCCATTTCCGACCTTGCATGGAAAAAACACCAGATGCCAGCATGGCATTTAATTACCGCCGATGCTCAGGGTATTACTCTGGTGAATATTGGCGTGGGACCGTCCAATGCTAAAACCATCTGCGATCATCTGGCAGTGCTACGCCCGGATGTCTGGTTGATGATTGGTCACTGTGGCGGATTACGTGAAAGTCAGGCCATTGGCGATTATGTACTTGCACACGCTTATTTACGCGATGACCACGTTCTTGATGCGGTTCTGCCGCCCGATATTCCTATTCCGAGCATTGCTGAAGTGCAACGTGCGCTTTATGACGCCACCAAGCTGGTGAGTGGCAGGCCCGGTGAGGAAGTCAAACAGCGGCTACGTACAGGTACTGTGGTAACCACAGATGACAGGAACTGGGAATTACGTTACTCAGCTTCTGCACTTCGTTTTAACTTAAGCCGGGCCGTAGCAATTGATATGGAAAGTGCAACCATTGCCGCGCAAGGATATCGTTTCCGCGTGCCATACGGGACACTACTGTGTGTTTCAGATAAACCGTTGCATGGCGAGATTAAACTTCCCGGTCAGGCTAACCGTTTTTATGAAGGTGCTATTTCCGAACACCTGCAAATTGGCATTCGGGCGATCGATTTGCTGCGCGCAGAAGGCGACCGACTGCATTCGCGTAAATTACGAACCTTTAATGAGCCGCCGTTCCGATAATAAGTTCTGAACCTTCTCATCAGAAATAGATGTGAAGGATTAAGCAAGACATCTGGCAAATAGCCTGCAATCAACGCGGGCTGTTTGCTTCCTTGGGCAGATGCGAGTTTCATTATCGTCTTAATGATTTCCGCATATTAAAAGCATGTATGCTTTCAAAATATAATTATAAAAAATCCCGCCAACAACATTAGTTTTTATAAAACAAAATATAAGATTATGGCTTTAGAATATTTTTATTTCTAATAGACGAGATTTTTCCTGTTATGATATAATATGCTGATTTAACACATGTTAACGATTTACCAGTAATGTAAATAAATTTTCGAGGAGATCATTCCAGTGGGACGTAAATGGGCCAATATTGTTGCTAAAAAAACGGCTAAAGACGGTGCAACGTCTAAAATTTATGCAAAATTCGGTGTAGAAATCTATGCTGCTGCTAAACAAGGTGAACCCGATCCAGAATTAAACACATCTTTAAAATTCGTTATTGAACGTGCAAAGCAGGCACAAGTTCCAAAGCACGTTATTGATAAAGCAATTGATAAAGCCAAAGGCGGCGGAGATGAAACGTTCGTGCAGGGCCGTTATGAAGGCTTTGGTCCTAATGGCTCAATGATTATCGCCGAGACATTGACTTCAAATGTTAACCGTACGATTGCTAACGTTCGCACAATTTTCAATAAAAAAGGCGGCAATATCGGAGCGGCAGGTTCTGTCAGCTATATGTTTGACAATACGGGTGTGATTGTATTTAAAGGATCAGACCCTGACCATATTTTTGAAATTTTACTTGAAGCTGAAGTTGATGTTCGTGATGTGACTGAAGAAGAAGGTAACATTGTTATTTATACCGAACCTACTGACCTTCATAAAGGAATCGCGGCTCTAAAAGCAGCTGGAATCACTGAGTTCTCAACAACAGAATTAGAAATGATTGCGCAATCTGAAGTTGAGCTTTCCCCAGAAGATTTAGAAATCTTTGAAGGGCTTGTTGATGCCCTTGAAGATGACGACGATGTACAAAAAGTTTATCATAACGTCGCAAATCTCTAATTATATTTTAAAGAAATCTGTCTTTACGGCAGATTTCTTTAATCTCATATAACCCTTATAAAAAATATAATGTTCAACTCGTCATATTGATTATGCAAAAAAAAGAAGAAACATTGGGATATTGGCAAGATGCGTGGATTAGATTAAA
>OGYU01000873.1_pt1 | contig 22718 bp, 21 predicted proteins | sample 1576581 | NCBI WGS metagenome assembly OGYU01 (sample SAMEA3541547, study PRJEB24748) | human gut metagenome | biome: human gut; feature: human-associated habitat; material: faeces | place: China | collected 2012 | reverse complement strand
GCTTGCGCTGACCAGAATCACGCACCAAGTCTCACGTGCGTTCGACTTGAAATAAAGCAATAGACATGTTGTGGATATGTGATAACGAAATTGTACCGTTCATGTGTGACATTCGCGTATTCGTATGGTATACTCAAAGGCAGGGAAAATAAAAAAAGACGATAAAAAAGGAGCAATGCAATGATAAGGGTAGGAATTATTACAGCCAGCGACAAAGGCTACCACGGAGAGCGCGAAGATCTCAGTGGAGCAAAAATCGCTGAAATTATGGAACAGCATGGATATGAGATCGCAAAAAAAGTGATTTTACCGGATGATCAGCAGATGCTGTCAGAAGAAATGGTCGCTATGAGTGAAGATAACATTCAGCTTGTACTGACCACCGGCGGAACCGGTTTTTCCAAACGCGATGTGACACCGGAAGCAACCAAAGCGGTGATTGAGCGGGAAGTACCGGGAATTCCGATGGCAATTTTACAATATTCTCTGACTATTACAGAACGCGCCATGTTGTCACGGGCAGCAGCCGGCATCCGCGGAGAAACATTGATCATCAACTTGCCGGGCAGTCCGAAGGCAGTAGACGAGGCGTTGAACTACATTTTGCCATCTTTGAAGCATGGATTGGATATTTTACTTGGAAATGACGCCGAGTGCGCCAGAAAATAGTTGTTTAGGAGATATTAGGATATTATGAAACTGATCAAGACAGAAGACGCGGTAGGGCATGTACTCTGCCACGATATTACCCAGATAATAAAAGGCGTGACCAAAGATGCGGTATTTCGCAAAGGTCATGTGGTAAAAAAAGAAGATATTCCGGTGCTGTTGTCCGTTGGAAAAGAGCATCTATATGTATGGGAAAAAGATGATACCAAATGGCATGAAAACGAAGCTGCTGAGATTCTCTACGACATCTGTGCAGGTGCAAACATGCATCCGTCTGATATCAAAGAGGGAAAAATCGAACTGATCGCAGATATTGACGGCGTGTTAAAAATTCGCAGGGATGCGCTGGTGGCAGTGAACAGCCTTGGGGAGATGATGATCGCATCCCGCCATGGTGATTTCCCGGTAAAAGTGGGAGACAAGCTGGCAGGAACTAGAATCATTCCACTGGTCATTGAAAAAGAAAAAATGGAGCGTGCCAGAGAGGTAGGAGGTACCGAACCAATTTTTGAGATTCTTCCATATAAAAAGAAAAAATATGGCATTGTCACAACCGGAAGTGAAGTATTCAAGGGACGCATCAAAGACACCTTCAGTCCCGTTATCCGCGAAAAATTGGCAGAGTTTCCATCAGAGGAAATTGACCAGATTTATGTAGATGATGAAAAAGAGCATATTTTGGAAGCAATCAAGAAACAGATTGCAGCAGGCGCTGAGCTGATCATCTGTACCGGCGGTATGAGTGTCGATCCGGATGACTGTACGCCGTGGGCAATCATGTCTACCGGAGCAAGAGTTGTAAGCTACGGTGCACCGGTGCTTCCGGGCGCAATGATGCTTGTTTCCTATTATAAGAACGAAGCAGATGGCAGAATCATCCCAATCCTTGGACTTCCGGGCTGCGTTATGTATGCAAAACGTACGATTTTTGATCTGGTATTGCCGCGTGTGATGGCAGATGATGAGATTACCGCAGAGGATATTGCAAAACTGGGGGAAGGCGGTCTGTGTCTGAACTGTGGCGTCTGTACCTTCCCGAATTGTGGTTTTGGAAAGTAAGGAGTTGGAATCATGGCAGAATTAACGCATATCAACGAACAGGGCAGAGCCAAAATGGTCGATGTATCGGAGAAAGCCGACACAAAACGAATCGGCATTGCCTCCGGACGCATCTGCATGCAGCCGGAGACTTTTACCCTGATCACAGATGGAAAAATAAAAAAAGGCGATGTACTGGCAGTCGCACAGGTAGCTGGAATTATGGCAGCAAAAAAAACATGGGAGATCATCCCAATGTGCCACCCGTTATTACTGACCGGCGTAGACATTCATTTTGAACTGCATCCGGAAGTATCAGAGATTGAAGCCATTGCTTCTGTGCGAACAACCGGAAAGACCGGAATCGAGATGGAAGCACTGCATGCAGTCTCCGCGGCACTGTTAACAATTTATGACATGTGCAAGGCAGTAGACCGTGGCATGGTGATCAAAGACATCCTGCTGTTGGAAAAAGATGGCGGAAAATCCGGTCATTATGTTAGAAGTTAATAAAAACTAACTAAATGAGAAAACACTATCATCAACCCTCTTGACGGATCAAGAGGGTTAAAGTATACTAACTGCATACAAAAGATATCTGAGCAAACAACTAGGATATCGTAGATAGAATGTCAGGCGGATAAAGGCTCCGCCTTCTTTTAAAAACATAGGTTAGAATATGCTAATAAAAAATGAAGGAGACTAACATGAGCGTTGTAATTATTGGTGGGCATGAAAGAATGGAAACGCAGTACAAACAGATCTGCAAGCAGTATAAATGTAAAGCAAAAGTATTTACCAAAATGAAAACAGATCTGAAAAATAAAATTGGCAGCCCTGATCTGCTGATCCTTTTCACATCTACTGTTTCTCATAAAATGGTACATTGTGCAGTTGCAGAAGCAGAACGCAAAAATATTATTGTTGAGCGTTCCCACAGCAGCAGCGCCAGCGCATTAAACGGAATCCTTGAGCAGTACGCTTAATTTTAAAATAAAGTATTGAAAAAGAAATGAGATCATAAAAACTCATAATGAAAACAAAAAGCGTAAATAATATTTCTCAAACAGATCAATGATTTCTTAAATAGATCAATAGATGAGAGAAATATGACAACAAGGGGAGTATTTAGATATAGGAGGAGACAAGACATGCCAACAGAAGCCGTATTACATCGACTTTCCAGCAGAAAGATGACAGAAAGCCTGATGATGCAGATCATCCTGCATTGTGCACCGGTGTTAAAAAACGTAAAAATGTCATCCATGTTTACCGTTCCGGCAGCATATCTGAAATTTGTACGTTCCGTATTCAAAAATACCGGGATCAAAGTCAGATGTCTTTGCCAGGGAATGGGGCGTGCAGTCGTTTACGTATACCGGGAACAGGAAGTACGGCAATGTCTGGCAGATCCACAGGCCATAGTATTTTTACATACATATGGTTATGAAAGTACAGATGTGGATGCTTGTCTGAATCATTTAAGCCAGAGAGTTTCCCTGTCAGCACAGGGAGCAGAAAGTTATCCACATGAAATGGGAATTTTCCTTGGATATCCGTTGGAAGATGTCAGAGGTTTTATCCTTCATGAAGGAAAAGACAGCCGCTACACCGGATATTGGAAAGTATATGGCGATGTAGAACAGGCGAAACAGACTTTTCAGGCTTACGATAATGCAAAAGAGTGTGCCGTTGTAGAATTTATGGCAGGAAAACAGATGAAAGAGATTGCCTGTTAAAAAACACATAAAACCTGGAAAAATGTGGTAATGACAACGGACGAAAAAGTAAAAACGTTTAATACTGTATATAAGCCAACGGATACTGGTTATCAGCAGCCGGGGCTATGTGCAGCATAAAATAAAAAGTTAAATTAAGGAGACAAAGAAAATGGCAGAAGTAAAAATCATTTACTGGAGTGGTACAGGAAATACAGCAGCAATGGCACAGAGCGTTGCAGATGGTGTTACAGCAGCAGGTGCTGAGGCAAAAATCATCCCGGTTGAGAACGCAAGTGCAGCAGATATCGCAGATGTAAAAGCATTCGCACTTGGATGCCCGTCTATGGGAGCAGAGCAGTTAGAAGAATCTTCCATGGAGCCATTCGTAGATGAGATCCTTGGCAGCGTATCCGGCAAAAAAATCCTTTTATTCGGTTCTTACGGATGGGGTGATGGCGAATGGATGCGTAACTGGGTTGAGCAGATGACAGGCGCAGGCGCAGAGATGATCGAAGAAGAAGGTATCATCGCAAACGAAGCACCGGATGCAGATGCTCAGGCAGCATGCGAAGCAGCAGGAAAAGCTTTAGCTGCAAATGCATAAATAATATACAAAGTGCAGATCATACTACAATAATATTTAACCCCTGAATAAATTAATTGGTTGAAAACCACCCTTTCAAAAAGAGATAGACCGTCGTTCCCGGATCACGCTGGCGAATGGCGGTCTTTTTGGTGTAAAAAAATATTACAGTTCATACGCGCCATTCACAAAACGTCCTTTTAGGGCTTCTTCGTAGCTATGCTACTATTTTTGCTCATAAAAAAGGCGTTTCCTTCATCAGTATGTACCAAGATATCTTCTCATGCAAGCATGATCGATATCTGAATACATATGAGGAGTGAACTGTAATGTTAAAAATTTCACACGACAAATCGTTGAAGTCTGGGTATTGCTTTTTTGCAAAATCTGGGCTATGATAGAAAAAGATTTTTCGCCAGAGAGAGTAAATGGGAAAAATCGAGTTGGGAACCTACGAAACAGGAGGAAAAAAGTGATGAATTTAGAAGAATTAAAAGTAGTTGATGCAGATGTCGCTGCAGCCATCGAAGCAGAGCTGGACCGTCAGAACAGCCACATCGAGCTGATCGCATCCGAGAACTGGGTCAGTGACGCAGTTATGGAAGCACAGGGAAGCATCATGACAAATAAATATGCAGAGGGTTATCCGGGAAAACGTTATTATGGCGGATGCCAGTGTGTAGATATCGTTGAGAATCTCGCCATTGAGCGTGCAAAAGAATTATTTGACGCTGAGTACGTTAACGTACAGCCACATTCCGGTGCACAGGCAAACATGGCAGTACAGTTCGCATTGCTTCAGCCGGGTGATACCGTAATGGGTATGAACTTAGATCATGGCGGACATCTGACACACGGAAGCCCGGTAAACTTCTCCGGAACATACTTCCACATCGTACCTTACGGTGTAAACGATGAAGGCTTTATCGATTACGATAAAGTAGAAGAGATTGCTATGGAGTGCAAACCGAAAATGATCATCGCAGGCGCAAGTGCTTACGCAAGAACCATTGATTTTGCACGTTTCCGTGACATCGCAGACAAATGCGGCGCATACCTCATGGTAGATATGGCACACATCGCAGGTCTGGTAGCTGCAGGACTTCATCCAAGCCCAATCCACTATGCAGACGTTGTTACAACTACAACTCATAAAACACTGCGTGGACCAAGAGGCGGTATGATCCTTGTTTCCAAAGAGTCCATGGAGAAAAATAACTTCAACTTCAATAAAGCAGTATTCCCGGGAATCCAGGGTGGACCGCTGATGCATGTCATTGCTGCCAAAGCTGTTTGCTTCAAAGAAGCACTTCAGGATAGCTTCAAGACCTATCAGCAGGGTATCGTAGATAACGCACAGGCACTTTGCAAAGGACTGATGAACCGCGGTATCAAGATCGTATCCGGCGGTACAGATAACCACCTGATGCTGGTTGACCTGACACCGTTTGAACTGACAGGAAAAGCCATCGAGAAACTTCTGGATGAGGCTCATATCACAGCAAACAAGAACACTATCCCGAACGATCCGAAATCCCCGTTTGTAACAAGTGGTATCCGTCTTGGAACACCGTCTGTTACATCCAGAGGCATGAACACAGAAGATATGGATCAGATTGCAGAGGCAATCTCCATCGTCATCAAAGAAGGCGAGGAAGGCGTTGCAAAAGCTCGCGCTATCGTAGATGCACTGACAGAGAAATATCCGCTGAAAAAATAATCAGTAAAATATCAGAATGATATGAAAAACTCCCGATTTTTAAAATTGGGAGTTTTTTTGAAGGCGTATATTGTTTCGGTAGCGTTGGAACGGGCAGGCAGAATGCCACAGGGAGAATTAGGAGAAAAGCTAAAACAGCAGGAAAATCTTGCACTTTACCGCTATATGAATCAGGATTACGCGTTACAGGAAATCGGGGAAGTGTTTACAGAAAAACAGATTCCATTTCTTCCGTTGAAAGGGTCCGTACTGCGTGAGGAATATCCGGAACCATGGCTTCGCACAAGCGGTGATATTGATATCCTGGTTCATGAGCAGGATGTGAAGCGCGCGTCACAGGTTTTAATGGAAATATGCGGTTTTTCCCGTGAAGGCGGCGATAAGAAAGATATCAGTTTTATGAGAGATGAGTGCGTGCATGTGAAATTACACCGCAATCTGATCCGTACAGATCTGATCCAAGCGTTACAGACCAGGGAAATCTGGGCACATGCAGCAAAATCAGAATCTGATTATCGGTACGAGATGGCAGGTGGAACCGGACAGTCACAGAATTGAAAGTAAATCGCTCTGTGGATCAGGAAACGCGGCAGAAAATCCGTGGGATGCTGGATAAATTAAACCTGGTAGACGGACAGTGGAGCGATGCTTTGAAAAAGTAACAAGAAAATGAGACTCTTAAATATATAGTTGGCGAAATTGCCGAAAATAAAAAAGAAAATGCGGATTGGTTGACTTTTCGTGTCGAAAAAGATAAACTATAGTATAGTTGTGCATAGTATGCGAGTCTTAGAATTGCAGGAGGCGGTACTGATTTATGACAGGATATTGGGACATACACAATCATATTCTGCCGGGTGTGGATGACGGATCCAGCTGTATGCGGGAGACGATGTCGTTGCTGCAGGCAGAGTACGAGCAGGGAATACGACATCTGATCGTTACGCCACATTATCGGAGAGGCATGTTTGAAATTGGCTTTGAAGATATTCAGAAGGTGTATGAGAAAACACGTCTGTACTGCGAAGAGACGTTTCCGTCTATGCACTTGTATCTGGGACGCGAATGTTTTGTGAGTTCTGTAAACCGGGCAGAGAAGATTCTGTCGGACAGCAGATATTACATGGCAGGTAGACCAGTTGTCTTACTGGAATTTGGATATGAGACAGAGTATGCCATGATTTTTCAGACCGTTTTGATGGCGCAGGAGGCACAGGTGATTCCTGTGCTGGCACATATTGAGCGCTACCGGGCGTTGCAGAATCAGGATGCTGTCCGCAGAATCCGAAAAGCCGGAGCAAGCGTACAGATCAACTGTGAGAGTATCCTTGGAAAGACCGGTTTTCGCACAAAGCATTTCTGTCAGAAGCTGTTGAAGGAAAAACTGGTGGATCTGATCGCCAGCGATGCCCATAATACAGATCAGCGTCAGGTACATATGCGGGAAAGTATGACACTGGTAGAAAAAAAATACGGTTCCGCAGAAGTAGAACGGATCTTTGCACAGAATCCCGAATCATTATTTTACATAGAAGAGAAAGGAGCATAATAGATGCAGGAATTAACCATAACAGAACAAACAACATTGTCTCCTGTTATGAAAGAAATATATCGAAGACTTCGTACCAATCTGGAGTTTACCGGTGTGGAGAATAAAGTAATCTGTCTGACCAGTTGTGCTGCGGATGATGGAAAATCAAGCGTTTCTTTCAATCTGGCAAAAATTTTGGCAGAGACAGATAAGAGAGTGTTATTCATTGATGCAGACATGAGAAATTCTATGATGGCAAAGAGAACAGGAATTTCAAGAAACCTGAAAGGACTGAGCCATTATCTTGCTGGAAAAAGTGAGGCTTCTGAGATCGTATATGCAACAAGCATCAGAAACTTGTACCTGATTCCAACCGGAAGATTCCCGAAGAATCCAACCGAACTTTTAAATAAAGAAGCATATGCAAAGCTGATCGACGGTATGAAACAGACCTTTGATTATGTGATCATCGACACTCCGCCACTGGGAGCCGTTGTAGATGCTGCTCTGATCGCAAAATCAGCAGATGCTTCTATCTTAGTTATTTCACCAAACGTTGTAAGCCGCAGAGCTGCAAAAATTGTAAAAGAGCAGCTTGTCAACGCAAATCCGAATTTTCTTGGTGTAATTCTGAACAAAGCCGGTGAAGGAACCAATCGTTACGGCTATGGAAAGAAATATGGTTATGGTTACGGATATGGATACGGTAACTATGGTCAGGACACAGAAGAATAGAATACGAAGGAGACGGAAGGTAACGTAAGATGAATAAAGATCAGTTAAAAGAAGAAAAGGAGATGGAGATTGATCTTCTGAGTCTCTTTTTCTACCTAATACAGAAATGGAAAATTTTATTACTGGGTGCGATCATTGGAGGAATCCTGGCAGAAGGCATGACCCTTTTAAAGACTCCGATGTATCAGTCAACATCCACCCTCTACATGCTGAGTAAGACAACAAGTATTACCTCAATGGCAGATCTTCAGTTAGGAAGTGAGCTTTCTTCCGATTTTACGATCATTGCCAGTAGTAAACCGGTTGTTGACGCAGCAGTAGAAAGCTTAAAAGAAGATAAAAATATCACCCTTACCCGTGGACAGATCCAGAACATGCTCAGTGTGGCAAACAAAGAAGACACACGAATGCTCTCAATCACAGTTACAAGTGATGATCCGGAACTGTCTTATGAAGTGGCAGATGCGGTGACGACAGCAGCAGTTGCCCAGATGGCAGCTATTACACAGACAGATCCGCCTACCATCGTTGAGCATCCGGAAGTTGCATCCAGTGCGATGGACAATGGAATGCGCAAGAACCTTGCCGTAGGTATTCTGGCAGGACTTGTTCTGGTAGCAGCAATTTATGTGATCCTGTACATGATGAATGACAGAATCCAGACAGAAGAAGATATTCAGACATATCTGGATGCTACCGTACTTGGTGTTATCCCGGTAGATAGAGAACTTGCTTATTACAGCAAACAGGAAGAAAAGAACGAAAAAGGCAGACATGGAAGAAAGAAGAAAGCATAATAAATTATTTTGGATATTTCTGATCCTATTTCTTGCTGCGATCGGATGCATTGCTTTCATTACAGTAAGGAATCATTTGCAAAACATAAAAGACAGAGAATTGCGCGAAAAAGTGGAAACATCTGTAACGGAAGAACCTGAAGTATCAGCAGAGGAAGAACCCGTGCAGATTCCGGTGGATTTTGCAACTTTGCAGGCAGAAAATCCGGATATCTATGCATGGATTCGAATTGCGGATACACCGATCGATTATCCGATCCTCCAGAAAGAGGGAGATGATGATTATTATCTGTACCGTACCGTAGACGGGGAGGAAGGTCTTCCGGGATCCATTATGACAGAGTACAGTTATAATCCACATGCGTTTTCCGAAGATCCGGTGACGGTCGTATATGGTCATAATATGCTGAACGATTCCTTTTTCAGCAGACTGAAAGATTTTCAGGATGAGACGTTTCGAAAAGAGCATGAAACAATCGAGATCTATACTCCGGAACACATTTATCGCTATCGTGTATTTGCAACGGTAACCTATGATAACCGACATATTCTATATAATTATGATTGCAATACAACCGAAGGATATCAGGCATTTTTAGATTCTTTGTATGAAGTCCGTAATATGCCAACCTGGATCGAAGATCCGCTTCCGATAACGACAGATGATAAAATGCTGGTATTATCAACCTGCAATGGAAATCATGATCAGCGTTTTCTGGTATGTGCAATATTGACAGAGGTACAGTAAGCGTATGAAAAAAAAAGCAAAGAAGATCATTTATGTGATCGTGGTTATCGTTTTGATACTGATCGTCGGATTTTTCCTGATACTGCATTCCAGACAGAAAAAAGCGCAGGATGAGGTTCTGGCAGAAAGCAAAGTATCGCAGGCAAGTACCAACGAGATAGAGTGGAATGGCAAAAAATATACTTACAATGATCAGTTGATCAACATACTGTTCCTTGGCATTGATAAAGCAGAAGATATCGACAGCAGTTATATGCCCGGGGATGCGGGACAGGCGGATTGTATTATGCTTTTATCTCTTAATAAAGAGACAAAAGAAGCACGTATTCTCCAGATCAACCGTAACACCATGACAAAAGTGGATGTTTACAGCTCAGATGGCGAGTCTTACGGTGCTATTGACGCACAGCTTGCGACGCAGTATGCTTACTGTATCGGTGGAAGCAGAAGCTGTTGGGCAACAGAGAAAACAGTGAAAAACCTGCTCTATAACCTGCCAATCAATGGTTATCTGGCATTGTCCGTAGATGGAATTGCAGAAATAAACGATGCCATTGGTGGAGTGACCGTCACCATGACGGATGCCGATGCACAGATCGATTCTGAGTTTCAGTCGGGACAGGCCATCTGCCTGAAAGGTGAAAAAGCAGAAACTTATGTACGATATCGTGATACCGAACAGTTTGACAGCAATTCAGATCGTATGCGTCGTCAGGTATCTTATATCACGGCAATGGTTCGGCAGATGCGCAGTCGTGGCGGCAGCGCAATGTATGATATACTTTCTCCATTTTTAGATCGGTATATTGTCACCGACCTGGATTCCGATCAGATTGATGCATTAAGCAGTTACAATTATCTGACGGATGAAGTACAGTATCTTCCGGGAGAAAGTGTAATGGGAGAAAAGTATGAAGAATTTCATGTCAATGAAGATCAGCTGCAGGAACAGTTGATTGAGACATATTACAAACCGGTGGAATAGCCGGAACATACACAGACAAAAGGATAAGCTGTAAACAGGGTAGCAGATCTGCTATCACTTTTTACAAATAAATTATGAAGGGAGAAAACTATGAAGAAAGTAGTGGCATTATTAATGGCTGCTGTACTGACAGTAGGAATGACAGTGACTGCATTTGCAGCTCCAAGTCCATCCGCAAACGCTGACATTGTTACCGCTGCAAAAGATGCAGATGGCAATGCGGTTGATCTGTCTGACATTATTGTTTCTGAAAACTATGATGCTGCAGAGCAGAGTGCGGTAGATGCAATCAAAGCTGATTCGCAGGCAGTATTAGCAAGTGTCGTTGGACAGTCAACAGCAGCAAATTACAGTCTTGCACTTCTGCGTGACGTAAAAGTAATTGGAAATGTTAAATTCCCGGTTACACTTACATTCAAGATCGCAGGTGTTACAGCAAGCAGTAAAGTTATCGTGCTTCACTATTATGACGGAAGCTGGCATCAGGAAAATCCGACTGTTGGTGATGGAACTGTAACAGTTACATTCGACAGACTTTCACCGGTAGCATTCTATGTACAGAATGCAAATGGTTCTGGTAACGGCGGAAATGGCGGAAATGGTGCAAACGGAAATGGTTCCGGTTCCCAGGTCGTTTCTCCGAAAACCGGTAGTTCACCAGTAATGATGTACGCTGTAATTGCCGCAGTAGTTGCTGCAGCAGGTATGTGTGTAACATACAAAAAGAAACGTGCATAATCAGGTTTGACAGAAGTGAAGAGACAGAAGAATCCTGCAACATGGATTCTTCTGTTATGTGTGAGAAAATTTTGCAGTGACAAAGTCTTACATTATAGAAAAGTGATCTGCAGCAGAGGAGTGACGTGAGATAGATTTCTTTTCTATGGTGTAAAACGGTCACTGTAAAAGAAATAGGGGAGAGTTAAAGCAGATGAGGAAAAAAATATTGATTGTCATTGCCGATATTCTGGCGGTGATCATAGCATATGGTCTGGCATTATTATTGCGATTCGATATGAAATATTCTAAGATACCGGAGCAGTATATTGAGGGCTATCTGTATTATATCGTACTGGCATCGGTCCTTTTGGTATGTTGCTATGTAATCGCAAAATTGTACCGAAGCGTATGGTCTTATGCGGGAATCAATGAGATATTGAAAACCTGTGTGGTATCGATTGTTGCCTGCGTTCTGACCGGTGTTGTATTTTCAATAGCGATCATGCGGATGCCGATTTCTTTCTATCTGATCGGCTGGATCCTGGTATTTGGATTCACCGCATCCATTCGTATGATGTATCGTCTGCTTCGACGCATGCGAATCAAAGCAGATAATTCCAAGGGAAATACCGAGCGGCAGAATATTATGATTATCGGAGCCGGTGCAGCAGGTCTGGTACTTCTCCGGGAGTATCGTAACAGTTATTATCTGACCGATAAGGTAAAAATCTTTATTGATGATAATGCGCAGAAATGGAACAAATATCTGGATGGCGTTCTGATCGAAGGCGGTCGCGATAAGATTCTGGAATCTGTAGAAAAATACCGGATCAACAAAATTATTCTGGCAATGCCATCCGCAGATCGTAAAGATATTCGCGATATTCTGGAAATCTGTAAAGAGACTGACTGCCAGATTCAGACCGTTCCGGGTGTTTATCAGCTGGTCAACGGTGAAGTCAATGTGTCAAAACTTAGAAATGTGGAGATCGAAGATCTTCTGGGACGTGATCCGATCGAAGTCAATCTGGATGAGATCCTTGGCTATATCAAAGGAAAAACCGTGTTGGTAACCGGTGGTGGCGGGTCCATCGGAAGTGAGATCTGTACACAGCTGGCAGAGCATGAAGTCGGGCATCTGATCATTTTTGACATTTATGAAAATAATGCTTATGATATTCAGCAGAAACTCAGATGGAATCATCCGGAACTGAATCTGACGGTATTGATCGGTTCGGTACGAAATACACATCGTATCAATGGCGTAATGAAGAAATACAAACCAGATGTTGTATTCCATGCAGCAGCGCATAAACATGTACCGCTGATGGAGGACAGCCCAAACGAGGCAATCAAAAATAATGTATTTGGTACTTATAAGACAGCATCCGCGGCAGGAAGAAATCATGTTAAGAAATTTGTCCTGATCTCTACTGACAAAGCGGTAAACCCAACGAATATCATGGGCGCTTCCAAGCGTATGTGCGAGATGATCGTACAGACATTAAATCATTTCTATGAAACAGACTTCGTTGCTGTTCGTTTCGGAAATGTACTGGGAAGTAACGGAAGTGTGATTCCGTTGTTTAAAAAGCAGATCGCTGCCGGTGGTCCGGTTACCGTTACACATCCGGATATCATTCGTTACTTTATGACGATTCCGGAAGCTGTATCATTGGTACTTCAGGCAGGCGCTTATGCAAAAGGCGGAGAGATCTTCGTTCTGGATATGGGTGAGCCTGTAAAAATTGCTGATCTTGCAAAAAATCTGATCCGTCTGTCCGGTTACAAGCTGGGAGAGGATATTGAAATCGAATATACCGGACTTCGTCCTGGTGAAAAACTGTATGAAGAGCTTCTGATGGATGAGGAAGGACTTCAGGATACAGAAAACAAAATGATTCATATTGGTAAACCAATTGATATGGATGAAGAAAAATTCATGCATCAGCTCATCAAACTGCGGGATGCTGCAAACGATGACAGCGATGCAATCCGGGCAATGGTAAAGGAAATTGTTCCGACTTACCAGATGCCGAAGGAAAAAGAAAACTAATTGATACTGAGTAATATGAAAATGGATTGCGAATGTGAGAGATTTTCATAACAAAATTTACGAAAGATAAATCGTCGCTTTGTCGCGTTTATTGAGGTAAATGTCATACGGAGAACGCTACCAATCTGCCTGAATGAAGACAGAATGGCGAAGCACAGGCATTTATACGATAAGTAACAACAAAGTTACAAATCGTATAAGTGCCTTTCTTTATGCAAAAATATATGTAACTGTTCAAATAGGAATTATAATTGCGAACAAATACAGTAGAATCGATAGAATAGTTACATATATTTAGATAAAAAATGTTCTCCGAAAAACAGTTGATTGAAATGAAAGGAGGGCATATGTGGTACGTAATTCAGACAACTTCCGGTAAGGAAGAAAATATTAAAATACAGTGTGAAACCTATCTGCCGGCAGGTCTGGTAGAAAAATATGTCATTCCTTTATATGAAGAAAGACGTCGGTTTCACGGCGCATGGCATACCCTGCAGAAAAAATTGTTTCCGGGGTATGTATTTTTTATATCCGACCAGGCAGACGAATTATTTTTGCAGCTAAAAAAAGTACCTGCCATGACAAAAATGCTTGGCACCGGAGATGAGATCGTTGCGTTGACTCCTCAGGAAATCGAATTTATCTTGCGATTCTGCGGTGAGGATGATATTGCAGAGATTTCCGAAGGTGTTATTGAAAATGATCAGGTACATATTTTGTCAGGTCCGCTGATGGGACTGGAAGGAGCTATTCGGAAGATCGACCGACATAAGCGGAAAGCCTGGTTGCAGATGGAGATGTTTGGCAGGAAGCAGCAGATCGAAGTTGGATTGGAAATTATAAAGAAGATAGAAAATAAGTAGATGCTTGTTTATTGGAGATAGATGAATAAGAGAGCTGAGAAATGGGAGCCGAAAGGCTCTTATTTTATTGCGAAAAAATTTATTAGAAGCACACTCAATTATAAATGAAGGAAGCATAAAAACAATAAAGCGAGGGAAAAGATAATGTCTGTAAATTGGAAAAAAATACTGGGAGTTACAGTAGCGATAACTGGCATTGTATTTGTTGGACTGAATATTGTTGCAAAAACGAAAAAGAAAAATTCAGTATACGATGATGAGCCGGAACAGAAAAATCCACTGGAAGGGAAAAAAGTGGTTTTTGTGGAAAATGAAAATGATCCAGAAAATGCGGATGGAGTCAGAGGGCATCTGAAAGAAACTGGTATTTCAGAGCATCATCCATCGTTTTATGAAAAATATGCTAAAAGGGGCTTAGATATGCTGTTGGCTTTTGGCGGCTTAGTGGTATTGAGTCCAATTATGGGTGCGATTGCTTTGGCAATCAAAATTGAAGATCCCGGACCGGTTCTTTTTACACAGAAACGAATAGGACAGAATAAACAGTATTTTAAATTACATAAATTCAGAAGTATGAAAATGTCTACCCCACATGATGTACCAACGCACATGCTCGATAATCCGGATCAGTATATTACAAAAGTGGGAAAATTCCTGCGTGCACATAGTTTGGATGAATTACCACAGATCTGGGATATCTTCATCAACAATATGAGTATCATCGGCCCGCGACCGGGTCTGTGGAATCAGGATATTCTGACTGCAGAAAGAGATAAGTACAATGCAAATGATGTAAAACCGGGACTGACTGGATGGGCTCAGATTAATGGACGTGATGAACTGGAAATTCCAGATAAGGCAAAACTGGATGGTGATTACGTTCAGAATATGGGATTGAAGATGGATGCAAAATGCTTCCTTGGTTCTGTGCATGTGTTTGGAAAAGACGAGTCTGTGGTAGAAGGTGGAACTGGGGAGATGAAGAAAACCGGCGGAAAATACACAGAAGGAAAAACAGCACAGGAATTAATAGGGCATATTGGTTTTGGAGAACCAGTTGAGATTGATCCAGAAGCAAAGAAAAAAGTTCTGATTACTGGTGCAGGTTCTTATATCGGAGAAATGTTTCAGAGTTATGCAATGGAACATTATGCTGATAATTTTGAAATTGACACATTAGATATGTTAGATCCAGAGTGGGATAAAACAGATTTTTCAGGATATGACATTGTATATCATGTGGCTGGTATTGCCCATGCAGATGTGGGAAATGTGTCAGAAGAAACAAAAGCAAAATATTATGCCGTTAATACGGATCTGACTGTCAAGGTAGCAGAAAAAGCAAAATATGAGGATGTAAAAGAATTTATTTTTATGTCATCCATGATTGTTTATGGAGAATCTGCGCCATACGGAACAGAGAAAATCGTAGATGAATATACCGTTCCAAATCCAGCAAACTTCTATGGTGATTCAAAATTGCAGGCTGATATGGCAGTGAGAGATTTAGCAGATGATAAATTTAAAGTGCTGGTATTAAGACCGCCAATGATTTATGGAAAAGGAAGTAAGGGTAATTATCCGACATTAGCGAAACTTGCAAAAAAACTTCCGGTATTTCCAGAGGTAGATAATGCAAGAAGCATGCTTCATATTGATAACTTATGCGAGTTTTTATGTCAGATTATGCTTGTTAAGGAAGTATCAGAAAATGCAGTTATACTGATTCCGCAGAATAAAGAATGGACAAAAACAGCAGATATGGTACGTGAAATTGCAAAAGTAAGTGGAAAAAAAGTTAAATTGCTGAACGTGATGAATCCATGTGTGACAGTTGGTAAAAAAGTTCCTGGAAAAGTTTCCAGACTGGTAAATAAAGCATTTGGAAATAATTGTTATACACATAAAATATCTGTTTATCCGGGAATTGAATATCAGAGATATTCATTAAAAGAATCTATCATCAGAACAGAAGGAAATACAAGAGAAGCATCTTCTGATAAGGAGGATCACACGGAAATGCATAAAAAGCATATACTTGTTGTTTCTCAGTATTTCTATCCGGAACAGTTCCGAATTAATGATATGTGTCAGGAATGGATAAAACGTGGATATAAAGTTACTGTGTTGACAGGAATTCCAAATTATCCAATGGGCAAGTTTTATGAAGGATATGGATATGTAAAAAAAAGAAGAGAAGTGTGGAATGGAATTGATATTATTCGAATTCCATTAATTGCGCGTGGTTCCAGTTCTATAGGAATGGTGGCAAACTACACTTCTTTTGTTGTATCTGGTTTTGTGAAGAATTTGCTGTCAAATATCAAAGCAGATTATGTATTTACATTTGAAGTATCACCTATGACACAGGCCTTGATTGGCTGCTGGTATGCGAAAAAACATCACGTACCACACTATTTGTATGTGCAGGATTTATGGCCGGAAAATGTGATTACGGTGACTGGAATTTCCAATCCGGCAATTATAAAACCGATTGATAAAATGGTGGATTATATTTACAAAAATACGGATGAAATTTTTGCAACCAGTCCAAGTTTTGTGGAAGCAATCTGTAATCGCGAAGTAAATGTACCACATGAAAAAGTACATTACTGGCCGCAGTATGCGGAAGAGTTTTACAAACCATTAGAAAAGAAAGTTGTAAAAGAGATTCCAGAGGATGGTAGTTTTAAAATAATTTTTACCGGAAATATCGGCACTGCGCAGGGACTTCAAATTTTGCCGAAAACGGCAGAATTATTGAAAGACGAAAATGTAAAATTTGTCATGGTAGGCGACGGAAGGTATCTGGAAGAATTTGAGAATGAAATTCAGAAACGTGATGTTCAGGACAAATTTGTGATGGTTCCGCGTCAATCGGCAGAGAGAATTCCAGAATTGCTTGCAACCTGTGATGCTGCATTTTTATCATTTCAGGATGATCCTTTGTGGACAAAGACAATTCCGGCTAAATTGCAGAGTTATATGGCATGCGGTATGCCGATCATTGCTTCAGCTGCTGGTGAGACAAAAAGAATTATTGAAGAAGCTGAGTGCGGTGTATGCTGTGCAATTGGTGATGCAGAACAGCTTGGAAAGTCAATTAAAGAGATGATGGAAGCAAATATGGAAGAAATGCGTGTGAAGAGTAGAGATTATTGCGAACAGCATTTTGATAAAAAGATGCTTATGGATCAGATAGAAAAATTTTTAGATTAGCAAAATATTCTATCAGAATGTAAGGAACTTATTATAGATACGAGGAGTAGGAAAATGGCTGATTTAACGGCAATTATTTTAGCATGTAATGAGGAAAAAAATATTAAAAATTGTATTCAGTCACTTACAGGTTTGGCTAAACGAATTATTGTAGTAGATAGTGGGAGTACCGATAATACAATAAGTATTGCTAGGCAGTTAGGGGCTGAGGTTTTTGAACATCCTTGGGAAAATTATTCAAAACAATACATATGGGCAGAGAAAGCTGCCGATATAAGTACAAAGTGGACATTTAGAATAGATGCGGATGAAAGTTTGACTAAAGAATCAGCAGAAGAGATTGAAGCATTATGTGCCGAGAATGAAAGTACGGATATAAATGGGTTGGTAATTCGATTTAAGGTTACTTTTATGGGAAAAGATCTTAAACATGGAGGTATCTATCCGTTTAGAAAGCTCTTAGTGTATAAAACTGGTATTGGATATATGGAAGAACGCAATATGGATGAACATATTGTTTTGAAATATGGGAAAAGTATAGAAGTTAAGGAAGATTCGCTCCACAATGATTATAAAGATTTATCAGCATGGATAGATAAGCATAACAAATATTCCAGTAGGGAAGTATTGGACTATTTACAGAGTAAAAGTGAAAAAGTTAATACTTCTGGTATGAGTAAAGGAGCAAAACTTAAACGTTTTGTTAAATTCAATATCTATTATAAATTGCCGCTGGGAACGAGAGCATATATATATTATTTGTATAGATATTATTGGAAAAAAGGATTTCTAGATGGTAAGGAAGGTAAAATGTTTGCATTTTTACAAGCCTATTGGTATAGATTTCTTGTTGATGCCAAGATATATGAAGCACAAATAAAGGAAAAGCGATGAAAAAAATATTAATTTTAACAGGAAGATACTTGCCAGGGCATAAAGATGGTGGACCACTTAGAACATTGATAAATGTAACGGATGCCCTTGGAGATGAATACGAATTTTTTATAGGTTGTTTAGATCGTGATCATGGTGATGGTCAATCGTATCCAAATATCAAAAAAAATGAATGGAACAAAGTGGGAAAAGCAAAAGTTTGGTATGTTGAGCCAGGACAATTTACTAATGAATTGTTATTAAAATTGGCATCTGGAAAAGACTTAATATATCTTTGCAGTTTTTATGATGATTATGGCTATAAGCTGCTTTTGCTTAATAAAAAAAATAAAATTGAATGTCCTGTTGTAGTGGCATCTATGGGAGTTTTTGCAGAAGCAGCATTGAAACAAAAATCAGCAAAAAAAAGAATTTTTATCTCTTTATGTAAATTTTTAGGATTATTTAAAAATGTTACATGGTCTGTTACATCTGAATTGGAAGCAGAAGATGTTAAAAAGACACTGGGAAATAACATAGATTATATTGTGGCAGAAGATTTACCGCGATTGAGTATTCCGGGAAAAACAAAGAAAGAACATAGTGATATTTTAAAAGTAGTTTTTTTATCACGTATATGCGCACATAAAAATTTGGATTTTGCGATACGTGTTTTAAAGAGAATGCAGAAATCCGTAGAATTTACAATTTACGGTCCGATACAGGAAATGGAATATTGGGAAAAATGTCAGGACTTGTTGAAAAATGTTAGATTCTCATGGATCTATGGAGGGGATGTCCCTTCCGAACAAGTACAGGAAACATTGGCTAATTATGATGTGTTAATATTTCCATCAAAAAGTGAAAATTATGGACATGTAATTTTTGAAGCTCTGTCGGTAGGATGTATTCCAGTTATTAGTGATAAAACACCTTGGAATGAGTTGAATAATAAAAAGGCTGGATATGAATTACCTTTAGATGAAAGCATATTTGCAAATACATTGGATAATTTCGTTAATCTTAGTGTTCAAGAAAAGGAAAAGTTCGAAAATAATGCGATTCAATATGCCAATGAGAAACTTACAACATCTTTAAAAGAAACAGGTTATAGAAAAATATTTGGATAATGCACATTTATAAAAAAAGAAACTATTGAATGTATAGCAGAGAATAATATGGACCATATATCCATTTTTACTATACTAAAAAATAGTGGTATGTATTTATAGGGACATATCTATGTATGGAGAGAATGACAATATGAATAATAATGAAAAAAATATATATTATGTATCTGGAACACCTCATAAATTGGAGACACCGGTATTAATGATCTTCTTTAATAGACCAGAGCAGTTTGAAAAGGTATTTAATGCAGTAAGACAAGCATCACCTAGAATTTTATATCTTTATCAAGATGGAGCAAGAAAAAATAAAAATGATGAATATGGTATAAATAAATGCAGAGAAATTTTAAAAAAAATTGATTGGGATTGTGAGGTACATAATTGGTTTAGAAAAGAAAACTGTGGATGTGATCCATCAGAGTATTTGTCTCAAAAATGGGTTTTTAGCGAAGTTGAAAAATGTATTGTATTAGAAGATGATGATGTTCCAAATCAGAGTTTTTTCTTGTTTTGTGAAGATATGCTTAATAAATATGAAAATGATGAGCGCGTTAATATTATATGTGGAATGAATCATTTAGGCGAATATAATAAAAATAATTCTGACTACTTTTTTTCTACGATATGTTCTATATGGGGATGGGCTTCTTGGAGTAGAGTAGTTAATAAATGGACAAGTTATTATGAATTTATTCAAGATAGTCATACGATTTCTAATTTGAAATTTTTAGATAGAAATACACACATTAGAGAAGTTTTAACGGCATCAGAAAAGCATTGTAAGAGTGGTATAGCATATTATGAGACAATATTGGCATCTGATATGTTTTTGAACCATAGATTAAATATTATTCCTTCAAAAAATTTAATATCAAATATAGGAATTGCTGCTTCATCGACACATTCAGCAGATTCTATAAAAAAGTTGCCACATGGCATAAGAAGGGTTTTTAATATGTCAACATATGAGTTGGATTTTCCGTTACAAGAACCCAAATATATGGTTGAAGATATTGTGTATCAAAAAAAGGTTAAGAGGATCTTGGGTTGGGGACATCCTTTGGTAAAAATATACCGTAAGTGTGAGAGAGCCTTTTTAATGATATGGCATAAAATATTTAAATTATAAATGAAATATGAGGAAAAAATTGTGAACATTTTATTTTTGGGATATGTAGTTCCACCAGAAGAAGTAGATAGGTATTCAGGTATATCAATTGCCGGAAATAAAATGCAATGGAATGTAATAAAGAATTTGTCTGAATACAATGATGTTAATATTACTTGTTTGACGTTAGCTCCTATTGCAGTATTTCCACATGATAAAAAACTGTATCAACATAAAGAAAACATTAATTTTGGGAAAAAAATAACAGGCACACGAGTCAAATTTTTAAACATGCCTATTTTAAAACAGTTTTCTCAAATTATTCATATGTGGTCAGAAGTAAAAAAAATACTTAAAAATAATTCTGATACAATAGTTGTGGGATATAATATGTTTCCACAGATTGGAGTTATAATTAGACGTATTAAAAAAAGATATAAGGAAGTAGAAACGGTTTGTTTATTAGCAGATTTGCCTATTGATGATAATAAAAATCGTTCAGTAGGTTCAAAAGTATTGCGATTTTTCTTTGACAAATCAACAAAGAAAAATCTATGTATTTGTGATAAATATATTGTATTAAATAAGTATGTAGGTAATGTATGCATAGGGGGAAAAAAATATATTGTTATTGATGGAGGTGTAGATGAACAAGACATATTAAGAAAACGAATGGCATCTGTTGCAAACAAAAAGAATATATTGTTTAGCGGTGCTTTAAGTGAATATAACGGTATTGTTAATTTGATAAAAGCAATGACATTAATAAAGAGTAATGATGTTTCATTAGATATTTATGGTGGTGGATATTTAGAAGAATGGGTAAGAAAGCAAGCAGATATTCTACCAAATATCTCATATTATGGAAGAATTAGTAATGAAGCTGTTATGAAAAAACAGCAAGAGGCATGGCTTTTAATCAATCCACGTCCAATAAATGATGCGATAGCTAAAGTAACGTTTCCTTCAAAAACTTTTGAATATATGTTAAGCGGAACTCCAATTTTAGCAACAAAATTAGAGGCTTATGGTGAAGAATATAATGATAAATTATTTTTTATTGAAGGTGATACACCAGAAGTATTGGCTGAAGCCATTGATAGAGTTCACGATTTAGATGATGATACTTTGTTACAAACTTCAAATAGAGCACAGCAGTTTGTTATAGAAGAAAAATCATGGAAAAATCAAACAAAAAAAATATATGGTTTTTTAAAACATGAATTTTGATAAGAGAGAAAAAATACATGGATAAGAGAAAAGAGATTATTGAGTATGCTTTGATAATAGCGCTTTATTATGTAACAGGAGGAGCTTTTAGTTATAAAAATTATAGTGCACAAATAATAGTATTTTTTTGTATAGGTGCTGTTTTATGCTATTTATATGGAAATAAGCACTACTTGTTATTAAAAAGAGTATTTACTCCTTGGATGTTGATGTCATTGTTTGTTTTTTTTGTCCCATTGATAAATGATGATACTATTACAACTTATATAGCGATAATAATGCAGTTAACAATTGGGTTGTTTTGTGCGACAATTATCAAGCCAGATAAGTTTAGAGAAAAATATACAAATATCATTACAATTTTTGCTGCAATTTCACTCATATTTTTTAGTATAGGTATGATAGCACCAAGTTTTTCACAGCATTTTCCAATAATTGATGGTGAGGCATCTGTGGATTACTACAATGCTTTTGTATATGTGTTTATGAAAGCGAAGGGTTATTCCTCTTTAGTATTAATGAATAGAAATCCGGGGATATGTTGGGAGCCTGGGTGCTATCAAATGTTTTTGAATGTTGGTCTGCTTTTCCTTTTGGAACAAGAGAAAAAAATACATCAATCTTTCTTTTTACAGAAAATGACGATTTTAATGGTAACAATTATTACAACAATGTCTCTTACTGGTATTTTGTTATTAATTGTTACGTTGGTAACAAATGGAAAAGTAATACTGAATTATAATAAGAAAATATTATTATATATTCCTGTAATAATTGGAATAGTAGGTGTAGTTATTATGCGTTTCTCAATAGATAGTTTTGTTATAAATAAGATTGCTTATTCACTAGGGGAGGGAAATGCCCTGATAGACAGACTATCATTGGATAGATTAAAATATATTTTTTCAGATGTCGGTATTCCATATTTTTTAGGAATGTCATTTGAAAAATGGGCGGCAAAAGGGATCACTTTATGGAATTCAATCATTCAA
>OGYU01000870.1_pt1 | contig 22752 bp, 18 predicted proteins | sample 1576581 | NCBI WGS metagenome assembly OGYU01 (sample SAMEA3541547, study PRJEB24748) | human gut metagenome | biome: human gut; feature: human-associated habitat; material: faeces | place: China | collected 2012 | reverse complement strand
ATAAGCAGAAAAACTGCGATGACCGCCGCTGCCAGAACACAGCCTGCCGCCGCCAAAATTCTCGTCACGAAAAGCTGCTTTTTTAACGAAGCCGTCTGCTGTCTGTTCTGCTCTGTCAGCTCTTCCAGCAAACCGATCACATCCCTGGATCTTTCTTCCATCTGATCTTCCCCCTATTGGAAATTTTTCAAAGCAGCGCTGATCTCACTCCTGCATTCCGACCAGGCGCTTTGCCAGCCGGACGGCGTCCGCCGCATCCCGAGAATAGCCATCTGCATGGATTTCATCTGCATAATCCTGCGTAATTACTGCACCGCCGATCATGATTTTTGCCGTTACACCCTTTTCTTTCGCATATTCAACGACATTTCTCATTTCCTGCATCGTCGTCGTCATCAGGGCAGAAAGTGCGATAATCTGTGCGTTGTGCTCAATTGCGGCTTCTATGATTTCCTCTTTCGGAACGTCCTTTCCGAGGTCGATAACCTGAAATCCGTAGTTTTTCAGCATCAGCGCAACGAGGTTCTTGCCGATATCGTGGATATCCCCGGCCACCGTCGCAATGACAACTACCGGCATCTTTTCCGAAGTCTGCTCCTGCAAAAGCAGCGGCTCCAAAATACCGATGCACAGCTTCATCGTCTCCGCACTCGCAATCAGCTGCGGTAGGAAATATTTTCCCTTATCGAACAGCTCACCGACCTCGTTGATCGCCGGAAGCAACTGTCCGTGCAAAAGCTCCTGTGGGGAATTGCCAGCCTCCAGCGCTTTTTTCGTCAAATCCTCTGCGATTTTACGTTTTCCCTTTAGCACCGCCTCTCGCACCCGCTCTGCCGCCTGCTGCTGTGGTGTTTTTGCACCCGCTGCTTTCTGCCGGGCCGCGCCGTCTTGGACTTCCGTATTTCCCGGCTGGTTTGCCGTCACAGTGCTGCCTTCAGATGCCTGCAGGCTTTGCCGAAGCAGCGCTTCCTTTTTGGCATCCGCCTCTTCCCGACGTTCCTTTGCCTGACCGGAAAATTCGATATAACGGATATCACTGTCTTCTTTATTTAACAAAAGATCCGACGCAAATGCAGCGCCGACCAAAATATCCTGGCTCGGATTTGCAATCGCCATCGTCAGTCCGGACGCGATCGCCATCGTCAGAAACGCACTGTTAACGCAGCTTCTTTCCGGCAGGCCGAACGAAATATTCGAAAGTCCGCAAGTCGTTGCCAGACCGTTTCTATGGCAATACCGGATCGTTTCCAACGTTTCCAACGCCGCCTGTTTGTTCGCGCCGACCGTCGCCACCAGACCGTCCACAATAATATCCGTCTTTTTCATGCCTAATTCCAGCGCGCGCGCCACAATTTTTTCGATGATGGAAATCTTCTCATTCAAATTTTTGGGCAGTCCCTCGTCCGATAGCGGCAAAAGGACAAACATCGCGCCGTATTTTTTTGCCAGCGGCAGCAGCTTTTCGAATTTTTCGGATTCCAACGAAATCGAATTGATCAGTGCGCGTCCCGGATAACGCCGAAGCGCTTCCTCCTGCACGTCCACATGGCTGGAATCGATGGACAGCGGCAGCTTCGTCACACCCGCCACCTCTTCCAGCGCCTGCAGCATCATCGCCTTTTCGTCGATTCCGCTCATGCCCATGTTGACATCCAGAATCGACGCACCGCGTTCTTCCTGCTCCTGTGCAAACTGCGTTACAAGTTCAAAGCTGCCCTCGCGCAGCTCCTGCTGCAGCTTCTTTTTACCGGTAGGATTGATTCGTTCGCCAACGATCAGAAAGGGTCCGTCCAGGTCAAAGGTCAGGGACGCGCGTTCCGAAGTCAGTGCTCTCTGCGTCTGATTTCCATGCACCGGAACCGGTCTTCCTGCCAGCCGGTGGGTCATTTTGCGGATATGCTCCGGCGTCGTGCCGCAGCAGCCGCCCAAAATCTGCGCCCCTGCGTCCAGCAAAAGCTCCATATCTGCGCCGAATTCCTCCGGTCCCATATCGTAAACGGTTTGCCCCTTTTCATCCAAAGACGGAAGTCCTGCATTTGGCTTTGCGATGATGGGGATATCCGTCACCTTCGCCATCCTGCGGATGACCTCTGCCATCTGATCCGGTCCGGTTGAACAGTTTGCACCGACCGCGTCTGCGCCCAGGCTCGACAAAACGATCGCCGCCGTCGCCGCATCCGTCCCGAACAGGCTTCTTCCGTCCGATTCAAACGTCATCGTCACCATGACCGGAATGTCCGGACACGTCTCTTTTGCCGCAATGAGCGCCGCCCTCGATTCCTGCAGGCTCATCATCGTTTCCACCACGAGCAGGTCTGCTCCTGCTTCTGTAATATACCGGATCTGTTCTTTATAAACGTCGATCAGTTCTTCAAAATCCAGCGGGCCCATCGGCTTTAGCTGCTGCCCTGTCATCGTCAGATCGCCTGCTACCAGCGCCTTCCCATCTGCAGCCCTTTTGGAGATTTCGACTAATTTGTGATTCAGTTCTTCTATCCGGTCCTCCAGATCGAATTCCTTTAATTTGATCCGGTTTGCCGTAAAGGTCGGGGCATACAGAATATTCGTCCCTGCTTCCAGATATGCTTTCTGAAGTCCGCTCATAATCTCTTCATGCTCTGTAATCCATAGCTCCGGGCACACCCCGACAGGCATTCCCTGCTTCTGAAGATTCGAGCCGGTTGCCCCGTCCAGAAAAAGCAGACCGCTTTGTGCCAGCCTGCGAAATTCTTCTTTTGTCATTGCTCCTCATTTCTGCACTTTTCCTCTGTGCATTGAAAAAGTTTATACTATTCTAGCACGATTTTCCGGAAAAGAAAAGACGAACTGTTTTCACTTGTCACAAAATCCAAAATGCGGTATCCTATAGAGGTCAAAACAGCCTGCAGACAGGACGCAGAATGCGCGATTGCTGCGGCATTCTTACTTTAAAAATGAAAAGGAGCGCTTATGTATTGTACAAGAAACGTATCCGACTCTGTCGTATGGGTCGGCGCAAGCGACCGTCGCCTTGCTTTATTTGAAAACCTTTTTCCTATTCCGCGCGGTGTTTCCTATAACTCTTATCTGATCCTCGATGAAAAAACCGCCCTGCTGGACACAACGGATGCTTCCGTCACCAGACAGTATCTGGAAAATGTCAGCCACAGCTTAAACGGCAAACCGTTAGATTATCTGATCATCAACCATATGGAGCCCGATCACTGCGCCAATATCGCAGAGCTTCTGCTGCGTTATCCGCACCTGACGCTTGTGGGCAACGCCAAAACCTTCGCCTTTGTCAGCCAGTTCTACGACCTCGACTTAACCGGACGCACCCTGACTGTCAAAGAGGGCGACACCCTTTGCCTCGGCTCCCATACCCTGCACTTCTTCCTCGCACCGATGGTGCACTGGCCGGAAGTCATGGTTACTTATGAAGAGACCGAACAGATCCTGTTTTCCGCAGATGCGTTCGGCAGCTTCGGCGCATTAAACGGCCATCTGTTTGCAGATGAAGTAAACTTCGACCGCGACTGGCTCGATGATGCCAGACGTTACTACTGCAATATCGTCGGCAAATACGGAATACAGGTACAGGCAGCACTCAAAAAGCTCTCTGCCCTTTCCATCCGCACGATCTGCCCGCTGCACGGTCCCGTATGGAGAGAAAACCTGGAATACCTGCTGAGCAAATATGACCTTTGGAGCAGATATGTTCCCGAAGACAACGCTGTTGCAATTTTCTATGCCTCCATGTACGGTGACACCGAAAATGCAGCCAACATCCTAGCAGCCGGACTTGCTGAGGGCGGCATAAAAAATATCGCGCTCTACGATGTTTCCGTCACCGACGTCTCTGTCCTGATCGCGGAAGCGTTCCGCTGCAGCCATCTTGTTTTTGCAGCGCCTACCTACAACAACGGCGTTTACCCTGCTATGTACAACCTCCTTCACGATATGGGCGCACTGAGCCTGCAGAACCGCACCATCGGTCTGATTGAAAACGGAACCTGGGGTCCTGTCAGCGCAAAGCAGATGCAGCAGCTGTTTTCTGAAATGAAGCAAATGAACGTCCTGGAGCCTGTCGTTACCGTAAAATCCTCTGTCAAGGAAGATTCCCTCGCCGCCTTATGCGCCCTCAAAGACCGCATTCTGGCGTCTTGTACGAGATGATGCGCGCAAAAACAGCGTTGGCTTCTTTGTCCCTGCTGCTTACCCTATCCCTTTCCGGCTGCGGAAGCGATTCTGCCCTGACCGATTACACCAGCCAGATGAATACGTTTTATGATGCGTTTTCTTCCGGAACGCTGGCACTCGAGCAGATCGATCCGTCTTCCGAAACTGCACAGGAGGAGTTGCTTTCCGGTCTGGATGAACTGACCGCCCTGACGAACAGCCTCGCGGACATCTCCGTTCCGAAGCGCTATGCCGACGCCGGAATCGACGAGCTGGCTGCCCAGGCGGCGGAACACATGCAGGAAGCGGACAGCCTGTACCACGAAGCCTGCAGCGCAGAGACTTTCGACCAGGAACGCGCCAGCGCCGCACAGGAACATTATCAGCGCGCAATGAAACGAATCCATTACATCGGCATCATGCTGCAGGGCAGGACGCCGGACGATGAAGAGATTACCGTCATTCACGAAACCACTGACTGGACAGGCGGAGATCTGCCGGATACCAGCGACGGCACGGCAGAATAAGCGGTCGCGTTTCCCATAAAACGAATTCTACGCTACATGGTTTACCGACTGCAGTGTAGCGAACACAAGATCGGTTTTTCGCCACAACAAAAAGCCGCTGTAGTTTTTACATCTTTCAGAGTCAGTTTTAAACTCCGACCCGGAAAGCATGTAGAAACTACAGCGGTTTTTTTATCTCATTTTATTGCATACAGATTTGGCTCACAGCTTTCTGCTGCCAGTATCGGGCACTCCGAACTCACGCACCTGCCAGCATCCAGTCTCAGAATTTCTCGTACTGATCCACATCCACTACAAAGACGGTACATCCGCCGACCTGCATATCGATGGGGATCATCGAGTTTGCGCCAGGGCCAAGACTTCCGGTCGACATAGAGGGCATCGTATATTTGACGGACTGACGCGCACCTGCGCATTCCTTTAAAATCCTGAGCGCGCCGGGAACCTGTTCATCCTCCGTACCGATGACCAGCGTGACGTTCTTGTTTTTCAAAAAGCCACCGGTGGTAGAGAGCTTGGTTACCCAGTATTTTTCCTTGTTCAGCTCTTCTACGGTTTCATCCACATCTTCCGAATGCAGCATGGCAAATATCATTTTCATAACAGATTCCTCCTGTCCGCGATGGGTTGCAGTTTTTTTCTATTATATACAGACCACCGAAAAAAAGCAATCTCAAAGCGTCTTCTTCATGTAATAATGTGTATGTCCCTTTGGTGCATTAGTAAGCGTACCGAATATCTCATAGCCCTGCTTTTCATAAAAGCCTGGTGCCTGAAAATCAAACGTATCCAGCTGTGCCATATAACAGCCTGCTGCTTTCGCTTCTTCTTCTACTTCTTTTAACAGTCTGGCAGCAATGCCCTGTCCCCGGTAATTCTCCGCCACCCATACAGACTCAATCGAAAGGATGCTCCAGAGGATACTGCATGCCAGTACACCGCCGACCAGTTCATTTTTTTCATTATAGGCGCAGCGGCAGAATTTAACAAAAGGCTCCTCTTGTCTGCAGGGAACCTTCTGTAAATTATATGCAACCAGCTGATCGTCTAATTCTTCTTCGTCTGCAACAGATGGCGTGTCAAACCGGAAGTGATTATTCATGACATGCCTCGCATTTACAGCCAGGACCTTTTTCGAGCATTTCCTTTGCGGTATGCCATCCGAGACAGGCGCATTTTACACGCGCAGGCATATGCGCCACATCCGCCAGAATCGAGGATTCCTCCAACTCTTCCATTTCCTCCTCCGAAGCCTTGCCCTGAATCATGCGCAGAAAAATATCTGCCAGGCGCAGTGCTTCATCCTTGGATTTGCCGATAATCAGATCGAGCATCATATCTGCGGATGCCTGCGACACCGCACAGCCGTCTCCCTGAAATGCGCCGTCTACGATCTTGTCATCTTCTACCTTTAACAGCAGGACGATGTCATCCCCACAGCTGGGATTTACACCCTCCAGTGCCATATTTGCGCCCTCCAGGGTGTGCTTATGATAAGGGTGTACATTATGCTCTGTCAGACTCTCATTGTAAAAGGTCTTACTCTCCATACCCCATTCTCCTTCTCAGTGTTTTGAGGCTCTGCGTAAAGCGCAGAACTTCTTCTTCCGTATTATAAAAAGCGAGGCTCGCACGCGTCGTGGACGGTGTTTTTAAATACGCCAGCAACGGCTGTGCGCAGTGATGTCCCGCGCGGACAGCGATTTTGTCAGAATCCAGAATCGCAGCCACATCATGGGGATGCACATCCTGAACCGTAAACGACAAAATACCATGATGGTCCTCGGGACGGTCGGAGCCAATGATATGCACATACGGATTCTTCTTCATCTCTTCCATTGCCAGGGCTGTCAGCTCATCCTCACGCTTTGTGATCTCATCAAAGCCAATTCCTTCGATATAACGGATTGCTTCGCCCAGCGCATACGCACCCGCAGCGTTGACGGTTCCCGCCTCGAATTTGTGCGGCACCTCGGCATAGGTTGCACCGGTACGGGTCACATATTCGATCATTTCGCCGCCGGTCAGGAAAGGAGGCATTTTTTCCAGCCACTCCATCTTGCCATACAGTGCGCCGATTCCCATGGGAGCCAGCATCTTATGTCCGGAAAAAGACAAAAAATCCACATCCAGATCCGCCACATTGACCGGCATATGCGGTACGCTCTGCGCGCCGTCCGCCACCAGCACGATGCCCTTTTCGTGACAGAGTTTGGCTATGCCTTTGATATCGTTGACACAGCCTAACACGTTGGACATCTGGGTAATTGCCATAATCCTCGTCTTTTCCGTCAGGACAGCCGCCACGTCTTCCAGCGTGATTTTGCCGTCTTTGGAGCACTCCACGAACTTCAACTCCGCTCCGGCACGTTTTGCCGCATGCTGCCAGGGCAGCAGATTGCTGTGATGTTCCATAATGCTGACTACCACTTCATCTCCGGGCTTCAGCAACAGGCTTCCCAGGCTGTAAGCCACCAGATTCAGGCTTTCCGTTGCATTTCTGGTAAAAATGATCTCTTCCGGACGGGCTGCACCAATAAAGTGCTGTACCGTTTTGCGGGCATCTTCATAACATTTCGTTGCATTCTCACTCAGTTCATATAAGCCGCGCAGCGGATTCGCATTATGGCATTCATAAAACTCCCGCTCTGCGCGCAGCACGCAGGCAGGCTTCTGGGAAGTCGCCGCACTGTCCAGATAGGTCAGATCCGGATTTGCCAGAAGCAATGGAAAATCTTCACGAATTTTTTTCACATTCATCAGCTTCATCTCCTCCCAGATAAGCTTTTACCAGTTTCTGCGCAGTTTCATCCGGAATCTTCTGGCATACCGCTTCGATTCTCGCATCCGCCATCAGTGCATATGCCTGTTCCTCCGAAATCCCGCGCGCCTGCATATAAAACAGCGTCTCTTCATCCAGCTGTCCGATTGATGCGCCGTGGCTGCCCTTGACATCCTCTTCCGCACAGAGAATCAGCGGAATGGTCTGATTTACCACATCGTCGCCCATCAGCAGCACATCTTCTTTTTCTGCTCCGACAGATTCTGCTGAGCCGTGCTGAAAGTCGATCGTTCCGCGGAACAATTTCGAAGACGCATCCTTCAATACGCCGGACGCATTGATCTCGCTGTTTGTACGTTTTCCCTCATGCAGCGCCACATAGTTCATGTCCAGACGCTGATCGTCCTGTAACAGATAACCGATATCTGACTGCAGGGAGCTTTCATTTCCGAGAAGCTCTGTCTGGCATCCCTGATAAATCTTTCCGCCGCCCAGAAAAATGTGCACCATTTCGATGCGTCCCTGATCCTCGCAGATGCTTCCGACATCATTTAAAACACGGAACCCTTTGCCGAGGCAATCGATCTGAACGAGACGCAGCAGTGCGCCTTTTCCGACCTTTGCGCGGGTCCTCACGCTGCAAAGTCCCTCTGCATCTGCATCGGATGCATAATCCATCACAACGGTCATCTCGCTGTTTTCTTCTGCAATCAGATCGATCAGATCCAGACTTGCAGTCTGATCCTTACAGACAAAGCCAAGACGCAGCGCAGCTGCCTCTTTTATGCCTGCAGGCATCCGGTAAGCTTTTGCCGCAAAGCCTGACTGCTCTGCCAGCTTGTCCATGTCCGGTCCCATACCGGTTTTGATCGGTTCCAGTGTGCTTGCTTCTACCGAAAACGTTTCCGGAATTTCTTCTTTTTCCAAAGCCTGTCTGTCTGCTTTTACCTGCTTTACTTCCGTTTCATTCATCCGAAGCCAGTTCCAGGTCTTTGCAGGCAGGAAATTTATTTTCATATCCATGTTGATTCCTACTTCCTCTCATTTCGCTGCAGATTCGTTTTCCTGCAGCCTTACCCGATGCTGCCTTTCATTTCCAGACGGATCAGATTGTTCATCTCGACCGCATATTCCAGCGGAAGCTCTTTCGAAACATTATCCGCAAAGCCGCTGACGATCATCGCTCTGGCATCTTCCTCGGAAAGTCCTCTGGACATCAGATAAAAGACTGCTTCGTCGCTGATCTTGCCGATCTGCGCCTCATGTCCGATATCCGCATCCTTTGTCCGGATATCCATTGCCGGAATCGTATCCGATCTGGAACGGTCATCCAGCATCAGGGACTCGCAGGAAACGGAGCTCTTGCTGTGCTTTGCCTGCTTTGTAACTACAACGCTGCTGCGGAACGTGCTCACGCCGCCGTCCTTGGAAATCGATCTCGTATTCATATAGGAAGAAGTGTTCGGAGCGCTGTGTACGACCTTGGCGCCGGTGTCCAGGTTCTGACCTTTTCCTGCAAAGGTAATGCCGGTAAATTCACTTCTCGCGCCTTCGCCAGCCAATAAGCTCGTCGGGTACAGATAGGAAACATGGGAACCAAAGGAACCGGATACCCATTCAATCGTGCCGCCCTCTTCTACCTTTGCCCGCTTGGTATTTAAGTTATACATGTTCTTCGACCAGTTCTCGATTGTCGAATAACGCAGCTTCGCATTTTTGCCGACATACAGCTCTACACAGCCCGCATGAAGGTTTGCAACATTGTATTTCGGTGCGGAACAGCCTTCGATAAAGTGCAGATACGCGCCCTCTTCAACAATGATCAGTGTATGCTCAAACTGTCCTGCACCGGGCGCATTCAGTCTGAAATAGGACTGCAGTGGAATCTCCACATGCACACCTGCCGGAACATATACGAAGGAACCGCCGGACCAGACCGCGCCATGCAGTGCCGCAAACTTATGGTCTCTGGGCGGAACCAGCTTCATGAAATGGCTGTGCACCAGATCTGCATATTCTCCGGTCAGCGCGCTTTCCATATCCGTGTATACAACGCCCTGTGCTGCAACCTCTTCGCGCACGTTGTGATAAACCAGCTCAGAATCGTACTGTGCGCCGACACCCGCCAGGGAGGTACGCTCTGCATCCGGGATGCCCAGCGCTTCAAACGTATTTTTGATATCGGTCGGAACCTCGGACCATTTCGCACTCATCTGTGTGTTGGGGCGTACATAGGTAACAATCTCGTCCATATTTAAGCCTTCGATGGACGGGCCCCAATCCGGCATTGTCATTTCATTATATACTTTCAGGGCTTCCTGACGAAATTCGCGCATCCAGTCCGGATCGTGTTTTTCTTTCGAAATCTGATCCACGATCTCCGGTGTCAGTCCCTCTTTGACCCGATATACATCTTTCTCTTCGTTTCGGATGTCATAGATGCTTCTGTTGACATCCTCCACATAAGTCTTTTCTTTCATGGGATTCTCCTTCTTGGACGCTTCTTATTCCTGATGTCCGATATATTTTTCAAAACCGTTTTCGTTAATATCCTCCACAAGGCTGCTATCGCCGGACAGAATCATCTTTCCGTCTGCCAGCACATGCGTCACATCCACATGCAAGGATTCCAGAATTCTCGTGCTGTGTGTAATTACCAGCAAGGAGCCCTGCTGATTCTTCTGGAACTCTTCGATTCCCTTGGATACGGTGCGGACTGCATCGACGTCCAGACCGGAATCGGTTTCATCCAGAATCGCCAGATCCGGTTTTAACATCAGAAGCTGCAAAATCTCCGCCTTTTTCTTTTCACCACCGGAGAAGCCAACATTTAAATCACGGTCTGCATAGGAATGATCCATCTGAAGTACGTCCATTGCTTTCTTTAATTCTTTGCGGAACTCCCACGGACGGATTCTCTGTCCGGTGCGCTGTTCCAACGCATTTCTCAAAAAGTTCCCGAGGGTAATACCGGGAACCTCCAGCGGGTTCTGGAACGATAAAAACAGACCAGCCTTCGCACGCTTGTCTGTGGATTCCTCTGTAATATCCTGTCCCTTGAACCAGATCTGACCGTTTGTCAGCTGATATCTGGGGCTTCCCATCAGCGCATAACCCAGTGTGGATTTACCGGCACCGTTTGGGCCCATCAGGACATGTGTTTCTCCTCTGTTTATCTCAAGGTCAATGCCGTGAAGGATCTCTGTATCCTCTACGTTGACTACTAAATTCTTTACCTGCAGCAGCTGTTCTGACATAACTTCCTCCGTTCTTCACAGGTCTTTGTCTCTGTTTTTCGTCCCTGCGACTGTCTTCCTGGTTAACTCCTACTAACTTTGTAGGGTTTGCTGTAGATTATCATAATGGAATCTTTCCCAAAATGCAAGCATTAAATCCTACAAAATTACAGGGATATCGGGCAACGGTTTGGCATTCCAGACAAAAAGGTCGGGAAATGCGCTCCACAGACCGCCTGTGAGGCATTTCCCGACCTTATTTTTAATACTTTTTATAGATAGGAATTCTTTACCGCGTTCGTAAAATCCTACTCTGCGCGCACCCCTTCTTTGTTCAGATCTGCGATAAACATGGCATCCCCAAAAGAGAAAAATCTGTATTTCTCCTTTACCGCCTCTTCATACGCCTTCAACACATGGTCTCTTCCTGCAAATGCGGATACGAGCATCACCAGTGTCGATTCCGGCAGATGGAAGTTTGTAATCAGCCCGTCCATCACCTTGAACTTGTAGCCCGGATAGATAAAGATATCCGTGTTGCCGCTGCAGGCTTTCATATGTCCGTCCGCTTCTACAGCACTCTCTACAGTACGGCAGCTCGTCGTACCGACACAAATCACACGGTTTCCGGCTGCTTTGGCACGGTTGATTTTATCCGCCGCTTCCTGGGTCACCTGATAAAATTCTGTGTGCATATGGTGTTCCAGCACGTTATCGACCTTGACCGGACGGAATGTGCCAAGTCCCACATGCAGCGTGACATAGGCAATATCCACACCCATCGCTTCTACCTGGGCAAGCAGCTCCTTTGTAAAATGCAGTCCTGCTGTCGGCGCAGCTGCAGAGCCTTCAAATTTTGCATATACCGTCTGATAACGGTTTTTGTCCTGAAGCTTATGGGTAATATAGGGAGGCAGCGGCATTTCACCGAGGGAATCCAGCACCTCTTCCCAGATCCCATCATAAAAAAACTTCACCAGGCGATTTCCATCTTCCTCCACATCCAGAATCTCTGCACGCAGACGTCCGTCGCCAAAGACGACCTTTGCACCGGGGCGCAGCTTTTTGCCGGGCTTTACGAGGGTTTCCCAGACATCGTTTTCCATCCGCTTTAACAGCAGGATTTCTACAGCAGCTCCCGTATCCTCTTTTGCACCAAGCAGACGCGCCGGAATAACCTTCGTGTTGTTTAAAACCAGACAGTCGCCCGGTTTTAAGAACGAACAGATCTCTTTAAAAATATGATGCGAGGTCGCCCCCGTCTGTCTGTCCATAACAAGCAGGCGGGATGCGCTCCGATCCTCCAGCGGATCCTGTGCGATCAGCTCCTTCGGGAGGTCAAAATAATAATCAGAAGTTTTTAAGCCTTCCATTTCCATTACAGGCACGCTTTCTCCAAAAATGCAACATAGCCGCATTTTGTCTCATAAATATCTGCCTTGCTGGTAGCTTCCCACGGTGCATGCATGGAAAGAACTGCAACACCGCAGTCGATTACGTTCATGCCGTACAAAGCAAGAATGTAAGCAATTGTTCCGCCGCCGCCGACATCGATCTTGCCAAGCTCAGCGGTCTGGAATGCAACGCCGGACTCCTCCATGATCGCACGGATATGTGCAACATATTCTGCGTTTGCATCATTGGAGCCGGATTTTCCGCGGGCACCTGTAAATTTATTGAACACCATGCCGCGTCCGAAGAACGCTGCGTTTTTCTTTTCAAAAGCAGACGCATAAGAGGGATCAAATGCTGCGCTTACATCAGAAGAAAGCATATCAGAGGCTGCCAGACATCTTCTGACATTTAATTCACTGTATTCGCCGACAAGATTTAACACCTCTGCAACGGTATTTTCGAAGAAACGGGACTGCATGCCGGTTGCGCCGACGCTGCCGATCTCTTCTTTATCTACCAGGATGCAGCATGCAGTGCGCTCCGTCTGGCCAATTTCCAGCATCGCTGCCAGAGAAGTAAATGCGCATACTCTGTCGTCCTGACCATAACCAAGCACCATGCTTCTGTCCAGGCCTGCTTCTCTTGCCTTGCCGGCCGGTACAACTTCCAGCTCTGCGGACAGGAAATCCTCTTCCTCAAGACCATACTGCTCCGCCAAAAGCTTCATCACGCCAGCCTTTACCGCCTCTTTTTCTTCGCCTGCCAGCGGTCTGCTGCCGAAGATTAAGTCAAGTGCTTCGCCCTCGATGACCTTGGAAGCCTTCTTTTCCATCTGCTCTGCAGACAGGTGGATCAGCAGATCAGAAATGAAGAATACCGGATCATCTTCGTTTTCACCGATATTGATCTCTACGATGGAGCCGTCCTTCTTTGCAACGACGCCGTGCAGTGCCAGAGGCAGGGTTACCCATTGATATTTCTTGATACCGCCGTAATAATGAGTATCCAGGAGGGCAAAATCGGAATCCTCATACAGAGGGTTCTGCTTGATGTCCAGTCTGGGGGAATCGATATGTGCACCCAGAATGTTTAAGCCTTCGGTCATCGGCTTTGTTCCGATCTGGAACATCACAACCGTCTTGTTCATCCATACCGCATATACCTTGTCGCCTGCAGAAAGCTTCTTGCCCTCTTTCATCAATTCGGGCAGCTCGCGGTATCCTGCCGCTTCAATCTGGTTTACAATCGTATCGACACATTCCCGCTCTGTTTTACCGTTGTCAAGAAAATCCATATAGTCTTTTGCCAGCGCATCTACCTTTGCGCTTTTGGCTTCGTCATAGCCTTTCCAAGCATTTTTGCGTTCCATTATTTCTTTATCTCCTTACGTTTGTTCTTGTTACCGAGCACCGAGGCTACCAGCCTCTTGGCACGCGGCACTTCCTCATCGTGAATTCGGAAGGTGCAAAGAGCCTTTTCCCCGACTCCAAACAGTTTTGAAAAAAATCCCTGCTTTTCGAAACGGCAGGAATAGGAAATCCGGTTTGCCAGAAGGATTCTCTCGATCTGCTCCTTTGTCCCCATATCGTATACCTTGCAGAAATCCACTTCATTATTCACCGTTCCGAGCGCGGTCGTTTTTTTCTCCATATATTCCTCCCTGTCCGATGTTCCATACGCAGAGCCCTTTTTGCTGCAAAACGGCATCAGGGCTCTGCTTATGTCTTTTTATTACTGTCTTAATTCAATGCCAAGCTGTTCCAGACCATTTAAGATCTTCTTCATTGCCGCTGTGATTTCTACATCCTCCAGCGTCTTATCCTTTGCACGGAAAGTCAGGGTATAAGCGATGGACTTATAGCCTTCCTTGATCTGTGTGCCCTCGTAAATATCAAATAACGAGTAGCTTTCCAGAATCTTGCCGCCGCGCTGTGCCAGAATCTTTTCAATCTGACCTACCAGAACGGTTCTCGGTACAACCATACTGATATCTCTGGTCACTGCAGGATATTTTGCGATGCCCTCGTACTTACGGTCGAAGGATGCAAAGCCGTCCACTGCAGGCATATCCAAAACTGCCACATAGGTTCTCTGACCGATGCCGTAGTTTGCCATTACCTTCGGATGTACTTCACCGAGATAGCCGATTACGGTTCCATCATAAACAACGTTTGCCTGACGGCCGGGATGCAGCCACGGCTTCTGTGCGTTCGGATCGTACTCCGCTTTCTTCTTCATACCGATGTGCTCCAGAAACTCTTCGATAACACCCTTCATCGTGAAGAAGTCGCCTTCTCCGTAAAAACCGAGTGTAAACTGCATGCGCTCGTCCGGAAGCTCTGTCAGAGGCAGCGCCTTGGGCAGATAAATGTTGCCCATCTCATATAAGCGGACGTCCTTGTTTCTGCGGTTATAGTTGGTTGCAAGGCTTGTCAGCATGCCGTTTAACGAAGTGGTACGCATGATGGAATAATCCTCGCCCAGAGGGTTTAAGATCGTTACAGTCTTGCGCAGCTTACTGTCTGCCGGGATCAGCAGCTTATCGAACACTTTCGGGCTTTCGAACGAATAAGACATACCCTGGGAGAAGCCGCAGTATTCTGCGATATCCCTTGCCTTCTGTTCAATTCTTTCTTCGAAGGAAAGCTTACCGGTTGTCGCTTCGCCGGAGGGCAGGGTGGTCGGGATCTTGTCATAGCCGTAGAAACGTGCTACTTCTTCTGCGATATCGGCAAAGCCTTCCAGATCCTGACGGAACGAGGGAACAACAATTTCGTTGGCAGCTTCGTCATATGCAAGCTCGATGCGTCCGAAGTACTCCAGCATCTGCTCTTTTGTGATATCTGTTCCGAGGAAACGGTTGATCTTTTCGGGCTCAAACGGGATTCTGCGCAGGGGCTTGATCGGCTCGCATACATCTACCATGCCGCCTACTACCTCGCCGCAGCCCAGCTCTTCGATCAGCTGGCACGCTCTGTCGATTGCTGCTTCTGCATTGACCGGATCCAGACCTTTTTCGAAAATACCGGAAGCCTCGGTACGCATACCGATTCTTTTTGCGGATTTCCGGATGTTGGGACCGTTGAATGTTGCAGCCTCGAATAAAACGGTGTGCACATCGTCTGTGATCTTGCTGTTTTCGCCGCCCATAATACCAGCGATGCCGACTTCTTTTTCCGCGTCGCAGATCATCAGAACCTGATTGTCCAGCTTGCGGATCTGACCATCCAGCGTCTCGAACTCATCTCCGTCCTTTGCACGGCGGACGATGATCTTATGTCCTGCGATCGTGTCCAGATCATATGCATGCATCGGCTGTCCGTACTCTGCCATAACGTAGTTCGTGATGTCTACCAGGTTATTGATTGGCCGGATACCTGCTGCAGCCAGACGTCTCTGCATCCACTTCGGGCTCGGAGCGATTTTGATATTTTTGCAGACCCTTGCGCAGTAACGGGTGCACAGATCGGTATCCTGTACTTCTACGTCCACATAATCGTGTACATTTTCGCCGTTTTCGTGTACTTCCACAACCGGGGGAATGAACGGCTTTCTGAAAGTTGCAGCCGCCTCTCTTGCGATGCCTAAAATGCTGTAACAGTCTACACGGTTGCTGGTGATTTCATATTCAAATACGGTGTCATGCAGACCGAGTGCCTCTACTGCGTCTGTACCGACTTCTACATCGTCGTCGAAAATGTAAATACCGTTCTCCGGTGCTTCCGGATACATGTCGCGGCTGCTGCCCAGCTCCTCGATGGAGCACATCATACCGTCGGACTCAATGCCTCTTAACTTGCCGGCCTTAATCTTAATGCCATCCTCCGGCAACGGACTGCCGTCATGACCGCCTGCAACCTTACCGCTGTCTAAAACAACCGGAACCTTGTCGCCTTCTTTTACATTAGGTGCGCCGGTTACGATCTGAATCGTACGGTCACCTACGTTAACCTGGCAGATAATCAGTTTGTCTGCATCGGGATGCTTTTCGATCTTCTCAATCTGTCCGATTACGATCTTTTCCAGGTTTTTATCCATGCGCTCATAGCCTTCTACCTTGGTGCCGGTCAGCGTCATGGCGTCAAAATACTCCTGATCGGTGCAGGAAAGGTCGGGCACATATGCTTTAATCCATGATAATGCTGTATTCATCTTCCTCTTTCTCCTTCCCGTTAAAACTGCTTTAAGAATCTGATGTCATTTTCATAAAGCAGACGCATATCGTCGATTTCGTATTTCAGAAGGGCGATACGCTCCAGACCTACGCCGAATGCAAAGCCGGAGTATTCTTCCGGATCGATATTGCACATCTTGAGTACCTTGGGATGTACCATACCGCAGCCCAGGATTTCAATCCAACCGGAGCCCTTACAGAACCGGCAGCCCTTACCGCCGCACTTAAAGCAGCTGACATCTACTTCCGCACTGGGCTCTGTAAACGGGAAATGATGGGGACGGAATTTTACTTTGGTATCTTCGCCGAACAGCTCTTTTGCAAACTCTGCAAGCGTGCCCTTTAAATCGGCAAATGTAATATTCTTATCGATAACCAGACCTTCGATCTGATGAAAGGACGGAGAATGGGTTGCATCCACTTCGTCGGAACGGAATACTCTGCCGGGCGCGATCATACGGATCGGCAGCTTGCCCTGTTCCATGGTACGAACCTGAACCGGAGAGGTCTGGGTACGCAGAACGATTTCCTCATTGATATAGAAGGTATCCTGCTCGTCTCTTGCCGGATGGTCCTTCGGGATATTCAGCGCTTCGAAGTTGTAGTAGTCCTTCTCGACTTCGGGACCGCGAACCACTTCGTAGCCCATGCCAACGAAAATTCTCTCTACCTCTTCCAGAGCGATCGTATTGGGATGACGATGTCCAACGGAATTTTTCTTTGCAGGCAGGGTAACGTCAATAACCTCATTCTTTAAACGAGCTTCCATTACACGGTCTTCCAGCTTTGCTTTTTCCGTTTCCAGCGCTGTTTCAATTTCAGCGCGCACTTCATTGACCATCTGTCCAACCTTCGGACGTTCTTCCGGCGCAACCTCCTTCATGCTCTTTAACAGCTCGGTCAGGGCGCCCTTTTTACCCAGTGCGCTGACTCTTACCTCGTTGAGCTTATCCAGGTTCTCGGAGGCGTCGATCTGTTTCAAAATCTCTTCTCTGATTTTTGCCAGTTTCTCTTTCACAGCAAACTCCTTTCTGTCAGATAGCCGTTTTTCTTCTGTGCGGCCTTCTACTTTCCCGGGACCTTCCTTTGATTATTGTAAACAGCAAAACTGCCCTGCAATTTTTACTGTCATGCCCAATAGAATCCTTTCTATTAGCTGAATAAAAAGAAAGCCCCTGGTTTAATAAACCAGGGACGAAAAAATTCCGCGGTACCACCCTTGTTCCCGCCATCGGCAGGCACTCATTGCAGACGTAACGTGTCCTGTGCGTTCCGACCTACCCAAAAGCACTGACAGCAGGCTTTCTTCAGCCGAACAGCTCCGGTGGGAAATTCGTATCCGATCCTGTTGGAAAAGCTCTCAGCCACTGGCTTCTCCTCTCTGCCGGTACAGGAAATACTACTGACACCTTCATCGCCTTTACGCCTTATTGTAAAAAATCCATCCCGAAAAGTCAATACTATTTCTCGAGAATCTCTCTTCGAAACGGAACAGCAAACCGGTTGATGTGTGCCCCGACTAACAGCAGATACATACAAAAATACAACCACATCATCACGACGATGATTGTAGAAAGGCTTCCGTATACGCCGAAATCATTGAACTGCTCTATGTATACCGAAAAGCCCCAGGAAAACAGGTTCCAGCTTATCGCCGTAAACAATGCACCGGGAAACTGCTTCGTCAGTTTCAGCTTCACATTTGGCACATAGGCATAGATCACCATAAATACCAGCGTCAGGATGCCCCAGGAAAACAGCGGTTTAAAATGCATCGCTACGGACATCAGATGATCCAGTATCGGGATCCTGTCGTTTAAAAGACGTACCAGCGTTGTTCCAAATACCATGAAAACGAGAGAGAGCAAAAGGACGATCAACAACAGAATCGTATAAAAAGATGCCAAAATCCGCTGCACAAAATAGTTACGATCCTCCACAACGCCGTTCATCGCATTTAAGCCGCGCATGATGGACAGCATGCCTTTGCTTGCCGACCATACAGTTACGATCGCCGCGATGCTCGTAACGCCAACGGTGCTGTTATAGAGCGACTCGATCAGGCTGCTCATCATCGGCACAATCGGCGATGGCATGACCTCTGACACCGCCTTTAACAGGTCGGATTTCTGCAGCGTCGTCAAGGGCAGCAGGGAACACAATAAAATAATAATCGGAATGATCGACAAAAACATAAAGTATGCAGAGCTTGATGCAAATGCATTGACATTTGATTTTGACATATGCCTGCCAAACCCTGTAATCAGCCGGATTTTCTTTTTCATAAACAGATCTTTTCCTTTCCGGTTTTTCATTTTGCGGTGCGTTGCTGCGTGGACTTTTCAGGAAATCCTTTTTAACTGACATCCTTTATAAAAGAACGTCAAAATTTCTTCTGCGCTGACAGATGCCTCCGCCATATGCTTCGCCCCATTCTGGGACATGCCAATTCCGTGCCCGTAACCACCGCCAATCAGAGTATATCCTATCATAAAGCCGTCCGTTTTAAAAGTACTGACTTGAAAAAAGCTGCTCGGTAAAAGCACTGTTACCGCTGCCACGCTCCCATCCTGCCTGACCGCCTGTGTTTTTCCGTCACACAGCACATACCGGATACTGTATTCCGACTGTATCCGTACCTGTCCGTTTTCGCTTTCGATCAAAAGCTCCTGCGCCGCGCCGCCGCTGCTGCGTTTTGTAACACGGATTTCCCGGATTTTTCCTGTGTTTTCAGACAGTTTCGTGCGCTCCTTTACTGCATTCCATTCTCCGGCTTCACCAGGCACGAACACGCACTGTCCATCCGCTTGTGCCCGTATCCATACCCTTTCCCAGAATGCCTTTTCATCAACGGTTTCTACCCTATAGCTCCAACGGTACCACGGCTCTTCTTTCTCATAAAAATCGCCGTCCCTCTGCCCCAAAAACGCTTCCATTACATCCGACTGCTCCAGCAGCTGCGCCTGCTGCAAAATCGGCGCCATCGCAGCAACGCTCTCCTGCCCGCCAAGCTGTCTCGTCAGCTCCATGTTTCTTTCGTCGATCGCCTGCGCACACAGATACGGATATGCTTCTGCCCGGGTCCCTCTCCAGACCGACAAATCCGTGCCGTAGCCGCAGGATGTAGAATAATAATAAGTCTGCGCCGGCTCCTCCCCGTAAAATAATACCTGTCCGGACGTCTCCTTGACCGCCTGTGTCGTCTGCCCCTGCTCTGCAAGATTCTGATACACCTGAAACGCCGTGCTGTCATCCACATGCGCCCCATACTCCGGTAATCCGGCGCGCTGCAGCCTTTCATATGCATAGGTCCTGGCACAGATCGCCTGGCTCTTTAACGCTTCCAGCGGATAAGACGCCGGCATTTCGCCCGGCACGACCCCATAAAGGTATTCTTCCAGCGGCAGCTCGTTGATTACAACAATTCCATCCTCCCGACGCACCAGCTCGAGCCTGCCGCGGTAGTTTGCCTGCCCCTGTGCCCGCTCCACGCCGGATAACATCAGATGCCCGGTCAGGATTTTCGGTTCGATTGTAATCCGCCCGGTCTGATCAAACAACGGAGAATCCCGCGTAATGACAAGATGCTGATCTTTTTCAAGCGTGGCAAGCTCGCTCTCGACGTTCAAAATCCTACAATCACAGTCCGCGAAAAGCTCCACGGCCTGATGTATGCTGTTTGCATAGCCAGACGTCTTAATCAGCACGCGAATGGTTTCCATCTTTTCTTCCCGCACCGCCAGCGCTGCCTCAATCGTTCCGTCCTCCACTACAAAATCCGTAAACCCATAGCCGATTTTCAATTCTCCGACGTCTATCTGAGAAAGCCGTCCGTACAACCGATAACACTGCAGATCCTCCGAAAAAGGAATCGTCCCGTGACCTTCGATTTCTGCGCCCTTTCGCGACACGCCGAGCAGCCGTCCGGAAATTTTGTCTGGCTTTTCGCACACAATGACAGGCTTTCCCGTTTCAAACGTCAGATCACAGACTGCTTCGGAAAGTTGTGCTGTATCTGAAACCACCGTCGTACCGGAAAATTCACAGTTTTTCCAGAACCCGTGTATGCTCTGTCCGGTCGTCTCGATCATCCAGACATTTTTTAATATGACCGGTTCCGTTAATCTATTTCGAACTGCATACAGGCAATCCTCCCTTACGATCGCCCGCACCGGACAAAACCGCATGGATTCTGTCAAAAACGTTGGCGACGCAGCCATCCGGACACCGTTCTGCGTCAGGATGCGCAGCTCTGTTTTCTGGCTCTGCGCATCCTTTTTGCCACCGGAAGCAGTCCCCATTTCGCGCATCCGAGCAGCTTGCGCGCTTTCTTGTGCATCTCCCGGTCCATTTTCATCCCCCTTCAAAATACCCAGCACTACGACCGTCTCCTCCTGAATCTTTCCGGCAGCATCATACTTTCTTCTCGCCCGATCGAACCAGTCATACCAGTCCGCTTTCTCCACCCGCTCTGTCCCCGTATACGCACCGCCCAAAAACAACTCCCGACTGCCCGGCAGGCAGGAAAAATACTGTTTTGCCTGGGTCCACGTCAAATATCCGTCGTCAGATTCCGCCTGAAATTTTTTCATCAAATCCAGCACCTGATCGGGGGTTGACCGACTGACGGCAGCATGCGCGTCTACTACAGCCGCCTGTGTGTTATCCCCGTCAAACGCCTGCGCAGCATCAGTTGTCTCTGCGGGCGCCTGTGTCGGCTGCCCCTGCCTACAGTCTGCAAGGAGCCAGACCATATGGCCTGCGTCCTCGATCCCGATATAGCTGTCCTGTTTTTTTTCATCCGTCAGCAAAAACTGATCTGCCGTCTTTTTGCACAGCCCAAACAAAAAAACGGCACCGATCAGAACCGCTGCCAGTTTCCCAAAAAGACGCCTGCGCGCCTGCTGTCTCTTCCTGCGTTCCCGAAACGACTCCCGTCTTTCCATTTGATTTTATCGCTCCCATGCAGTTTTCTTACAAAAGATAAAGAGACAACCCTTCCGGATCGTCTCTTTATCTTTTGTATCCCCCAAAATGCCGCCTCCCATCTTCTGACTCCTAGCCAAGGCCAGGTGGGTAACCGCAACCGGCGCTTCTGCCTTCCCCTGCGCAATGAGGGCCTGACATCTACCCGGCAATATAGGAATCCCGTTTAAAGTAAATGTAGGTTCAAAACAACAGGAGTTCTCGTACATTTCAGGTTGTTTTCATTATATCCAATTCATCCCGAAAATACAACAGGAATTTTTTTACCGCTCTGCACGCATCGGATTGTTTAAGAAATCTTCGTACGCAAGACGGATTCCATCTTCCAGCTCGGTCTGATAAGTCCAGCCCAGATTCTTCAGCTTGGAAACATCCAGAAGTTTTCTGGGTGTGCCGTCGGGCTTTGTGGAATCCCACTTGATCTCACCGGTGTAGCCGATCACCTTCGCGGTCAGCTCCGTCAGCTCCTTGATGGTCAGCTCTTTTCCGGTTCCGACATTAACGGTTTCATTGCCGGAATAATTGTTCATCAGAAATACGCAGGCATCCGCAAGATCATCCACATATAAGAACTCGCGCAGCGGCGTGCCGGTTCCCCAGCAGGTTACCTCTGTCGCACCGGAAACCTTCGCCTCATGGAAACGGCGGATCAGCGCCGGAAGCACATGGCTGTGGGTCGGATGATAGTTATCGTTCGGTCCGTAAAGATTGGTCGGCATTGCAGAAATATAATCTGTTCCGTACTGGCGGTTTAAGAACTCGCAGTATTTCAGACCGGAAATTTTTGCAAGCGCATAGGCTTCGTTCGTCTTTTCCAGCTCGGAAGTGAGCAGGCAGCTCTCCGGCATCGGCTGCGGAGCCATTCTCGGATAAATGCAGGAAGAGCCTAAAAACAGCAGCTTCTTGCACTGATTCTGCCATGCGGAATGTATGACATTCATTTCCAGCGTCATGTTGTCATACATAAAATCCGCCAGCGCTTCCTGGTTTGCGACGATGCCCCCGACCTTTGCTGCTGCCAGAAAAACATAATCCGGCTTCTCTGCTGCAAAAAAATCTTCCACATCCTGCTGTCTGCAAAGATTCAGTTCCTTATGAGTTCTTGTTACAATATTGTGATATCCGGCTTTTTCCAGCGCGCGCACGATTGCGGAGCCAACCATGCCGCGATGTCCTGCCACATAAATTTTGGCGTCTTTTTCCATCATGATGTTATCCTTCTTTCCTTATGCAACTACCGTACATAACATATGCCATGCATGCACGCCTTTTTTGCACCTATGCGTGCTTTTTCCCGAAGCTTACGCCTGCGTGCCTGCTTCTTTTACTGCCTTTTCACGTTTTGCCAGCATTCTGTCGTGCTCTGCCATAATGCGGACAAGCTCTGCATAGCTGGTCTTCTGCGGGTTCCAGCCAAGAACAGTCTTCGCCTTTGTCGGGTCGCCCCAGAGATTGTCTACATCGGTCGGACGGAACCATGCAGGGTTGACGCAT
>OGYU01000822.1_pt1 | contig 23786 bp, 18 predicted proteins | sample 1576581 | NCBI WGS metagenome assembly OGYU01 (sample SAMEA3541547, study PRJEB24748) | human gut metagenome | biome: human gut; feature: human-associated habitat; material: faeces | place: China | collected 2012 | reverse complement strand
TCCATACACAGCCGGATGGCTTTTGAAAATACGGTGTCTGCCTCGCCCCGCCATACGCCGAACAGCAGCATCAGTACCCCGGCAGCAAGCAAAAGCAACTGCGCCTGTTTTTTTGTCATGAACATCATAGCCTCCTGTTGTTTGATGGCATCAGTATACACCATGCGTGATAAAATCTCTGCTAAGAAAATCTTAACACGAATCTTAACACCGTCTGCTATAATCTGTTATAATGAAGAAAAACGCAAGAAATGGATTTTTTACGGGAAGGGTGGAAAACAAAATGCGCCTTTTGGTGGTAGAGGACGAGCACTCCCTGCGGGAGGACATTGCCCGGAAGCTGCGGCTGTCCGGGTACGAGGTGGACGCCTGTGCAGACGGCGAAGCCGCATTGGAAGCGCTGACGGCAGAGCGGTACGACCTTGTACTGCTGGACCTCAATCTGCCCAAGGTGGACGGGATGCAGGTGTTGCGCAGCTTACGGCAGCACGACCTTGAGACCTGTGTGCTGATTTTATCGGCGCGCAGTGAAATTTCAGATAAGGTGGAGGGGCTGGATGCTGGGGCGAACGATTATCTTTCCAAGCCATTCCACCTTGCAGAATTGGAAGCCCGGGTGCGCAGCCTGACCCGGCGCAAGTTCATCCAGCAGGACGTCTGCCTGTGCTGCGGGCGGCTCAGCTTCAACACCCGCAGCCGCGTTGCCACGGTGGATGGTCAGACCCTTGCCCTGACGCGGAAGGAGAGCGGCGTACTGGAATATCTGCTGCTGCATCAGGGACGCCCGGTCAGTCAGGAAGAGCTGATTGAGCACGTCTGGGACGGAAGCGTGGACAGCTTCAGCAACTCCATCCGGGTACATATCTCTGCCCTGCGCAAAAAGCTGCGGGCGGTGCTGGGCTACGACCCCATCCGCAACCGCATCGGGGAAGGCTACGAGATCGGAGGAGAGGTACAATGAAACGGTTGTCCCTGCAATGGCGCATCACCCTGCTGACGGCGCTGCTCATCGCCTGTGCCTGCGTGTGCATGAACCTGCTTTTATACCGCACCGGTGCAACCGGCATGGATGCCCTCAACGGCTTTATGATGCAGTATCAGCCCGGCAGTGAGGATTCCTTGACCATCGAGATCCCGCAGGAGGAAATGTCCAGCCTGCTGGCGCATTTTTCACAGGAAGTCTACGATGCAAAGGTGGTTTTTGGCCGCAAGGGCTGTCAGTCAGCCCTTCCTGTGCCAAAACTGTATTCAGAACAGAAATATCACTGGATACATCCATAGCCGTGTCTTCAAATATGGAATCCAGAAGCTTCTCAAAAGCCACATTCAGCGTATCAATAGTCTCTTCGATTTCTTTCTTGGAAGAAGTAATATTCTCTCCCTGAACCGGCTGGCTGTCCATTTCTTCATATGCATTCAAAAGCTTCACAGTCATGGGAAGATAATAATCCATAAGGCGGTTCAGATCCGGAATAATCTCCGGATGAGCCTTGGCGCGTTCAAAAATCTTCGCTATGATCAGCTCCATACGGGAGATTTTTCTGGAAATCTCTTCTCCTGGAATGGCATCATTGCTGCGGTGGATTTTATCAAGAAAGTCATTCCCCTTGTCCAGAACCTGCCGGACTTCCGGGGAAAGTCCGGCTCTTTCCACATCCTCCCGTTCTGCTTCCACACACGCCCGGGCATCTGCCTGTTTACGCTGGTTAAATTTCTGCTTTTCTTTTTCCTCTGCCTGCTGACGAAGCGCTGCCTCCTGGCGTGCACGCTCTTCATCCTGCTGATGATCTCTTTCTTCCAGCCGCTTCTGAGTGCTTACATATTGGTCGTACAACAAAAACAAAAAAGGCAGAGCAAAAGATTTTCACTCTACCTTTTTGATAATTTTCCCCCTTGGATTATACAAAATCACGGAGCTGTCCCTGCAAGCGTTGTCTGGTAAAAAAAATTCTGCTTTTTACAGTACCCAACGGCAATCCCAGCTTTTCGGCAATCTCACGATATTTAAATCCCGACACATGCATAGCGAATGGAATACGGTATTCTTTAGGAAGCAAACCGACTATACGATGTATTTCTTTCATGTCATAAGCTCCCTCGGTACTATCAAAGCCGGAATCCTGAGGCATACTTAAATGGTAGAGATTGTCTGTATGGTCCACAAATGTCTGGTCACGCACGATTTTCCTATAATTGTTTATAAAGATGTTACGCATAATGGTATACATCCATCCCTTAAAGTTTGTATCGGGGATATACTTGTCTTCATTATCCAGCGCTTTCAATGAAGTTTCTTGTAGCAGGTCATTAGCCTCCTCACGGTCGGCTGTGAGTTTGTATGCAAACCGAAGTAATTCTTCTTGCACACCCAGCAGGTTCTTTTTAAAACTAACGCTATTCATAAGTCTTTCAGTTTAGGTTCATATTCTTTTTCCATGCTCTCGGTAATGCAAGGATAGCGCATTTTAAATAGGTGTCAAAGAAAAAACTATCAAAATAGGGGGTAAAAACCGTCATTTATCAGTTTTTACCCCCTGTTTTGATAGTTTTCAGGTGCTATTTAGCGTTGTTCCCCCTTTAAAATTGGTAAACAGATACTATATTTAACAGCTAAAATACGCGCCAAAAACACAGTACTACCTCCTATTATCTGGCAAATAAAGGCTTCCAGACCAAACAGATCACATATCCAATAGGCCAATCCCCCCACCACACAGGCCATTGCATAAATTTCTTTACGAAAAATAAGCGGAATTTCATTAATAAAAACATCGCGGAGCACACCACCTGCGGCCCCAGTGATACTACCCATGATTATAGCTACCCAAAAAGGATATCCGAGAGCAATACTTTTGCCTACTCCCACTACTGTAAATAGTGCCAGACCGATGCTGTCGAACAGGAAAAAAGTGTTATGCATATGAATCAGATACTTGCCGAAAGCAATTACCCAAAACAATGCAAGTCCTGTACATATTAAATATATAGGGTCGGTCATCCAACCCGGAGTCACATCTAGAAGCACATCACGGATAGTACCTCCTCCGATAGCCGTTGCCAAACCCACTACATATGCACCAAACCAGTCAAACTGTTTGGCAGACGCCAATCTGATACCACTGATGGCAAAGGCAAACGTGCCTATAAAATCTAAAACTTGAACAAATGTTAGCATAATGGTTGTTATTTGTCTGCAAAGTAACGAATAAATTCGATAAGAAAATGTATTTTTGTGTTCAGAAAATAGCTTAAAATAAGATGAAAGTAACAATTATCGCAGGTGCACGTCCCAATTTCATGAAAATTGCCCCATTAATGCGTGCTATCAAGGCTGCAAAGGCAGCAGGAAAAAATATCACTGCCCGTCTGGTCTACACAGGTTCGGACGAAGATAAAAGTTTGGAACCTTCTCTGTTTACAGACCTGGATATGCCGCGTCCTGATGTATATCTGCATGTAGATAATACAGATTTTTTCCAGCAAATGGCAGGTATATTGGTAGCTTTCGCCCGCGAACTGGAACAGCATCCTGCACAGGTAGTACTTGTAGTGGATGACCTGACTCCTACTATGGCGTGCTCTATCGTAGCTAAAAAGAAAGGGATAAAAGTCGCTCATCTAGTGGCCGGAACCCGCTCTTTCGATATGGATATGCCAAAGGAAGTGAACAGCATGATAACAGATGGCTTGTCCGATTATCTGTTCACGGCCGGAATGGTAGCCAACCGCAATCTGAATCAAACAGGAACCGAACAGGCACATGTACATTTTGTAGGAAACATCCTGATTGATACGCTGCGTTATAACCGTACCCGTTTACAGCGCCCGGTAGCGTTCTCCATTATGGGACTGAAAGAAAAAGAATACCTCTTGCTAACATTGAACAAGCATTCATTGCTAAACAAGGACACAACACTGAAAGCCATCTTCCACACTATACTGGAAAAAACAGACAAGCCGATCGTGGCGCCGCTCCATACATATGTAAAAAACAAGCTGTCTGCTTTAGGAATTACTTCCGAAAGGTTATATATATTACCACCGCAACCTTATTTGTCATTCGGATATTTAGTGAACCATGCCTGGGGTATCATTACAGATTCGGGCAATGTAGCGGAAGAAGCTACTTTTTTAGGAATCCCCTGCATGACATTAAGCACGTATGCAGAACATCCCGAAACAGTGACAATCGGCACAAACCGGCTGGTGGGGGAAAACTCTGAAATCCTGGCAGACGCCCTTGACATTCTGAATAAAGGAGAATGGCAGAAGGGACATTTGCCGGAACGCTGGGACGGACACGCAGCAGAAAGAATTGTGCAAACATTGCTGGGTGAACATAAATAAAATGGAGCACCAATAAAAACACGGATGCCGCAGAATTTGATATTCTGCGGCATCCGTGTTTTTATTGGTGCTCCATCGATATCGCTTACACTCTCCTTTCTTACCAAGTATAATTCAAACCAAAACTAAGCAATTCCTGCAACTGGAAATAACTCTTGTTATCTTCTGTCAGTGTCACACCGTCATCATAACGCGCATGAACAAACAACTTAGTAGACAAATAACGGTTCAACACAAAATTAAATGTATTTTCCCAACTGGCAATTACGGTGTCATAAGTTGTAAAGTACTCCAATTTAGACTCCCACACAATACTGGGGATAATTGTCCAAGTCAGATTACCTGTAAATTTCGAACCGAAGAGATTCGCTGTTTTATGCCCCGGATCCACATTAAAAGCACCCGGATCAGTTATCTTATCATTGCTGATATACATAAAAGTATACGCCAGTGGAGATCCCAACAAAGACAATGAATAATTCTTCTTATTCTGCTTAAAGTCCATACCGAGGGTTATATCCAATTGGGCGGGAGACAGAAAATTAGAAATCATATCATTCGTATTCGTCTTATAATTTCCAAAGAACTGAGTCTTGAACTCGCCCGCCAAAGTATAATACCAGTTTTTGAAGGCTTTTACACCCAGTTTACTGCTTAAACGAAGCAAGTCGGCATTCGTCTTATACTTATGCACTGTATCTGACGGTGCTGTAACAAAACCCAATTTTATTTCCAGCTTATTTTCAAACTCTATACGCTGGCGGTCATCAAAATTAGCTTCCAGCACTAAGCCGGACAACAGCGCATTAGTACTTTCACCACCTTTATACCAGTTATCTGAAATATAATGTTGTGTGAACTGAACATACCCATTCCCCTTATGCGTCCAAAAGTTAGGGCGTACCACCAACAATTCATTATCCGTAGTCAAGCTTTCCACCGGTGTTTCCGGTTGAAGGAAACTTTTGATTCTCTCTTTCCTTGGTCTTTTTACTATCTGATTATTTTCCAGTGGTTTCAAATCAGCCAAATAAAGTTCGTTATTCACCAATCTGCCCGGATATTGCAAATAATAATTCCTTAATATATTATTCGACCAACGGTCGGCAGCGGCCAAGGTTTCCAAATCGGGCAGTTGATATATAGCTGCAGATGCAGAGTCACGCTTTCCCATATATAGCGAATCGACAGCTGTCATTATTTTCGTATCCGGACTCCATTTTATTTCAAAAATTTCTTTTATAGGAGCTTCATAATAAGTGGGCGGAACAAACAACTTATAAAAAGCCGGATTAGGACGTACCCGCCGGGGCGCCGGAATATTCAAATCATCCCACAGCCTGAAATAAGCAAAATAAGATGCGCTTAATGCAGACAATGAATCAGAATAGGCTTTCACAGCCGGATTTTCTTTCGTCTTGGCTATTTTCTGTGCCGGCACTTCTTCCATACAGAATACAGCAAGTATTATAGCCAAACATATACTTTTTCTCATACTAATTTTAGTTTTGTGCAAAAGTACACTTAATTTTCCTTTTCCCAAAAAACTGTTTCCTTTATATAGTAACGAATGATAAATTCAGTTTCATCAAATGATTTTTTAAAGCATATCCGACAATATTGAAAAAGATTTTGTAATTTTGCAACTTTGATAAATATTGCGATTTTGATAATTAAGAAAATAACATTTAAAAATATTAAGTCGTGGGAGAAACTAAGTATATCTTCGTAACTGGTGGTGTTGCCTCCTCATTAGGTAAAGGTATTATTTCATCATCAATAGGTAAATTACTGCAAGCCAGAGGCTATAATGTAACAATTCAGAAGTTCGATCCGTATATCAATATTGATCCGGGAACTTTGAATCCTTATGAACATGGTGAATGTTATGTAACGGTAGACGGACACGAAGCCGACCTCGATTTGGGACATTACGAACGTTTTTTGGGCATCCAAACAACTAAAGCCAATAACATTACAACAGGACGTATTTACAAAAGTGTTATTGACAAAGAACGCCGTGGTGACTATTTGGGAAAGACTATTCAGGTTATCCCCCATATCACCGATGAGATCAAACGCAATGTAAAATTATTGGGAAGCAAATATAAATTTGATTTTGTCATTACCGAAATCGGTGGTACCGTAGGTGATATTGAATCACTTCCTTATTTGGAAAGTATCCGCCAATTGAAATGGGAAATGGGACGTAATGCGTTGTGCGTACACCTTACTTATGTTCCTTATCTGGCAGCAGCAGGCGAATTGAAGACCAAACCTACCCAGCACTCTGTAAAAGAGCTGCAATCTGTTGGTATTCAACCAGATGTATTGGTATTGCGTACCGAGCACGAATTGAGCACAAACTTGAAAAAGAAAGTTGCTCTGTTCTGTAACGTAGATGAAAATGCTGTGGTGCAGTCTATCGATATGCCCACCATTTATGAAGTACCTTTGCGTATGCAAGAGCAGGGACTGGATGTAACCATTCTCCAAAAGATGGGATTGCCCGTGGGTGAAACTCCAACCCTCGGTCCATGGAGAGATTTTCTAGATCGCCGTCATAAGGCAACTGAGAAAGTAAAAATTGGATTGGTTGGTAAATACGATTTGCAAGACGCTTATAAATCTATCCTTGAAGCCTTGTCACAAGCCGCCACTTACAATGACCGCAAAGCGGATATCCACTTCATAAACAGCGAGAAACTGACAGATGCTAATGTAGAAGAGCAGATTAAGGATATGGATGGTATCATCATCTGCCCGGGATTCGGACAACGTGGCATAGAAGGTAAGTTCGTTGCTATCAAATATGCACGTACACACAATGTGCCGACTTTTGGTATCTGTCTAGGTATGCAGTGCATGGCTATTGAGTTTGCCCGTAACGTGCTAGGTTATACAGATGCCAACAGCCGCGAAATGGATGAAAAAACGCCACACAACGTGATAGACATTATGGAAGAACAGAAAGCTATCACCAATATGGGCGGCACTATGCGCCTGGGAGCCTATGAATGTATCCTTGACCAACACTCAAAGACTTTTGAAGCCTATAAAAGCGAACACATACAGGAACGCCACCGTCACCGCTACGAATTCAATAATGACTATAAGCAGGAGTACGAAAAGGCGGGTATGAAATGCGTGGGTATCAATCCGGAATCCGATTTAGTGGAAATAATTGAAATCCCGACATTAAAATGGTTCATCGGAGTACAGTTCCATCCCGAGTACAGCAGTACAGTATTGAAACCACATCCTTTATTCCTGTCATTTATCAAAGCGGCAATAGACAAATAAGAAACGAGAATTATAATATAATAAGGTAAACAAGTAAAAATGGACAAAAACACTTTAGTGGGATTCGCCCTGATTGGTGCAGTTGTGATAGGCTTCAGCATCTACAACCGTCCTAGCCAGGAAGAAATGGCACGTGCCAAACATTATCAGGATTCCATTCAGGCGATAGCCCAAAAAGAGGCCGAACGACTGGCACAGGCTGCCACGGCACAGAGTCAGAATGCAACATTGCATTTAGACTCTACCTCTATGTTCTATGGCGCAAACCAAGGTACGGAACAGCTAACGACACTGGAAAATAATGTAGTAAAACTGACTTTCACCAATAAAGGTGGACGGGTGTGCGCAGCCATATTAAAAGATTATAACGGACAGGACGGCAAGCCTTTGATGTTATTTGATGAAAAAGATTCGGGCATGAATTTCGCTTTCGAAGGAAAGAATGAAAATATTTTGACCGAGGATATGTATTTCCAGCCTACCAACGTAACAGACAGCACTGTAACTATGCGTTTGGCAGCAAACAATGGAGGCTATATAGATTTCGATTACAAACTTTTACCGGATGCTTACATGGTGAATTTCACTATTCGCGCAAACGGCATGCAGAATTTCTTCCCTCCTGCCCTGAACACAGTCAATATAAACTGGCGTCAACGGGCACGCCAGCTTGAAAAAGGTTTCAGCTTCGAACAGCGCTATACTTCGCTCACCTACAAGCCGGTAGAAAAAAGTTCAGACTATCTGAACGAAATGAAAGAAGCAAAAGAAGATGTTACCGACCGTTTGGATTGGATTGCTTTCAAGAATCAGTTCTTCTCAAGCGTACTTATTGCCGATCAAGATTTTGATAAAGCTTCCCTAACCTCTACCCCCCAACAGGAAGGAAGCGGATATATGAAGAACTATACCGCGGACATGACAACTTTCTTTGATCCTACCGGAAAGCAGCCTACCGATATGCAGTTCTACTTCGGTCCGAACCATTTCAAGACTTTGCTGAACAGCAATGATCTAAGCCTTTCCCAAAAAGATTTGGAACTGGAAGACCTGGTTTATTTGGGCTGGCCCATTATCCGCTGGGTAAACCGCTGGTTCACTATTAATTTGTTTGATTGGCTCTCAGGGTGGGGACTGAGCATGGGTGTCGTATTGCTGCTGATGACGATTATCGTCAAAGTGTTAGTTTATCCGGCTACCTACAAATCATATATGTCCTCTGCCAAGATGCGCGTCCTGAAACCCTACATCAACGAGATCAACGCAAAATATCCCAAGAAAGAAGATGCTTTGAAAAAGCAACAGGAAACGATGGCACTTTACAGCAAATACGGAGTAAGCCCTATGGGAGGTTGCTTGCCTATGCTGATCCAAATGCCGGTATTCATGGCTTTATTCTTCTTCGTGCCTAACGCTATTGAGTTGCGCCAACAAAGTTTCTTATGGGCCCCGGACTTGTCCACTTATGATGATATTATCAACTGGGGAACCAACATTCCTCTGCTGGGCAATCATTTAAGCCTCTTCTGTTTGCTGTTCAGTATCACCAATATTCTGAACACCATGTACACCATGAAGCAGCAGGATATGGGACAACAGCAAATGCCGGGTATGAAACTAATGATGTATATCATGCCAGTCATGTTTATTTTCATCTTCAACGGTTATTCATCCGGCTTGAACTACTATTACTTCATTTCCGGACTGATTGGTATCCTCACCATGGTGATTCTGCGCAAAACAACTGATGAAAAGAAACTCCTTGCCATGTTGGAAGCCCGAAAAGAAAAGAAGAGCCAAAAGAATGGCGGCAAACCGGGTGGCGGACTGATGGCTAAACTGGAAGCTTTACAAAAGGAGCAGGAACGACTGCAACAAGAAAGAATGAATAAAGGGAAAAAATAACGAGTTTACACTTCCTTAAAAAAACAGCGAAGACCGGCATATATAAAAAACAGCGGTCTTTGCTGTTTTTTTATATATACCGGTTACCTCTATATTTGCTCTTCTTTGCAAAGACACCCTTCCACAGACACACAAAGAAACAAAACAAATATGCAGGAACATTTCACATCACCGGCTTTTATACGTATTTTTGCAATCAGTTAATCATCAAAAACAATTTTTAGATATGAATAAATCAAGCGCAACCATCATGGCAGCAGCACTTATGCTAGCTTCTTCCTGTACCGAAGTGAAACAGGAAGGACAGGGCTACGAGCCCATTATAGGCAAGCAAGAAATCACCATCAAAGACGGTCGTCTTACCCCCGAAGCCCTGTGGGCAATGGGACGCATAGGCAGTCTGAGTATTTCCCCCGATGGCAAACAGATAGCCTACACCGTAGCCTATTATAGTGTTCCCGAAAACAAAAGCCATCATGTAATTTACGTAATGGATGCCGATGGAAAGAACAACACCCTGCTTACTCAAACAGCATGGAATGAAAGCGAGCCTCAATGGATAAAAGGCGGAACAAAAATCGCATTCTTATGCAATGAAAGTGGTGGCAGCCAAATTTGGGAGATGAATCCTGACGGTACGGAACGCCGTATCATTTCCGATTTCAAAGGAAACATAGAAGGATTCTCTTTTTCACCGGATGGCAAAAAGATTCTTTTCATCTCACAAATAAAATACGGCCAACGCACCGTAGACCTCTACCCTGACCTGCCCAAAGCCAGCGGTATCATTGTAAACGACCTGATGTATAAACATTGGGATGAATGGGTAGAAAGTATTCCACATCCTTTTATCGCTGATTTTGATGGTAACATGATGGGAGCAGCCACCGATATCATGGAAGGTGAGCCGTTTGAAGCTCCAATGAAACCTTTCGGAGGTATCGAGCAGCTGGCTTGGAGCAACGACTCTAAACAAATAGCTTACACCAGCCGGAAAAAGCAAGGATTGGCATACGCAGTATCTACCGACTCGGATATATACCTTTATAATATAGAAAAAGGCACAACACTGAACCTGTGCAAACCGAATGGAAAAGATTCAAATGGAACAGATGAAATGAAAGGATATGACACCAATCCTAAATTCAGCCCCAACGGCAAATACATTGCATGGCAAAGCATGGAGCGCGATGGTTACGAAAGTGACCGGAACCGCCTGTGCATCTACAATTTAGATGACGGTCAAAAGACATTTGTTACCGAAAGTTTTGAATCAGGCGTAGATGACTATTGCTGGAACAATGATTCGCAAAGTCTGTACTTTGTCGGTGTATGGCATGGAACCAGCATGGTATACAGTGCCAATCTGAATGGTGATATAAAAAAACTGACTGATGGCATGTATGACTACGGATCAGTAGCCATGGCGGGCGATAAAATAATTACCAAACGTCACTCTATCAGTGCCGCCGATGAAATCTACACCCTCACTCCTGCCGACGGGCAAGTGGCGCAACTCTCACACGAGAATGATCACATCTTTAAACAGCTGAATTTGGGCAAAGTGGAGGAAAGATGGACCAAAACTACCGATGGCAAGCAAATGCTTTCATGGGTGATCTATCCCGTCAATTTTGACGCAAACAAGAAGTATCCTACTTTATTATTCTGTGAAGGTGGCCCGCAAAGTCCCGTCAGCCAATTCTGGAGCTACCGCTGGAACTTCCAGATTATGGCAGCCAACGATTATATTATCATTGCTCCGAATCGTCGTGGGCTACCTGGATTCGGCATGGAATGGTTGGAACAAATTAGCGGTGACTATGGAGGTCAATGTATGAAAGACTATTTGTCAGCCATAGATGATATTTCAAAAGAACCATATGTAGATACTAATCGTTTGGGATGCGTAGGTGCCAGCTTCGGCGGATTCTCCGTCTATTGGCTGGCGGGACACCATGACAAACGTTTTAAAGCATTTATCGCACACGATGGTATATTCAATATGGAGCAGCAATATCTGGAAACAGAAGAAATGTGGTTCGCCAACTGGGATATGGGTGGTGCATATTGGGACAAAAACAATGCAACGGCACAACGTACCTTTGCCAACTCTCCCCATCGTTTCGTTGATAAATGGGACACTCCCATTCTCTGCATTCACGGTGAAAAGGATTACAGAATTCTTGCTTCACAAGGTATGTCGGCGTTCAATGCAGCTGTATTGCGCGGTGTTCCGGCCGAACTTTTATTATATCCGGATGAGAATCATTGGGTATTGAAACCGCAAAATGGGGTGTTATGGCAACGCACTTTCTTTAGTTGGTTAGATAAATGGCTCAAATAACGCCTAAATTACTGCAATATTATCCGTTATTAGAACTATATAGTATAATTTTCAATTTTTGTGTTACCTTTGTAATGTCAAACAAAAAATGAACATTAAGTGATATTTGTTAAGCTACCTTTTATTAGGTGAGTAAACAATAGCTTGTGAAAGTAGTTGTTTACAGTGTTAGTATATAAATAACTTTTTATTCCCCGTGCTTTGTGAGCGCACAAAGCTGGATGATTACAAAATAATAAAGTGATTATTTTTTCGTGATACCGGCTTGTGATAAGTCGGTATCATTTTTTATTCCAGCAAACCAACATCATACTCATTATTATTCTGGAATGCTTATGCCCTCATGCTCTCATTTTACATATAACAATCTAATTATAAATAGCTTACATGATTACAGTAAAAATATTTGCTCTCACTTATGCCCTCATACCCTCACTATATTTTAAAGCAGATTTTCGCATAATACGCTTGCTGTCAACTATATATTCTTTTTTATAAAGTATTCCTGTTTGATATAAAGCAGGGTACTTTCAGACTTTTTCATTTCAAAAATGCATATGAAAGAGATGTACTTCCACGAAATAGCAGTTTACAGAGTTCCGATATCGATAAAAAAGATCAAAACGTTTTTAAAAAAGCTCGTTATCTTTTCCAAAAAGTTCCTGTTGTTATTTGAAAAGCTCTTGATCTTTTTTAAAAACGTCCTTATATTTGGGGGATTTATATGATTCACACTCACATACATACGCACAAACCCGTACATACATATGCGTAGCTTCATGTAGACATACGTGCGTTAGAGATTTTATATGATCACATCTATTGAAAAAACTCTTTTATTCAATATCACTTCGCCGATACAATAATAAAGAGGCTGAATCAAATTTATCTTGAATTTCAGCCTTTTTATTCATCAATACAACATTGGGAAATCGGACTACATGACCATTCTTGCATTAAGAAAGGCAGTTTAATAATGAAACAGCCAAATCTCTAAAAACAACAATATCCATCCGTCTACAGTTTGGTAAATGGATGGATATTGCTTTTTTATTCTTAACCTCTGCCCAAAATAAAAGCAAAGAAGCCTTATATTTAATTTTAACAGAAGAAATTTTCTATTTTTTCTGCATTAATCCTTTAAATGCCGTAGGATAAGGAGTTTCAAACTCCATCAACTCTTTTGTTACCGGATGATAGAAACATAACTTGAAGGCATGTAACGCCAATCGTCCTAAAGGATCACACTCACTGCCATAGCGCCGGTCACCAACAACAGGGTGACCTAAATCCAACATATGCACACGAATCTGATTCTTACGTCCTGTTTCCAAATCCAACTCCACCAATGAATATCCATTGGCCCGCTTTATTGTTTTATAATGAGTGACCGCAAACTTACCTTCCCCATTATCTACAGGACTGGAACTGACATACAATTTCCGGTCGGTCAACCAAGACTCTACAGTACCGTAATCTTTCTCCATATCACCAGAAACGATAGACACATAACGGCGGTCCGTCACAATATCATGCCAATTATCACGTAAAGTATTCTGGGTTTTTTCATCTTTGGCATACATCATCAACCCCGAAGTTTCACGGTCCAGACGATGTACTACAAATACGCGGTTGAAACGATGTGAACGTTTTACATACTCATTCAAAATATGTTGTGCAGTACGCTCCTTCTGATGTTCTGTGCTGACAGAAAGCAGTCCCTCCTTCTTTTCCACCACCAAGATATAAGCATCCTCGTATACCAGTTTCAGCATCGGATGTTTAAACTCACGATTATTCTTCACCTTGGATATCTGCACTTTCATACCTGGTTTCAATGCGAAATTATATTGGGTAGTAATCACATTATCTACCAAAATCACGCGGTTGGCAAGCAACGCCTTTACCTTGCTACGACTGATTCCCGCCATTTTCCGCATCAGAAAATCCATCAGCTCAGCGGGCTCCGTCACATTATATATAGTATATCGGGCAACACTTCTCGCCTTTGGCCTGCCGGAATCACTATTCTTACCTCTTGACATAATTCTATTTACTGTTTAAACAATTTATAATTGAACTATCCGGATTATCCTCTTTTTTCCAGCAACACCACATTTTCCACATGATGCGTATGAGGGAACATATCTACGGGTTGCACGGCCATCACCTTGTATTTGGCATCTAACAAAGACAAATCACGTGCCTGGGTGGCAGGATTACAGCTAACATACACAATCCGCTGAGGTTCAGCAAAAAGAATTGTATTAATCACATCATTGTGCATTCCGGCACGCGGAGGATCAGTGATTATAACATCAGGACGACCATGTTGGTTGATAAACTCCTGAGTGAGGATATCCTTCATGTCACCGGCATAAAATAAGGTATTGTCAATGCCATTAATTGCCGAATTCACTTTAGCATCTTCTATTGCTTCAGGCACATATTCGATACCAATCACTTTCTTTGCCTGGCGTGAAACAAAGTTGGCTATGGTTCCAGTCCCTGTATAAAGATCATACACCAATTCTTTACCGGTCAATCCGGCAAAATTACGGGCCACCTTATAAAGATTATACGCCTGTCCGGAATTAGTCTGATAAAATGATTTTGCTCCTATCTTGAAGCGCAACCCCTCCATTTCCTCGAAAATATGATCGTTGCCTTTGAACACCATTACCTCCAGATCGTTAATGGTATCATTGCATTTGTTATTGACTACATATAATAAGGAAGTAATCTGCGGAAAATGTTCTGCCACGAAAGCCAGCAGTTGCTTCATCAGATCCATTTCGCTCTCTTCCACAATCTTGCATTGCAGCAACACCATAAGCTCACCCGTACTCGAAGTACGGATCATCAAGTTGCGAAGCATTCCTTCTTGAGAACGCAGATTAAAGAAAGAATAATTGTGTTCGTATGCATAGTCACGAATCGCATTGCGTATCTGGTTGCTGATATCATCCTGTAACCAGCACTTTTCTATAGCCAGTACCTTGTCAAATGCACCGGGAATGTGGAAACCTACGGCGTTCATCTGATCGTACTTCACATCTTCCTTTACCTCTTCCTCTGTCAGCCAACGTTTGTTAGAAAACGTAAATTCCAACTTATTACGGTAAAACTCCGTTTTTTCCGACCCCATGATAGGTGAAATTTCCGGCAATTCGATCTTGCCGATACGGGTCAGATTATCCGTCACCTGCTTTTGCTTATACTTTATTTGTTCTGTATATGGCAGACACTGCCACTTACAACCACCACATATACCATAATGCTGGCAGAAGGGTACTGCACGCACAGGAGAATACTCATGGAATTTCACAGCCACAGCTTCTGCATAATGATTTTTCTTACGCTTCACTTGTAAATCCACCACATCACCGGGCACTACATAAGGCACAAATACTACCAGGTCATTCACTTTCGCCAAAGCTTTTCCTTCGGCAGCTACATCTATTATGGTTATCTTCTCTAATAATGGAAGTTCTTTCTTCTTTCTAGCCACTTTTCTGAATAAGTTAATTTGGGGACAAATTTAAGCATTTTCCCTGAATATTGCCTCATAAATCGTAAGATATTAAAATTGCAAAGTAGAAATTGCAATTTCCACTATTTTTTTTCAGTAAAAGATTTGGAGATAACTAAAATATGTATAGTTTTGCGATTACATTTTTTGAGCGAGTTAACTTTAAATACATTTATTATGGATAAAAAAAGAGTTTACACCTTTGGTAATGGACAAGCTGAAGGAAAAGCAGACATGAGAAATCTGCTTGGTGGAAAAGGCGCTAACCTGGCTGAAATGAATCTAATCGGTGTTCCCGTACCTCCGGGATTTACAATCACCACAGAAGTTTGTAGCGAATATTATGAGTTAGGTAAAGATAAAGTAGTAGAACTGCTGAAAGCGGATGTTGAGAAAGCTATCGCCAACATCGAAAATCTGATGAATTCCAAGTTTGGAGATGTAGAGAACCCGTTACTGGTTTCTGTACGTTCGGGTGCCCGCGCTTCTATGCCGGGTATGATGGATACCATCCTTAATTTAGGTTTAAATGACGAAGTGGTGGAAGGCTTGAGCCGCAAGACCGGACGCCCCCGTTTCGCATGGGATTCTTACCGTCGTTTCGTACAAATGTATGGTGACGTGGTATTGGGTATGAAACCGGTGAACAAGGAAGACATCGATCCTTTCGAGGAAATTATCGAAAAAGTAAAGGAAGAAAAAGGTGTGAAGCTCGACAACGAATTGGAAGTGGAAGACCTTAAAGAACTGGTTAAACGCTTTAAAGTTGCTGTAAAAGAACAGACCGGACAAGATTTTCCGACCTGTGCATACGAACAACTTTGGGGTGCCATTTGTGCTGTATTCCGCAGCTGGATGAACGAACGCGCCATTCTTTACCGCAAAATGGAAGGTATTCCTGCCGAATGGGGTACTGCTGTAAGCGTACAAGCCATGGTATTCGGTAACATGGGTGATACTTCGGCTACCGGTGTTTGCTTCTCTCGTGACGCAGGTAACGGTGAGGATTTGTTTAATGGCGAATATTTGATCAACGCACAAGGTGAAGATGTTGTGGCCGGTATCCGTACCCCGCAACAAATCACAAAAATCGGTTCTCAGCGTTGGGCAGAACGTGCAGGTATTTCTGAAGAAGAACGCGTAGCCAAATACCCCTCTATGGAAGAAGCTATGCCGGAAATCTACAAAGAACTGGATGCCCTGCAGACCAAACTGGAAAACCACTATCGCGACATGCAGGATATGGAATTTACCGTACAGGAAGGTAAATTATGGTTCTTGCAGACCCGTAACGGTAAACGTACCGGAGCTGCCATGGTAAAAATCGCCATGGACTTGTTGCGCCAGGGCATGATTGATGAAAAAACCGCATTGGAGCGTTGCGAACCTAATAAATTAGACGAACTGCTTCACCCTGTGTTCGACAAGAAAGCGTTGAAAGAAGCGAAAGTTTTGACTCGTGGTTTGCCCGCTTCTCCGGGTGCCGCTACCGGTCAGATTGTGTTCTTCGCCGATGATGCTGCTAAATGGGCTGCCGATGGTAAAAAGGTGGTCATGGTACGTATCGAAACTTCGCCGGAAGACCTGGCAGGTATGGCCGTTGCCGAAGGTATCCTGACTGCACGTGGCGGTATGACATCTCACGCTGCGGTTGTGGCCCGTGGTATGGGTAAGTGCTGCGTATCGGGTGCTGGTGCTATCAATGTAGATTATAAGACACGTACCGTAGAAATTGAAGGTATTACTTTAAAAGCAGGTGACTTCATCTCTCTGAACGGTACTACCGGTGAAGTATATAAAGGTAAAGTGGAAACCAAAGCAGCCGAAGTTTCAGGCGATTTCGCTGCATTGATGGATCTTTGCAACAAATACACAAAGCTGAATGTCCGCACTAACGCTGATACTCCGCATGATGCGGAAGTGGCCCGCGCTTTTGGTGCTTCAGGTATCGGTCTTTGCCGTACGGAACACATGTTCTTTGATGCTGAAAAGATTGTCGCTATGCGTGAGATGATCCTGTCACCGGATGTAGAAGGACGTAGAAAAGCATTGGCTAAATTGCTCCCCTTCCAAAAAGCCGACTTCAAAGGTATCTTCAAGGCTATGGACGGATGTCCGGTAAATGTTCGTCTGCTCGATCCTCCTTTGCATGAGTTCGTTCCCCATGATGCAAAAGGTCAGGAAGAAATGGCTAAGGCAATGGGCGTAACCGTACAGGAAATCAAAAAACGTGTGGAAAGCCTGTGTGAACACAATCCGATGTTAGGTCACCGCGGCTGTCGTTTGGGTAACACCTATCCCGAAATCACAGAGATGCAGACTCAAGCGATTCTAGGTGCTGCAATTGAACTGAAGAAAGAAGGATATGATCCGCATCCCGAAATAATGGTTCCCTTGACCGGTATCCTGTATGAATTCGAAGCTCAGGAAAAGGTGATCCGTGATGCAGCAGCAGCATTATTTGAAAAAGAAGGTATGGAAATTCCGTTCAAAGTAGGTACCATGATTGAAATTCCGCGTGCTGCGCTGACAGCCAACCGCATTGCCAGCCGTGCAGAATACTTCTCATTCGGTACCAATGACTTGACCCAGATGACCTTCGGTTATTCCCGTGACGATATTGCTTCTTTCTTGCCGGTATATCTGGAAAAGAAGATTCTAAAAGTAGACCCGTTCCAAGTACTCGACCAAAATGGTGTGGGCCAGCTGATTGAAATGGCTGTAGATAAAGGCCGTTCAGTTCGTCCTGATTTGAAATGCGGTATCTGCGGTGAGCATGGTGGTGAGCCTTCATCAGTGAAATTCTGTCACAAAGTTGGTTTGAACTATGTGTCTTGTTCTCCGTTCCGCGTGCCTATCGCCAGACTGGCGGCGGCTCAGGCTGCAATCGAGGAATAGCACGATATAGCTGATACTCAATAAAATAGGCGGTATGCTTTTCATTTACAAAGGCTTACCGCCTATTGTATTTTTAAAAGGTACGTTCATTCCGCACGGAAAATGAGCGTAATAAACGCAAATGTTTAGAGAATGTTGTTGTGCTTTTCGTTGGGTGTTTAGAGCGTGTTTAGAGCCGTAATTGATGATATGACAGAAAGTTAAGACATTGGAAGCTGTTTGGAATAAATTTAAATAATAATATAATAAAGACATAGAACGATATGGCAACATTTAAAGCGTGTGTTCAAAAAGAACGCAAGGACGGATTTTATCCGGTTTATATCAGAGTTACCCACCATAGGGGGACACAATTCATGAAGACCGACAAGATGGTCACGAAGAAAGAACTTTCCAGAGCGAAAGAAATCGAAGACCCCTACGTGCTTCAGTATTGTGCCGGGCGGATAGTGGAATATAACGAGCGGCTCAACAAAAAAGACATTGAACATTGGACGGTCAAGGAAGTGGTGGATTTTCTTACGAACGGCAATGACGATATTTGTTTTTCGGATTATGCGAGAGTGCATATCGACAGAATGATTGACCGTGGGCAGGAAAGGAATGCCAAGAACTACAAGCTTGCCCTACAACATCTGGAACGGTTCATCGGAACCAACCAAGTGATGTTCGCTCAGTTGACCTCTACGCAGGTGAACAAATGGATAAAGTCGCTTGAACAGACACATAGGGCAAAGGAAATGTATCCAATCTGTATGCGTCAGGTATTTAAAGCCGCCATGTTGGAGTACAACGATTACGATAACGGTATAATCCGTATCAAAGTCAACCCATGGGTGAAAGTGGAAATACCAACGGCTGATCGTGCGGAGAAGCTTGCCATTACCCCCGAAGCATGTCGGGAGTTCTTTTCATTCCCTCTGCCGGAAAGTAAGATGAAATATCCACAGACGGAGTTCGGGCGTGATGTTGCTATGATGGTGCTTTGCCTTGCAGGAATCAACACGATTGACCTGTACAATCTAAGAAAGCAGGATTACCGGAACGGAATTATCCATTACCAACGGGCCAAAACGAAGAAGTTCCGTGCGGATGGTGCGTATATGGAAATGCGGGTGCCAGCAATCATCCAGCCGCTATTTGAAAAGTACATGAACACGGCAAAAGATGATGAGCGTTTGTTCAATTTCTATCAGCGCATGACTACATCGGACAGTTTTTGCGCCAATGTCAACAGTGGGATAAGGCAATTATGCAAGGCTATGGGAATGCCAAAGGAAGAGTGGTATTCGGCTTACACGTTCCGGCATACATGGGGAACAGTAGCTCAGAATGATGTACGTGCCTCTATCTCGGAAGTGGCGTTTGGCATGAACCATAGCAATGGACACAACGTAACACGAGGGTATATCAAGATTGACTTCTCCCCTGCTTGGGAACTGAACGAGAAAGTAATTGATTTCATTTTCTTCTCCGGTAAGGCTTCTGTACGTGAGCAGAAACAGGAGGATGTGCATTTCCGCTTGTCATACCGCTATATGGTGAATGCGGCTGCATACCACAACGGGCAAAAGGTGGCGGAACTGACCGATGTAGGCTTCAACAATGTGGACGAGGTGATTGCCCGGCTCGTAACTATGCTGCCGGATGATATTCCGAACCGTTCAATGGTGATGTTCAAAATCGTCAACCTCGACAAAGACCAGACGGTGGTGTACCAACGGCAGAAAGGGAAAGGATTCTGATTTTTTTTGAGACTTCACGAAATGATATAAGCCTGCAAGGTATTTTTCTTTGTAGGCTTTCTTTTTTATTCAATTTTTATTCTTGCCCTAAAATCGAAAATTTCTTCACGTGCGCACGCACGGTAGATGTAGTAGTAGATATATATATTTATTTTATGGTATATCTTCCGAAGAAATGGGGTATAATTGTACATTTATTGCTATTTCTTCCGAAGAAATACCCTTTTCTTCCGAAGAAATGTACATTTATGGCTGTTTCCTCCGAAGAAATACCCCTTTTCTGTACATTTATGGTTATTTCTTCTGAAGAAATAAATGTAATATCTTCTGAAATTATGTCAAAAAATAGCTCATTTCAGCCATTTCAGAAGATTTTTGAGGTGCTTTTGAGCTGATTTTCGCATAAAAAATTCAATCTGTACAAGAATGTACATTTATGCGTGTTTTTTCCGAAGAAATACCCCTTTCCTGTACAATTAAGGCAATATCTTCCGAAGAAATCCGAAGAAATGGGGTATAATTGTACATTTATTGCTATTTCTTCCGAAGAAATACCCTTTTCTTCCGAAGAAATTTTACGGTCCGGACATGAAAAAAGCGACATTCTCTCGAACATCGCTTCAAAGCAAATCAGTAAAATCATCCCCTTTTCGGGTTGGGGTTCCCTTGGCATGAAGACAATCTAAAGTAGAGGGTAATAGATTATTCTTCCTCGTCTTCTTCTCCGGCAAGTTTGACAAGCTTGTCCTCAATGGTGAGTTTGACCTCGCCATCGTCTATGCTGATATTCTTAGGCATGATGATTTTAATGAACTCTGTCGACACTTTCACCCTGTCTTTGGGGTCAAGTTCCATGAAGTCCTGCATTATTAGTGGCGTCACATCTCCTTCGGGTATAGTGTTGTGCGCTTCAAGCCATTTCTCAATCATCCCTTTTGCCAGTGCCGTTATTTTGTTGGGCGTACCTTTTTGCCGCCCTCCGGTCTTTTTTCCTATTGCCATAATGATTTGTATGTAAAAAGATAAAATGATGATGCGAAGATAACGGCTTACTTTCGCACGCAAGGTATAACTTTTAATAATCAAATAAAGTCTTATGGGTTTAATAGGAAGTGCCATAGGTGCTGCAGGCAGCATTTTCGGTGGGATCAAGGCATCCAAGGCCATGAAGAAAGCAAAACGTAATGTTGAGGCTCAACGGCAAAAGAATCAGGACTGGTACGACAGGCGGTACAACGAGGATGCCACTCAGCGGGCTGATGCACAACGCATCCTTACGCAAACTGAAGAGAGTATAAAACAACGTAACAAAGCCGCTGCCGGTAGTGCAGCCGTCATGGGCGGTACTGATGAAAGTGTGGCAGCGGCCAAAGAAGCGAACAACAAGGCTCTTGCCGATGCAACATCACAGATTGCCGCTGATGCAGAAGCACGTAAGGACAATATCGAAGCCACTTATATGCAAAACGACAATGCTTTAGTGGAACAGCTTAACGCCATTGAGCAAGGCAAGGCCAATGCCATATCGGGAGCTGTACAAGGAGTAACTAACGCGGTAAGTCAAATGCCTTTCTAAACTATTTCAATATGGCAACAATGGATGATATTTTAGGAAACGGAGGTGGTACGCCTCCGCCCAAAGGCTCTAAGGAATGGCACGAACAGCAGCAAGACGCTCCTTCCGTATCATCCCCGGCAAAGGGTACACAGAAATGGACGGAACAACAAGCAGCTGCGGCTCCTGCCGTTACCGGCTCCCAATCTGAAACGGTCGCTGCACCTCCGGCCAAACAAGCCGATGTGAACGGTGGCAGTCTCTCATACGCTGAATTGTACAAAAAACTCAATCCCTATAAACCGCCAACGGACGAGGAACTTGCTAAAGAAAAGAAGAAGCAGAAACGTGAACAGATATTCGCAGCCATTGGTGATGGTATATCGGCACTCTCGAACTTGTTCTTCACCACGCAGTACGCTCCAAATATGTATACCGGTAAGAATACCATGTCAGAACGTACCAAAGTGAGATATGACAAGCTGATGAAAGAACGTGAAGGCAAGGAGAAAGAATATTATGAGGGGCTGATGAGGGCAAGAATCGCTGATGAAGAAAGGGATGACCGTGAACGTAAGTGGCAAAGGCAGCTTGGTCTTGACGATTATAACCGCATACGGAACGATGCCAAAGAGGAACGCGACAGGCAGATGTTTGAATTGAATCTCCAACTGCAAGGCAATAAAATATCCGCATCCGAAGCTGAAGCCAAACGCAAAGGAATTGAAGCAAAATATGCAGAAGAACTTGAAAAGGCAAGGCTTGAAACCGAAAAGGCTAAAGCTGGTGCTTCAAAGGCTTCCGCTTCCGCATCCAATGCCAGAGCAGAATATTACAACCGAGGTGGTGGCAGTGTGGGTGCGCCGCCAGCACGTTTCGCTGGCCAGCGTCCACGGCGTACGGATACCGCAGAAATAGTTGTGCCGGAACTTGGGCATATAATTGCCCGCTACGCACAGCAGCGCGCCCACACAGGCGGCAATGATGCGGGAAACATCCAGTCCATCCGGATAAAACGCAGCGTACAGCGTAACGCCCTGCAGGATAAGCACGAACAGCGCCAGCGCCAGCCGGAACGCATCGTACGCGCGGCCGAACTTTTCATAGCTGCGGCGGCGCGGGTCGATGTAGGGCAGAAATTTCATCAAAAGGCTCAGGCCCAGCCCCATGGCCGGGCCGAAAAACGCTCCCGGGCGTGCCGCCCAGCCGTCGATCTGCCCGTCCACGTTCCAATGGACGGGGATGCGTGCGGGCAGCAGAGGCAGCAGCGCCAGCGTCACGGCAAACGACAGGGCGCACACGCCCCAGATGGCCCATTCTGTTTTATTGCTTTGTTTCATCGCCGTCTCCCTTTGCAAAACCGGCCACCCATGCAAGCATGTCCTGTAAAACACTGGTGTCCAGCTCGTAAAAAATATACTTGCCGCGCTTTTCGTCACTCACCAGGCCCGCGTCTTTCAGAACGGAAAGATGGTGGGAGATGGTGGCTCCGCTGGTGCCGAACTGTTCGGATATCTCACCGGCGCTTTTCGGCCCTCTGCGCAGCAGCTCCAGGATCTGGCGGCGGGTGGGGTCGGACAGGGCTTTGAACGTTTTGTCGAACACGCGCGCACCGCTCCTTCCGCTGCTTTTCTTTCGACGCTCGTCTAAATGAATGATATCACAAACGCCGCCCTGCGGCAAGCGCAGAAAAATGCATGGAAGGCCGCCCGCGATGGAAGCGATTCCCAGGTATATTTGCAAAAATTTCAAGGTGCGTAAAGGTGTAAACCTTGCGCGAATTTTTTGTAAAAACGGCGAAAAGTGGAAATGTTTCCCGTTTAAAATCGTCAAAATTCCAACTTGACACTTTGGAATAAACCCGGGGTTTTGTGGAAAGTTTTCAACAGGGTGTTGAAAACACAGTCGAAAACTTCTCTCAAAAAGCCCGCAAATGGGCAAAACAGGCGGGTTGTCAACACTTTCAACAGGGTTTTCAACATTCAATAAGGAAAAAATTACCTTTTACAAAATGTATATGCACCTTTACGAATTCCATTAAACAGTGAACGCCGAAATTTAAAAGAAGAAATTGTTTAAATTGCGCACCGGAGACAAAATGCCTCTACTTCGGCCTGATGCTCACCCCGGACGGCCCGAAGGTCATCGAGTACA
>OGYU01000801.1_pt1 | contig 24241 bp, 18 predicted proteins | sample 1576581 | NCBI WGS metagenome assembly OGYU01 (sample SAMEA3541547, study PRJEB24748) | human gut metagenome | biome: human gut; feature: human-associated habitat; material: faeces | place: China | collected 2012 | reverse complement strand
CTTGCGGCGGGCTACGCCTTCATAAAATCAAACGCCACTAATTACTGTACTGACAGATTCGTATACCCCATCAGATCCAGATCTATCTGCTGTGCCGCTTCTCTTCCTTCCCGGATTGCCCACACAACCAGCGACTGTCCTCTGTGCATATCTCCTGCCGTAAATATATTCGGCACATTCGTTTTATACTCACCCGGAGCTGTTTTTACATTCGTGCGCTCATTGACTTCCACACCGAATGCCTTTGTCACATAATCCTCACTTCCGAGGAACCCCGCTGCGATCAACACCAGTTCTGCATTTACCGTGTACTCACTTCCTGAGACCTCTGCCATCATCATACGTCCGGTCTTTTCATCCTTCTTGCTTTCCAGTTTCACAAGAACCACCTTGCAAAGATTTCCATTCTTATCTTTGACAAATTCCTTTACCGTTGTCTGATAAACCCTCGGATCATGTCCCCAGAGAGCAATTGCTTCCTGCTGACCATAGTCTGTCTTGCAGACTCTCGGCCACTCCGGCCATGGATTCATAGCGCTTCTCTCATCCGGAAGTTTCGGCATCATTTCCAGCTGAAGAACGGATTTTGCACCATGACGGATCGACGTTCCAACACAGTCATTTCCCGTATCGCCACCACCGATGACAATTACATTTTTGCCCTTTGCAGAAATATATTCGCCTTCTTTCAGCTGCATCTCATTTTTCCAGAGACATTTCGTAGTTGATTTCAGAAAATCTACTGCAAAGTAGATTCCTTTCGCATCTCTTCCGGGTACTTTTATATCACGCGGATGGGCTGCACCGCAACAAAGCACCACCCGGTCAAACGCTTTCAAAAGTTCTGCAGATTTCTTATCTTTTCCAATATTGCAGCCAGTTTCAAAACGGATGCCTTCTTCTTCCATTACTGCAAGTTTCCGGTCGATGAACTGTTTTTCCAGCTTCATATTCGGGATTCCATAGCGGAGAAGTCCACCCGGCTTATCTTCCCGCTCAAATACTGTTACCAGATGTCCTCGTTTATTTAACTGATCTGCGACTGTGAGACCGGAAGGTCCGGAACCGATTATCGCTATCTTTTTGCCGGTACGCGCTTTCGGCGGACATGCTTTTGCATATCCCTTTTCGTAAGCATTTTCAATAATCCCATATTCATTTGCTTTAGTCGTCACAGGGCTTCCGTGCAGGTTGCAGGTACATGCCGCCTCACAAAGTCCCGGGCATACCCTGGAAGTAAATTCCGGAAAATTGTTTGTCTTTTTCAGCCGGTAATATGCCTCTTCCCAGTTGCCGTGATAAATCAGGTCATTCCACTCCGGCACCAGATTATGCAGAGGACAGCCGCTTGCCATCCCTGCGATCATCTGTCCAGCCTGGCAGAACGGGACGCCGCATGCCATACATCTGGCGCCCTGTATTTCCTGCTCTTCTTTTGACAGAGGCGTGTGGAATTCCCGGAAATGCTTAATTCTCTCTTTTGGAGATTCGCACTCTGCATCGCGTCTGTCATAATCCATAAATCCTGTTGCTTTTCCCACGTTTTTGGCCTCCTATCTTCCTTCTTTGATCGCATAAAATGCTTCGGTTTTTGCCTGTTCGCTGCTGAGACCTTTTTCTTCCAGCTGAAGGATGCGGGTCAGCATTCTCTCGTAATCACGCGGAATGATCTTCTTAAACTTCGGCAGGTATTCTTTGAAATGATCCAGGATTTCTTTTCCCGTCTCGGAATTGGTTGCTGCTACATGTTCTTCGATCATACCTTTCAATTCAGATACATCGAACTTAGATGTTACTTTTTCGATATTAACCATCTGTTTGTTGACTTTTGTATAAAGATCACTGTCCATATCCAGAACGTAGGCAACACCGCCACTCATACCTGCTGCAAAGTTCTTTCCGGTCTTGCCAAGAATTGCAACCCGTCCACCAGTCATATATTCGCATCCATGATCACCGACCCCTTCTACAACTGCTGTTGCTCCGGAGTTACGGACACAGAAACGTTCGCCTGCCACACCATTGATATAGGCTTTTCCGCTTGTTGCACCATAAAGCGCTACGTTACCAATAATAATATTTTCATCAGCTTTAAATTTCACACCAGTCGGCGGATAAACGATCAGTTTACCACCGGAAAGTCCTTTTCCAAAATAATCATTGCTGTCACCGGTCAGTTCCAGTGTCAGACCTTTTGGTATAAATGCTCCGAATGACTGTCCGCCTGCGCCCTTACATTTCAGCACATAGCTGTCTTCTTCCAGTCCGTCCGGATAACGTCTTGTAATCTCAGAACCGAAGATTGTGCCGAATGTACGGTCTGTATTTTTTACATCCAGCTCCAGGATTCTCTTCTGTTTCTTTTCCAGTGACGGAAGAAGTTCCTTTACCAGAACTCTTTCATCCAGCGTTTTATTTAGTTCAAAATCAAAGACTTTCTTTGGATTGAAGATCATGCCTTTCTTCTCTTTTGCATACGGATTATTGAGGATTCTGGAAAGATCCAGTGTTGCGGCACGTTTGGATGTCGGCACATCTCTCACTTTCAGAAGGTCTGTCCTTCCCACCAGTTCATCCACAGTACGAATGCCAAGTTTTGCCATATATTCTCTTAATTCTTCCGCGATAAAACGCATGAAGTTGATGACATATTCTGGTTTTCCGGCAAATCTCTTTCTCAGTTCCGGATTCTGGGTTGCAATTCCGACCGGGCAGGTATCCAGGTTACATACACGCATCATTACGCACCCCATGGTTACAAGCGGTGCCGTCGCAAATCCAAATTCCTCTGCTCCGAGAAGTGCTGCGATCGCCACATCACGGCCGCTCATCAGCTTACCATCTGTCTCGATACGGACTCTCTCTCTCAGTCCGTTCTGGATCAGTGTCTGATGTGTTTCAGAAAGTCCAAGTTCCCACGGAAGTCCGGTATTATGGATAGAACTTCTCGGTGCAGCTCCTGTACCTCCGTCATAACCGGAGATCAGAACCAGTCCGGCTCCTGCTTTTGCAACACCCGCTGCAACCGTTCCGACACCGGCTTCAGATACCAGTTTCACAGAAATTCTTGCATCCTTGTTTGCATTTTTACAGTCATAGATCAGCTGTGCCAGATCTTCGATTGAGTAAATATCGTGATGCGGCGGCGGTGAGATCAGTCCCACACCCGGCGTAGAATGTCTGGTTTTTGCTACCCAAGGGTAAACCTTTCCCCCCGGCAGATGGCCACCTTCTCCAGGTTTTGCTCCCTGTGCCATCTTGATCTGGATCTCTTTTGCACTGACAAGATATCTGCTTGTAACGCCAAAACGTCCACTGGCAACCTGTTTGATCGCAGAGCCTCTGTCGGTTCCAAGGCGCTCGATATCCTCTCCGCCTTCACCGGAGTTTGACTTACCGTGCAGTGCATTCATTGCAAGGGCAAGGGTTTCGTGTGCTTCCTTTGAAATTGATCCATAAGACATTGCACCGGTCTTGAATCTGGTCACGATCGAATCCACACTCTCTACTTCTGAAAGCGGAACTCCTTTCTTTGGATAATTGAAGTCCATCTGTCCACGGAGTGTGATTCCTTTGGATTCTTCATCAACCATCTGCGTGTACTGCTTGAACATTTCATAATCCCCGCGCCTTGTAGACTGCTGGAGCATATAGATCGTTCTCGGGTTGTACAGATGCTTTTCGCCACCGCTCTTCGACTTGTGCTGTCCCACACTGTTCAACGTCAGATCTACAGAAAGTCCCAGCGGATCAAAAGCCTCGGAATGCCTTGCCATATAATCTTTTGCAATTTCTTCCAGTCCGATACCACCGACACGGCTGACAGTTCCGGTGAAATATTTTTCAATGAATTCCGGTTTTAATCCAATCGCTTCAAAGATCATGGATCCCTGATAAGACTGGATCGTGGAAATTCCCATCTTCGATGCAATTTTGACAATTCCGCTTATAACAGCTTCATTATAGTCATTGACTGCTGCATAATAATCTTTCTGAAGCATATCTGTATCGATCAGCTGTTTGATCGATTCATGTGCAAGATACGGGTTGATCGCAGATGCACCATATCCCAAAAGCGTTGCGAAATGATGTACTTCTCTTGGTTCTCCGGTCTCAAGGATCATGGCAACCTCTGTTCTTCTCTTAGTTCTTACCAGATGTTGATGAACCGCTGAGGTTGCAAGCAGGGACGGGATCGCAATATGATATTCATCCACACCTCTGTCACTTAAGATCAGGATATTCATGCCTTCACGGATTGCACGGTCTACCTGAATAAACAGATAATCGATCGCTTTTTCCAGGCTGGAGTTTTTATAATAAGTAGTAGAAATTTCTGCCACACGGAAACCGTCGACTTTCATGTTACGGATCTTCAGGAGATCGGTATCTGTCAGGATCGGATCATTGATCTTCAGTACATGACAATTTTCCTCTTTCTGTTCCAAAAGGTTTCCTTCTTCTCCGACATATACCGTTGTCGAAGTCACGATTTTTTCACGGATCGCGTCGATCGGCGGGTTCGTTACCTGTGCAAATAACTGTTTAAAATATCCAAACAGAGACTGATGCTGCTCAGAAAGAACGGCAAGTGGTGCATCGATACCCATGGCTCCGATTCCTTCGCTTCCATTCATTGCCATATTTAAAATAGAAGTCTTCACTTCTTCGTAAGAATATCCAAATGCTTTCTGCAGTCTCTGGCATTCTTCTCTAGAATACTGCGGTACTTTCTGATTCGGGATCTTTAAATCGCTTAAATTGACCAACTGACTGTTCAACCATTCGCCATAAGGCTGTCTTGCCGCATATTCTTCTTTCAGTTCCTGATCATCGATGACGCGTCCCTGTACAGTATCAACAAGAAGCATCTTACCAGGATGGATTCTTTCTTTGACTACGATCTTCTCCGGCGGGATATCCAGGACTCCGACTTCAGAAGAAAGGATCAATGTATCATCATCCGTGATGTAATATCTGGAAGGTCTCAGACCATTTCGGTCAAGCACGGCTCCTAAAATATCTCCATCTGAGAACAGGATGGATGCCGGTCCGTCCCATGGCTCCATCATGGTTGCGTAATACTGATAGAAATCCTTGATCTTCTGTGACATCGTTGCATTCTGTGCCCATGGTTCCGGGATGGTGATCATAACTGCCAGTGGAAGCGGCATTCCACTCATGACCATGAATTCCAGTGTGTTATCCAGCATAGCAGAATCGGAACCTGCGGTGTTGATTGCCGGAAGGACTTTATAAAGTTCTCCTTCCAGATGCTCGGATTCCATGTTTTCCTCTCTGGCACGCATCTTGTCTGCGTTACCACGGATGGTATTGATTTCTCCGTTATGTACGATGAAACGGTTCGGATGTGCTCTTTCCCAGCTTGGATTAGTGTTTGTACTGAATCTGGAATGTACAACTGCGATCGCAGATTCATAATCCGGGTTCTGCAGATCTTCAAAGAACATCCGGAGCTGTTTTACAAGGAACATTCCTTTGTACACGATGGTTCTGCTTGACAGGGATATTACATAGGTATCATCACTGCTCTGTTCAAAGACTCTTCTTACCACATAAAGTCTGCGGTCAAAATCCAGTCCTTGTTTTACTTTTTTCGGTCGTTCGATAAATCCCTGCATAATGCACGGCATGCATTCAAGTGCTTTCTTTCCAAGGATCTCTTTACGGATCGGCACTTCCCTCCATCCAAGGAATTTCAGTCCTTCTTTTTCGACAATGACTTCGAAAATATTTTTTGCCTGATTCCTTTTCAGTTCGTCCTGTGGGAAGAAAAACATTCCCACACCGTAATCTCTCTCAGAACCTAAAAAGATGCCGAGGGGACGACAGACATTTGTAAAGAACTTGTGCGAAATCTGTAACAGTATTCCTACACCGTCTCCTGTCTTCCCTTCGGCATCCTTGCCAGCTCTATGTTCAAGATTTTCTACGATTTTCAGCGCATTTGCGACTGTATCATGACTCTTTTGCCCTTTGATGTTCACAACAGCTCCGATACCGCAGTTGTCATGCTCAAAATCAGGGCTGTATAAGCCTTGTTCTGTATTTTGTTGTATTACGCTCATATAACCTGCCCTTTCTGTAAAACGGTTTTGTTGTTGCTTTTATGATTTAACACTATACAGCATTTGCCCGCAAAAGTAAACCCCTAATTTTACAGAAATTGTCAGATATTATTTATTTTGTGAACTTTTTCAGTATTTTTCAGTTAATTATCGTATTTCTTGTCTTATATTTTTTATTTTTACATAAATTATAACAGTAATCAACGTAGCCAGCACAGTAATTCCAACTGCTTTTCCCTCTGTTCCCAGAATCCATTCAAAGCCCCCATACCACGAAAGCAATAATGACGTAATATTCACAACAATATGGAACAGGATCGGCGCTGCAATATTCCGGAATTTCTCATAAATGCAGGCAAGCAGAAGTCCGAGTACCATTGCATAAAGTCCCTGTGGCAGATTTCCATGACCGACACCGAACAAAATGGATACAAACACACCTGCCTGCACAGCGGTAAGGCTCTCGCGCATCCGCCGGTAGATCATCCCGCGGTAAACAAGCTCTTCTGCGACCGGAGCCAGAATCCCGGCTCCCGCCAGCTGAAGCCAACGCGGTGCACTGTAAATGATCTGCTCTGTGCTCTGATAAACCTGGCTGATCCTCTGCATATTCATCAGCATGACGATATCATTCATCGCCACACACGCAGTCACTGCACCGACGATCATAACAAGCCACATTCCATATCGGGAAGCCGCTTTATATTTCCACCAGGATTCCTGCTGCTTTTCATAGCGTCCCTGATCTTTCCGGTAAATCCACGCAATCATTGGGATCGTGATGATCGAAGAGACTGCCCCAATTCCCATATTGCTGCGCAGACCGCAGGAAAGTGCAAATGTCGCTACTGCGATCTCCACACCCCATTTGATCAGAACCGCACTGAACAAATACCAGATAATTCTCCCTGTTTTCCTGTCTCGCATTCTTCATCTCCGCCTTCTCTTACTCAAAAACTTTTCGGATTGCCTCTTCACTTCCATTTACAGACCCCTGTACCATGACCGGTTTTCCACCGCCTCTTCCGTCAAACTGTTCTTTGAGGATCTTGCTGTACGGGCGCACATCCTCTGTCTCACTGCCGATCACATAACGGTATCCACTCTCTTCGTTTCCTGCAAATACCGCACATACTTCTGTTCCTTTTTTCAGTACAAGGTTCATAAGCTCACGTGGTTCATTCCCACTTAATTTGCTATCAAAAATACAGACCTTTTTCTGTCCCTCCGGAATTTTTTCTGCCTGTGCTTCAAGAATCTGATATCTTGTCTCTGCAAGTTCACTCTTCAGCTGTGTACATTCCTCTTTTACGCGTTCAACTGCTTCAGCAATCAATTCTTCCTTCGCTGAAAGGCTTCCCATGATCGCCTTCACGCTTTCTTCTTTCTGCTGATAATCCTTCAGTGCCCTTCTTCCGCACAGCATGGTGATCCGGATGCCGCCTTTATAATTCTGACTCTGCACCAGTTTGATAAGACCGATCTCTCCGGTAAAATACACATGCGGTGCACAACAGGCACACACGTCATATCCCGGTATCGTCACGATACGCACCTGTCCGTCAATCTCTATCTTACTGCGGTAATCCAGCGTCTTCAATTCTTCTTTGGACGGATAACTTACCTGAACCGGTACATTTGCAAATACCGCTTCATTTGCCGCATTTTCTATCTCGCGGAGCTCTTCCTTCGTGAGCGGACCACTTAAGTCCAGAGTGCACAGCTCATCATTCAAATGGAATCCCACATTATCATATCCAAAACGTGCATGAACGATTCCCGATACGATATGTTCTCCGCTGTGCTGCTGCATCCGTGAAAAACGTTTGTCCCAGTCGATCTGACCGGTCACGGTCTTTCCTTCTTCCAGTTCTCCTTCCAGATAGTGAAAGATCTGTTCTCCTTTTTCCTGTACATCATATACTCTGATCCCGTCAATCACTCCGGTATCTGCTGCCTGACCGCCGCCTTCTGGAAAAAAGGCAGTTCTTGAAAGAACTGCCTCATATCCGTTATCGCACGGGCGGCAGGACACAACCTCCGCAGTAAATTTCTGCAGGTGACTGTCCGTGTAAAACAATTTCTCTGTCATATGTCCTCGCCTCTTTATCGTATTGTCATTACTTCTGATGCTTCTGCCTTTTTACATTCTTTCCGGTGCTTCAAATCCAAGCAGATTGATGCAAGTTGTCAAAATGTCTCTTGTCAGTGTAAGAAGGGCAATGTAGCTCTTCTGCTTCTGTTCATCCTCTTCTGCCAGGATCTTTGTCTCATGGTAGAAACGGTTAAATGCATTTGCAAGATCATAAATATATGCGCAGATCTTGTGTGGTGCAAGTTCTTCGTATACATTCTCCATCACACTGCCAAACTTCGCAGCTTCCAGCATCAGAGCCTTTTCGCTCTCACTTGTAGCCGAAAGGATCTTGATATCGTCCATACTCTTTCCTGATTCTTTGTACTTGTTCAGGATTGATTTGATACGAACGATGGTGTACAGGATGTACGGACCTGTATTTCCTTCAAAAGAAGTGAATCTGTCTACATCGAATACATAGTCTTTTGCTGCCTGGTTGGAGAGGTCTCCGTATTTGATCGCAGCCATTCCGACCATCTTCGCTGTTGCTTTTGCCTCTTCTTCCGATACTGTACGGTTCTCTGTGATCTTTTCATACATCTTTTCTGTGATCTCGCGGATCAGGTTCTCAAGACGCATAACGCCGCCTTCTCTGGTCTTGAACGGTTTTCCGTCTTTTCCGTTCATCGTACCAAATCCAAGGAAAGTAAGTTTTGTATCCTCTTTTACAATGCCGGTCTTCTTCGCGCAGCGGAATACCTGTACAAAATGCAGTTCCTGACGTTTGTCAACTACATAGATGACTTCGTTCGGCTGGAACAGTTCTTCACGCTCTACCAGTGTTGCAAGGTCTGTGGTATCATAAAGTGCTGCACCGTCGGACTTCAGGATCATACACGGTGGGATCTCTTTGGTATCGGTCTCTTCTTTGACATCTACCACGAGTGCTCCATTATCAATATGCGCATAACCTTCCTTCTTCAGCCTTTCCACCATATCCGGGATGTATTTCTGTGCGTCAGATTCCCCTTTCCAGAGGTCAAATTCGACATTCAGGTTCGCATAGTTTTTCTTTAAGTCAGTCACAGACACATTCATAATGTGATCCCAGATTGCACGGTAACCGCGCTTTCCGCTCTGCAGCTGGAAGGTCGCATCCAGTGCTTCTTCTCTGTAATCATCATGCTCTTTTGCATAAGCGGACGCTGCCGGATAGATTTCCTCCAGGTCACTGATGGTAAATGGTGCTTCTTTTGGATATTCTCCGGTGAAATTATCATCAAAATACGGAAGATCCGGCTGGCGTTTCTTCAGTTCTGTGATAATCAGTCCCATCTGATATCCCCAGTCTCCAAGGTGGATATCACCAACCACTTTATTGCCCATAAAACGGGTGATTCTCTTTACGCTTTCTCCGATGATCGCGGAGCGGAGATGTCCGACGTGAAGCGGTTTTGCCACGTTCGGTCCGCCGTAATCAATGACGATTGTCTTTGGATTCTCTACTTCTTCCGCGCCGAGCTTTTCGTCTGCTTCCATCTGGTTCAGATAATCTGCGACTGCTGCCGGGTTGGTCTTCAGGTTGATGAAACCTGGCTTAACTGCTTCTGCTCCGCTGATATATCCGTTCTCCGGAATCTTTGCCACAACTTCTTCTGCGATCATGATCGGTGCTTTGTGGTACTTTTTTGCACCTGCCATCGCACCATTGCACTGATATTCACATAAATCCGGGCGGTTGGAAAGTGTAACACGCGCCAGTTCTTTCTCGTATCCGGCATCTGCAAATGCCTGTTCCATTTCTTCTGTAATCAGATCCAGGATCTTCTTCATAGTATCGATCGTTCCTCTCTTTTTCATCATAAACGTTAGCGCAGACTCTTTGCCTGCGCCGCTTTATTTATTATATCTGAATCCTTATGTAAGCGCAATAGAAAATCGTAATCCGGAGACTGGATTTTCAGTGACTCGCCGCATTTTTCAGATCTTCCACCGCCTGTGCGAGCATTGCATCTGAACCAAGTGCCTGTTCATAATCCGCTTCTACCTGTGCAAACAGCTCCTGCACATCTGTCTGTGCGGAAACTTCTTCAATTATCGTCTGAATCTGCTCGTCAGAGATCTCTGCCTGAATATCGAATTTTCCATCTTTGTCCTTGACCGCATATAAGGTTTCAAGTCCCGGTACTTCAGTGTAAATTCCACGGATCTTCATATTGTACCGTACATACAGGATCCTGCTGCCTTTTGCTTTGCCGTCTTTCGTGTAAATCGCAATCCCATCGTATGCTTCGGCATAGGCTTCTTTTCCGGAAAGTTCCTGATAGTATGCTTCTACTGCATCCGCAAGCTCTTCGTCCCGGTTCTCCAGAAGTGGATTGGTTTCCATCGCTGCGTACCCGGTATTTACTTTTGGCTCTTCTGTAACAACTGCACTTACTTCTTTTACCTCATCTTTTTTCTCTTTCGTAAGAAAAACGGTGACTCCCGCCGTCATAAAGCAGACCAGCAGATACACAAGACCAGTGTAGAAAATCTGCTTCTTTCGGCCTGTGAGGACGGGCATCCTTTTTTCTTCCGACATGGCATTTCCTCCTTTGCCACCTATCATACGCAATGCCAGCTTTTGCGTCAATAGCGAAGAAAGACTTGTTTTGACTGGTTTTGTCGAAGCGATTATTTATTCTTTTCCTGCATCAAAATTGCTTTATGCTGATGCCCCCTCTGTGTATTAAATCACTTTCAAGTGGTATTTCGGCTGCTATTCTGTTCATCCCGTTTTACTTGTCCTGTTCGAAATTTCTTCTTGATTTTTTTCTGGGCAAGTGCTATATTAGTAAATGTCCTTGTAGCTCAGTGGATAGAGCACCGCCCTCCGGAGGCGGGTGCGTCAGTTCGATTCTGATCAGGGACGTGAAAAGACTGTGAAGCTTTTATGGCTTGACAGTCTTTTTTATTGCCACTAATCCAATTCCCGCCTGAATCCGTTCTTTTGCTTCTATACGCTTTGCCTGAATCAACAGAACACCAATAATGAGCAACACGATTCCAACCGGAAATCCCCATTCCGATAAATCCGTCATATTCTCCGGTGCAAACCATTTGAACGGCATTAGAATAACGCTGATTATGCAGCAATATAGGATATAGGTTTTCTTCATCTTGAAGCCTCCTCTATATCAGTCGGCAAGCACCCCATAACGTAAGAACTCCAATCACTCCTGCGCATCCCGTCATCCAAAGAACTTCTATCCGATGCATTTTCTTCAGGAACTTTTCTTCCATTCCAAGTGACTGTAAGATTTCCCCTTCTCTTTTTTCTTCCTGCTTCTCCGCAAGAAACATCTGATACAAAACTATGGAAATCAGAATCATGTAAAACACTGCAAAAATGCTGTACATTCCTATAAAGGAATATAATTCCTGACGTATTTTCTTATACTCTTCATGGTTATTCTGCACATTTACAGCTGTTCCCTGTTTTAAAATACTTAGAATATGCCCTTCCGTATCATACGCATCCGCATCATCCGATACCAGAATTTTTACGATCTGATCATATTCCATAATTCTGCTTTTCCCAAATTTCTTCCAGAAATTCTTTCCAACAATCATCGATATACCAGATCCACCTATCTGTGGATTCCGCACATCTTCTTCCTTCATGCCACGTAAAATCGCTGTTACTGGAATCGGATTTTCGTTTCTACTTCCATTCTCATTCAATGTATAAACCGGAAGTTCATCACCAACCTGTACCGTATCTTCTGATATTCCTTGTCCGTCCGGGCTGACTGCACTCAGATATTTTCCGTCATATTCCTGCAACTCTGTAAGATCCAGAATGCAAAAATCTCCCTGTTCAAATTCTTCTTTTGTCAGGCTGCCTTCATCCAGATTTCCCAGAAAACGCTGTATATCCTGCCATCTGTCTATTGTAAGCAAAGACAATCTTACTTTCTCAATAGATATCTTTTCCTTGATTGATGTCTCATTCAGATATGCCACCAATGTTTCGACTACTTTCTGAAAATACTCGCTTTCAGCATATTCTGACAGATCAATCCAGAACTCCTCTTTTTCATTGTTATGATATTGTTCTACAGAAGTTACTCCGGCAACCTGTTCCAGTTTATCAACTGTCTGCCTGGAAATTCCCGGAGAATTCGTAATTTCCATTGTACTCAAATAGTATCCATTTCCTGTCAGCCTTTGATATACTTTCAGTTCTTCCTGTCTGGTTGATATTTCCATCTTTCCAAATCCCACGATCAGCAAAGCACTTGCCAGAAGAACAATTTCTACACTCTTACGCACACGATGCATCTGCCATTTATGAAGTAAAACTCTTCCCGGCGTGAACCGGACGATCTTCCTGTACTTTCCCCTTCTTTTCTGAACTTTCTTCTTTTTTTCTTTCAGAAGTATGCGAAGCTGTACTGCACTGAGTCCATAACTTGCAGCAATACATAAGATACTGAAGCCAGTTCCCAAAAGGACTCCTTCCCATGCAATCGCCTGTGGTAATGTCTGCTCGGTTATCTTTTCAAAAGCAGGGATAACCAGCTGGTAAATCCCAATCCCTGCAAGATTTCCAACAATAACAGCTCCTGCACCAAACAGAACTGCTTCCCAGAAAATAATCTGGTACATCTGCCCTCTTCTCATTCCAAGTGCATCCAGGAACCTCCAGAACTGTTCTCTTGAGATAATCGAACGCGATACCGTAAGAAACAGGATACAGATCGACGCACCACCAATCAGCAAACGGATATTTTCCAGAAAATCCATATACGGAAGACTTACATCAGAAAATTTGTCCTGTTCCACATTGTCATCCATGCCGCAGGTAAATTCTTCGCTGTCTTTCAGATCTTTATAAACACTTTCACTGCCTTCTTTCGCTTTTACAAGCATATGCATATCCTGAACAGAGCCGATCCTGTTCCCGCCTTCCTGTGTCACAATTCCAGTTGGAAACCGATGCCGGTTGCAGATTTCCCAGTTTATCTGATAATCTTTTAGGATCCCGCATAAAGTATACGAATAGCTTTTTGATTTCCCCTGATCCAGAATGAAAAGCGCCGGTGTAATATCCAGTGTAATCTCTTTTCCAAGCATCTCCTCATATCCAAGTGAGCGAAGTGTACTGTATTCCATTACGATCTCATGCTCATTTTCCGGCAGGCGTCCTTCTTTCATTTCCAGTCTGCCAAGCTTCCACGCCGTCTCGTCCATTGTCCCGATATTCATCTGACGGTTTTCCAGATAATCTCCGGCGATCGCCCCATAGATACTTATTTTCCCGGTCTGTGCAAGAAATGGATTCTCTTCTGCCACTTTTACCGAGCTTTCATCCATATCCAAAAATACCTGTTCCCACTCCCCATATACTGCTTTACGATTCTCGATATATGCGGCTTTCAGTCCTTCTGACATCTGAAAACCAATCTGAATCAGTGTGCAGGTAAGAAGCAGGACTGAGACTATCAGGATACTGTATTTCTTCTGGCTGCGGATTCTTTTTATACTGAGTTCCCGTTCAATTCCATGTCTTTTCTCTCTTTTCATCGCAATGCACCATCTTCCATATACACAATCCTGTCCGCATAATTGGCACTGTCCATATCATGTGTCACCATGACAATTGTCTGACGGTAAAGTTCTCTGGATGCGCAGATCAGTTTCATGATCTCCTGTCCGGTCTGGTAGTCCAGATTCCCGGTCGGTTCATCCGCAAGGATCACTCCCGGCTTTGCTGCCATTGCACGGGCAATTGCCACTCTCTGCTGTTCTCCACCGGATAACTGATCCGGGTAATCTCCGTTCCTGTCCCATAATCCGACCTTTTCAAGAAGCTGTCGGATATAAGCTTTATCCGGTACCGTATGCGCAATATAAAGCGGCATACATACATTGTCCCAGATCGTATACTCCGGCAATAACTGATACTGCTGAAAAATAAACCCGATTTTCTTCTGCCGGATCTTGCAGATCTTCTTTTGGGAAAGCCCGTTGATCTGTATTCCATTCAGGAAGACTGCTCCGGTATCTGACTTTTCCAGTGTTCCTGCAATCTTAAGAAAAGTCGATTTCCCGGATCCGCTTCGTCCCATCACGGCCACAAATTCACCACTTTTCACTTCAAAAGAAAACTCCTTTAATGCTGTGATTTTCTTTTTACCAAGAGTATAGCTTTTACTTACCTTGTCCAGTCTGATTACGGTTTTCATCTTCTGTCACCTCCTTCATTTGTTAGTCTTACTATAGCAGATCTGTCTTTCGTTTCACTTACCCTAATCTTACGAAATCGTAAGATTTCTCTCTTCCTGCGCATGGTCTTTTGCGATCATCTTCGGCAGTATAAACTGGAAGGTTGTCGCCCCCTCCAAGCCGCTTCGATCCACAACCTTCAGTGTTCCCTGATGGAGCGTGACAATTTCCTTTGCCAGATGCAGACCAATTCCGATTCCACTTCCCTGTTCCATCTGGTAGAAACGGTCAAAAATCAGCTCTCTTTTCTCTTCTTCAATCCGTTTTCCCCGATTGGTGATATACAGCTTATAATAGTCCGTATCTTCTTTCAGCAGAATCTGAATCAGGCTTCCTGTATCTGCATATTCTACGGCATTTTTCAGTACATTTTCCATTGCCTCTTTCAGCCAGAATCCGTCGCAGGAAAGCAGGCATTCTTTTGGAACATCCATTTCAAATCCAACTCCTTTTTCTTCCGCTAAAGGCTGTGTTCTGTCTATACATTCTTCGATCAGTCCGGTCAGATTTTCTTTTTTCCGCTTCATCCAGATTTTCCCGGAATCAATCTGCGCAAGCCTAAGAAGCACGATCGTCATATCGGACATCCATTGCACCTTTTTCACACAGTCTTCCAGCTTCTGATACCGTTTTTCATCCTCTTCTGTCACAAGAAGCACCTCCAGATTCAGAAGTGTTCCCGCAATCGGTGTTTTTAGTTGATGGGAAATATTTTCCATGTAAATTCCCATTTTCTGCCGGTCACGATGCAGAAATTCTTTTTCTTCCGCCAGCTTTGCTTCCAGTTCCCTGTCTTTTTCTGCAAATAGATTATCCAGTGCTTTTTTTCGTCTTTTCTCCATGTGCAGTTCTGTCAGCAGACCAGCAATGCAGAGGATGCCGATCGCAGCCACAAACATACCTATTCCGTAACTTCGAATTCTCTTTTCCAGCCAGATTTTTCCTGTCTCTTCATACCCTGCCTCTTTCAATGCCTCGCAGCCCTTCTGATATGCTTCTTCATCCGGTTCTGTAAAGGCAGAAACCGTTCTGTCTTTTTCTGTCTGTCCGATCCAGGAAACAACCTGTCTTTCATAATTTTCTGCAAGAATATTCTGGTATCCATAAAAAGCCAGCAATATCAAAAGAAAAATCAGAGTCCATTTTCCCGGTATTCTCCATTTCTCCGTCTTTCTCTCAGATTTCATCATACACATCCTCTGCTTTCAGCGTCCATGCATAACCGACTCCACGCTTTGTCTCAATCGGATCCTGCTCACTTTCTGCAGTCAGCTTCTTTCTCAGCCGGTTCATATGTACAGATAAGGTATTGTCATCGATATAATTTTCATTGGAATCCCAGATAGTATCCAACAGGAACTCCCGCGCGACAAGATTCGGTGCATTTTCCAGAAGGCTGCGCAGAACCTGGTACTCCGTCCTTGTAAGATCGATCCGGACACCATCCTTCTGCAAAATCTGATTCTGCAAATCCAGTTCATATTCTCCGCTTTTGATTCCTTTTTTCACTTTCTTACCGTTCTGCATACCGGTACGTCGCAGCAAAGCCTTGATTCTCGCAATAAATTCAAATGTGCGGAAAGGCTTGATCACATAGTCATTTGCTCCCGCTTCAAATCCTTCTACGATAAATTCTTCGCTGTCGTAAGCTGATAAGAAAAGAATGGGATTGTCTGTATATCTGCGGATCTCCCTGCAGAGCATGATTCCGTTCCCGTCTGGCAGCTTCATGTCCAGTACATACAGCATATATTCTTCTCCACGGATTCTTGCAAGTGCTTCGCTACAAGACTTCGCTGCAACCGCATTCCATCCCTTTAGTTCCAGGATGTCTACGATTCCCTGTCTTACCAGGTCGTCATCTTCAATTACTAAAATTTCTGTGTTCATGCTCGGAATTCCTTTCTTTATTTCTATTGTATGATTACGTAAGCTGACTCCTACTTGATTCGTATACTTTGTACACCATCTCGCTTAACAGCCAGGTGATGTACATTCGCAAAATACAGATTCTTGTGCAAGCACAAATCTGCACTTGGCTCATCGTATACACAAAAAGGTGCCGCAAACCTGCGACACCTCTTTAAGTCTTCTTCAAATGATTATCCAGCAGGCGTGCGCTTCTCCTGCATCTCTCAGGTTTCCCCTGTCTATACCATCGGCGTGTGGATCGCACGAAATCTTCCACCTTAGATAATCATATGAATGACTTTTTCTCTACATTCAGTATATCAATATTATTCTCTTTTGTAAAGAATTTTCTTGTTGCGCAGCAGCCTGTTCCATTCCTTATCATCTATTTTCATAAATGTGATAATTGAATTTTTGTAGTCCAGATTATCCTTTGATGTAATCAAACGTAAAACCATTTTAAATACTTCTTTAACGTCCTTAGTTTCTTTTAGTATCAACGCTGTATTGGGTTTCTTCGCTTCAATTATATAATCCGGATCCCGTATTATCTCGTCAAAGTATGTAGAAAAAAGTTCATAATCATTGGGATGTCTTTCCCGAATATGCATAATCTGCACAACAGTTATAATAACTTCATCTGTTACTATATCCTCTGCTATACAATGGTATATTTCCCTGTCAATTTTCCCTACTCTATACACGTTTATAATCTATCCCTACTTCGCCACGATCCGAATCTCCTCCCCATCAAAGTAATACACGGAATCCGAAAGTACTTCCTCCGGTGCCACTCCGGTCTGATTGATCTCTTTTACCATTTCCTGCATCCGCTCCGGCTCCAGTCCAAAGCTTTCCGGCACCAGTATCACTTCATGGATACTGCTTGGCAGGATATAGAAATCCCCTCTGATCATCCCCCTGACCTTTTCCCGGAAATCCGGATACCGCATCACTGCTGCCCCCAGACTGCACTGCTCGTTCGTCGCCACATACATAAAGCGCACAATCTGCCGGATCTGCACCGGATAGATCCGCGGTGTATTCTTCTCGGCAAGACGGCGGATTTCTTCCTTTTCCACACGCCAGTACCGCAGATGCTCGTTGCGGATCTGGATCGCCGCCGAGCCAAAGCGTGTGTTGTCTATCTGGATATAATAGACCACTGCCAGATCCAGGAACGGCTCATAAGGAATCTGCTTTAACAGTTCTTCGTTGGCATCCCGCCGGATCAGCTTGTACACGATATGCTCTTTTACATGATTAAAATCAAACAGATTCTGACAATCACAGGTCTTCTTCACCCGTATCTCCTGATAAATACTGCAAATGGAATCCGCCAGATCCGGTACCTGCTGCCCCTTCAGATACTTCTGGTAAAATTCCTCCAGATAGATCGTCGGTGCAAGGTTGCTGTCCTCCTGCTTAAAAAGAATCCCTGTTCTTCTGGTTCCATTATTCTTCGTCACGGTGTACAACTCCGTCCTCACCTGCGCATCTACCTGTCCTCTGATCTCGCATAACATAGCATTCATAAATTCTGTATAATTCATCCGTTCTCCTTCCTGAAAGCCATGCACCGCAAAGAACCTTTTCTGCCATCTTAAGGCAGCTTATGATTTGAATATCACCTGCATTCAAGCAGGTGTGTACTGCCAATTATATCTGCCCTTTTTTCAGATTACAAGAACATTCTTTTCCCCTCCAAAATGGCATTGACATGCAAAAAAGCCGAAAGCATGAGGACTTGCCTCTGCTTTCGGCTTTTATCTCTGTCTTAATTTTGTGAATTATGACGAAAGGATTATGCTCTTGAGCTGTACTCTCCTGTACGGGTATCAATTTTGATCTTGTCACCCTGGTTAACGAAAAGCGGTACAAGAACACTTGCTCCTGTCTCAACGATAGCCGGTTTGGTAGCACCTGTAGCTGTATCACCTTTTACTCCCGGCTCTGTCTCTGTAACTTCAAGTTCCACACTGATCGGCGGCTCTACTGAGAATACGTTACCTTCATGTGAACATACTTTAACCATCTCGTTCTCTTTTACAAACTTGAGGGAATCTCCTACTGTATCTCCATCAACTGCGATCTGGTCGAATGTCTCAACATCCATAAAGTGATAGAGTTCACCATCAGAATACAGATACTGCATATCTTTTCTGTCGATATGAGCGGTATCGAATTTCTCTGTCGGACGGAAAGTCTTTTCTACTACACCACCACTGATGATGTTTTTAAGTTTTGTTCTAACGAAAGCTGCTCCCTTTCCCGGTTTTACATGCTGGAATTCCAGAATCTGATAAATGTTACCTTCGATCAGTACTGTAAGACCATTTCTAAAATCGCCTGCTGAAATCATTGTAATATCCTCCTTATATATGCCCTGGGGCATTCCTTTTACTTTTTATATACATTACTTATAATTCTATAATAAAAAACTCTATTTTTCAACAAAAAATTTCAATCAATTACAGATTTCCCTGATTTTCCGTATTTTTTTGCTATTTCATATAGGCATTATAGAGTTTTTTATCCACATTTTTCTCGATTTCATCGTAAACCGGCTGCACTGCCTCACGGATTTCTGCTCTCAGTTCATCACTAAGTGTAACAATCTGTGTTCCACTGTCCTCAATTACTTTGATCTTGTCTGCAATCCGGTCATCCGATGCCTGGCGAGCCTCTTCTTTGGCGATCTCAGCAGCTTCTACAAGGATTGCCTGCTTATCTTCCGGCAGATCCTGAAAAAATTCATCACTGACGATCAGAGAGATCAGATGCGGCAGATGATTGGTTTCCACCACATAATCCTGCTGTTCATAAAGCTTGTTAGATACGATAACCTCGTATGGATTCTCCTGGGCATCAATGGTTCCCTGCTGCAGCCCGATATACACCTCACTGAAACTCATCGGTGTCGGAGATGCTTTCAGTTTTTTCCAGAAATCCATATGGTAGGAATTCTCCATGGTACGGATCTTCTGTCCTTTAAAATCAGCCAATGATTCGACCATTTTATTCGTTGACATAACACGGAATCCCTGGTCTGCATAGCCAAGGAGCTTATATCCGCCATTCTCATAGACATCCTCCAGAAGCCCATAGAACTCCGGATCATCTACCTTTTCACGTACTTCATCAATCGTACTGAATCGGCAAGGAATATCAAACACCGCAAGGTCCGGCATGAAGGTTACCTGCGGTGCGGTATTCTGGATCACAAACGGAATGTCCCCATCCTTACAGCTCTCCAGAAGCTCCCTGTCCCCTCCGATCGTACCGTTCGGATAGACCTGGATCTTCATCTTGCCATCACTTAATTCTTCTACTTCTTCCGCAAATTTTTCTGCATAGATCTGTGTTACGGTATCCTCCGGACTCGCCGTTGCAAGCGGCCATGCATATCGCTGTACTTCATCATCCGCAACCGTCTTTTTCTGACACCCCGCACTGAGTGTAAGTGCCGCACACATTCCTGCCGCTACCGCCATTCTTACTGCTTTCTTCATGCTGCTACCTCCTATATCAGTGCCAGGCTGATCGCCGGGATAAATGTAATTAACAAAAGCGCAACAAGGAAGTAGCCGATCATTGGCATCGCATGTTTGGAAATCCGCATGATCGGGATATCTGTAAGCGAGCTTGCCACAAACAGATTGACTCCGATCGGCGGTGTTACAAATCCGATTGCAAGGTTGACAACCATCATGATTCCAAAGTGGATCGGATTCATACCGACTGCTGTTACAATCGGCAGAAGGATCGGTGTCAGGATCAAGATTGCCGGTGTTGTATCCATGACCATTCCCACGATCAGAAGGAATACATTGATCACCAGAAGCAGGACGATCTTATTGGTAAAGTGCGTCAGGATCCAGGTGCTTACCATCTGTGGGATCTGCATCAGAGTCAGAACTCTTGAAAATGCTATCGATGCTGCAAGGATAAACATGATCGGTGCATAGGTGCGCACGCCTTCCACCAGTGCCGGCCAGATATCTTTAAACGTCATCGTCTTATAAATAAACAGGCTGACAATCAGTGCATAAAATACCGAAATGACTGCCGCTTCTGTCGGCGATGCGATTCCGGAATAGATGCATCCCAGAATGATAACCGGACTCAAAAGTGCCCAGAAGCTTTCTTTTAAAACCTTCAGAAGTCCTTTCTCATGAAGTTCCCCGACTACTTTCTGAATCTTTTCTTTGTCCTCTCCATTCTTTTTACAGTAATAAACTGCATAAACCATCAGAAGTCCGCCGATCAGAAGTCCCGGAATGATCCCTGCGATAAACAGGTCACTTACTGATTCACCGGAAGCACTTCCGAACATGATAAACGGAATACTTGGTGGAATAATAACTCCAAGACCACCTGCCACGGCTACGATTGCCGCGGAAAAATCCTTATCGTATCCAAGCTCGATCAGAATCGGGATCGTCATACTTCCGACTGCTGCAACCGTCGCCGGTCCGGAGCCTGAGATTGCACCATAAAACAGACAGGTTACAATGACCGCGCACGGCAGACCCGCTGTCAGATTTCCAAGAAAATAGGAAAATACATCAAATAATTTTTTGGAAATGCCGCCTCTTGCCATGATGATTCCTGAAAGTACGAACATCGGAACCGCAAGGAGCGGAAAGCTGTCAATTCCTCCCAGCATAGAACGGATCACAAACTGTCCGCTGGCTGTGAAGGATGGATCAAAAGCACCTGGAAGGACCGAAGCGATTGTAAGCGCGATCGATACCGGAATGGCAATGATCAGACAGATTACAAATAAGATAAATACTACTGCTGCCGGCATGCTTTTTCTCCTTTCTCATCTTTTTCTCTTACTACTTTTAATTCTGCAAACCACCGCTGGATAATACGGATCGCTACCAGGATAAAACTTGCAAGCGGTGCTGCCTGCACATAATACATCGGGATGTGGCACGCCGGACTTACCTGTCCGCTCTCTACTGCTGACATCATATACTTAAACGCAAACGGTATCAGGTAAAGAAATACCATCAGTTCAAAGGTATGGTTGACCAGTTTAAAAAGTGCCTTCCCTCTTCGTGGGAAAATTGACACAAACTGTTCGATCTTAATGGAAATACATTTTTTTGTGCAATAGCTGACGCTCAAAAATCCCGACCATACAAACAGGTAACGGGTAATCTCCTCCGACCAGGACGGCGCTGAGCCGAGTACATATCTGGAAAACACCTGGATCCCCATGATCACTGTCATCAGGATCAGGCTTATCACCATAAAAAATTCTTCCAGATAGTTATCCAGCCAGATTACTGTTTTCTTCATTCTCATTTGCCCTCCATTCATGTAATCATACAAAAATGATATCAATTACCGAAGAATTTGTCTATTTTTTCTATTTGCTTTTATCTCTTTAAATAGCAAAATTTTCTATAATTTTTTCACTTTCAGAAATCGGTTAGTTTTTTAACAAAACCAGAATATGATAAAGGCCCGCAATCCACCGGAATCCCCGGTATGACTGCGGGTCTTTATCCTGCCTTTTTCACTCTTCATTAAGGTTAAACATAACGGATCCGCCACAGGACTTCTCCGGATGTTTCTTCACTAGATGCTCTTATCGATCAGAGTCAGGATTTCTCTTAAATCTGATGCATTCATCTGTCCAGGTGCAGAAGCTTTTCCTACTGCCCCGAAAGTAAGTGCTGAACCGAATACTTCACCGCACAGGCGACTGATCAGTCCGGTACCTGCCATAGACATTGTAATGATCGGACGGTCTGCATGTTCTTCTGCCATTTCACGTGTTGCTTCAAGAAGTGTAAGTACATCCTTTTTGCACTGTGGCATTACTGCAATTTTCGGGATATCTGCGCCGAGTTCCTGCATTTTCACAAGGCGTCCTACGATATCGTCTTTGTCCGGTGTCTTATCGAAGTCATGGTTGGATGCAACGACTTTTACGCCGTGTGCATGCGCACCTTCGATGATATCTTTTACAACTTCGTCCCCTGTAAATGCTTCTACATCCACAAGGTCAACCAGTCCTGTTGCTGCTGCTTTCTTGTTCAGCTCTGCATATGCGTCAGCTTCGATTGCTTTTTCGCCGCCTTCTTTGGAAGTACGGAATGTGAAAAGAATCGGAGTTTCGCCAAGTGCCGGACGAAGGTCTTTTAATACATCTTCAACCTGTGCGAAGTCAAATACACCTTCGAACCAGTCTACACGCCATTCTACAACATCAAGCGCAACATCCTCAAAAGATCTTGCTACTGCAAGAATTTCTTCTTTTGTCTTTCCGACGATCGGTACACAGATTTTCGGTACTCCTTCACCGATCTTAACACCACGAACTTCTACATATTTACTCATGTCTGTTTTCTCCTTTTTCTAGTTGTCAGCCTGAGCCTGTTCTACCATCTTAGTATAACGTAAGTTTACAAATAATCCAAGAAGGACTCCAACTGCTGTAAGAACGATATTCATAACCATAACCTGTGACGGCTGCATTTTGGATGCTGCTGTAAGGATGGTGTAGTTACACAGGGAAGATGCGATCATAACAAGTGCTGTTACGGTTCCTTTGATCTTCGGGAAAAGCATGTTGCATACAGAAGTTGCGATCTGAAGAAGTCCGCCTGCTCCTGCCCATCCGATCAGGAATGCACCTGCAATCATAAGTGTCTGGCTCTTTCCAACCAGAACAGCGATCATTGTTACAAGACAGATTACCGGGTATCCCAGGATAAATCTTACGTCTTTGATCTTTCTTGTTAAAAGTGCAGTTACAACGAGTGCAAGCATTGTTCCTGCTGAATAGTATGTCTGCATGATGGACGGATCAGCCCAGCCAACATTCTCTTTTGCAAAGTTCTGTGCACAGTTCAGCCATAACTGGAAGGTACCTGTACATGTGAATCCGATCAGGATCATTGCGATGGATTCTACAGAGAAATGGGTATGCTTTAAGCTGTCGATCAGGCCTTCTTTCTTTCCCGCTGCTTTCTGATCTGTATCCGGGAGTGGGAAGATCATAACCAGTACCAGAAGTACAAGATAAGCGATTCCACATGCATAGAACAGTGTGTTGTAAGAGGTTGCTCCTGTTGCTGTTGTAGCGACAGTTACACCAAGTACGAACGGTAAAAGCATCTGCGATACAGAAATAAAGAATTTGATCCCCATAGTTGCAACGCCCGGTGCTTTGTAAATGATTTCTGAAACAGCCGGGTAAATTCCTGTATCCAGGAAAGAGTTTGCGATACCACCAACGATTGCACAGATATATGCGATCTGGTATCCACCATTAGTTCCTGCATTAAATGCAAGTGCAAGTCCGATCAGGTAGATTGCATAGGATCCACTACCGATCGCTGTTGAAATACGACGTCCGAGTTTGTCAGAAAGCGGTCCGGCGAACGGAAGCGCGATCAGACGTCCAAGTCCGAGTGCTGCTGAAATCGCAGTGATTGCCATAACTTCTACGCCCCAGGAAGCGGCAAGTGCTTCCTTGATGACTGCCTGTCCAAGGATGGAACATCCGACACCGTGGATAAAGTAGTTTAAATAAAGGATCAAGGCGCTGGGTATGTATTTCTTATTCATCTCTTTTCCTCACATTCCTGTTTTTCAAATTTTTTCGATTTCTTCTTATATTCAATACAAGCCTTCCGGGTATTAATCATCGTATCTGATGTTTAATACTTCTTTCATGTGTTCGATCGGCATTTCTTTTCCTGTCCAGAGTTTGAATGCTGCTGCTCCCTGGAATAACATCATTCCAAGACCGTTCATTGTCTTACATCCAACTTCTTTTGCCATAGAACGCATCTTTGTTTCCAGTGGTGAGTAAGGAACATCAATAACAATAAGTTCCGGACGGAAGAATGATTTATCCGGTACA
>OGYU01000791.1_pt1 | contig 24420 bp, 23 predicted proteins | sample 1576581 | NCBI WGS metagenome assembly OGYU01 (sample SAMEA3541547, study PRJEB24748) | human gut metagenome | biome: human gut; feature: human-associated habitat; material: faeces | place: China | collected 2012 | reverse complement strand
GTTGATATCGAAAAAATAAATGGCATGGTGGAAGGAATAGACATGCCACAAGTTGCGCGCATGTGCCCACATCATTTTAAAGGAGAGGGGCAATTCGTTGCAAAATTACGTGATACAAGAATGCCAGAAGCACGTTCTGTTAAACCTGTAAAATCTAACCTTACCAAAGCTCAATTAAAACTTTGGCAAGATTTCGCAAAACAACATATCAAAGTTGGTTTAACAGGAATCTTACAAACTTTTGGAGATAATCTTTACCTATTGCCGGAAGGTCTGCCAGATTTAGGAAACCTAAAAATCGCACGTAATGGACTTCATCTGGGCATCTTTAAGAAAAATCGATTTGAACCTTCATTTGCTTTAGGACTTGCATTATCACCTGATGACGTAGAACAGTTTGTGAAAATTGATATAGAACAGTTTAGGGTTTATGTATCTGGAAATATTGTCAAATTGGAAGAACCGATTCAAAACGGCTGGTATCTGGTGGTGATAAATGGCAATGGCATGGGCTTTGCCAAAATTACTGGAAATATTCTGAAAAATCACTTCCCTAAGCGACTGCGTTTTTATTCCTAAACTGTTACAGATACAATTTATGTTAAATGGGGAGAAAAGCACTTTGCAAATGCCTATTCGATATGGTACTATTTTCTTTGTGAGGTATTTGTAACACTTCATGTAAATTACTTTTTATTTTCAAGATTAAGTAGGAATCACAAATGAAAAAAATGAAAAAACTTAGCTTTTTACTGCTAATTACTTTAGTTTCTATCATTTTGTCAGGTTGTGCTAGTTGGATTGATAAAGGTCAATCAATTACCAGCGTTGGTTCAACAGCGCTTCAGCCTCTTGTTGAAGCTGCAGCTGATGAATTTGGAACAGCTAATATTGGAAAAACAGTTAATGTTCAAGGTGGAGGATCTGGTACAGGACTTTCTCAAGTCCAATCAGGCGCTGTTGATATCGGAAATAGTGACCTTTTTGCGGAGGAAAAATCTGGGATTGATGCTTCTAGTCTGGTGGATCACCAGGTAGCAGTAGCAGGGACAGCCATCATTGCCAATAAAAATATCTCAATCGACAATTTGACAACAGAGCAATTGCGAAAGATCTTTACGGGTGAATATACCAACTGGAAGCAATTGGGAGGTCCAGATCTTGAAATCACGATTGTGAACCGAGCGGTTGGTTCTGGTAGCCGTGCTGTCTTTGATGCCATCATCATGGATGGCAAACAACCCAAGCAGGCCCAAGAGCAAGACTCTAATGGAATGGTGAAAAACATCGTTTCTCAAACGCCAGGAGCCATCTCTTATCTGGCCTTTACCTACTTGGATAGCAGTGTCAAAACCATGAAGCTCAATGGTTATCAACCAACCAAAGCCAATGTCGTCAACAATAACTGGCCAATCTGGTCTTACGAACATATGTATACCAAGGGAAAACCCAATGAGTTGTCTAAAAAATTCATTGACTACATGATGACGGATGAGGTTCAGCAAAAAGTTGTTGGCAAGATGGGCTATATCCCCATCAATGACATGAAAGTCACCCGTGATTTAAAAGGGAATGTGACAAAAAATAAAAGAATTAGGTAAAAAATGAACGAAGTAGCAAAAAAAATGCTGACGAAATCAAAAAACTCCCGCCTAGAAAAATTTGGGAAAACCATTACTTTTCTATGCATGAGTTTGATTGTTGTCGTCGTTGCCATGATTTTGATTTTCGTGGCCCAAAAAGGTTTATCGACTTTCTTTGTCAATAAAGTCAATATCTTTAGTTTTCTATTTGGGAGCTCTTGGAATCCTGCTGCAAAGGAATTCGGAGCCCTACCAATGATTCTAGGTTCCTTTATTGTAACCTTGCTTTCTGCCCTCTTGGCAACGCCGTTTGCCATTGGTGCAGCTGTTTTCATGACAGAAGTCTCTCCTAAAGGAGCTCGTTTCTTGCAACCAGCGATTGAGCTCTTAGTGGGAATTCCTTCAGTTGTTTACGGATTTATTGGCCTTCAAGTGGTCGTCCCATTTACGCGTAGTCTCTTTGGAGGGACTGGTTTTGGGATTCTCTCAGGGGTCTTTGTCCTCTTTGTTATGATCCTACCAACTGTCACCTTTATGACGACCGATAGCCTCCGAGCTGTGCCCCGTCATTACCGGGAAGCTAGTATGGCCATGGGTGCGACCCGCTGGCAAACCATTTGGCATGTCACGCTCAAGGCAGCCCGCTCTGGAATCTTTACAGCGGTTGTCTTTGGTATGGCGCGTGCCTTTGGGGAAGCCTTGGCTATCCAGATGGTGGTCGGAAACTCTGCAGTGGTGCCAACCTCGCTCACAACACCAGCTTCCACCCTCACCTCTATTTTGACCATGGGAATCGGAAATACCGTCATGGGTACGGTCAATAACAATGTTCTTTGGTCACTCGCCTTGGTATTGCTCCTCATGAGTCTTGCCTTTAACAGTGTGATTAAACTGATTACGAAAGAAAGAGGTAAGAAGAACTATGCACGCTAAACGAATGGATAAAATTGCCACAGGAGTGCTGTATGCTATTTCAGGGATCATCGTTGCGATTCTTGCCTCATTGATCCTTTATATCTTGGTCCGTGGCTTGCCCCATGTATCCTGGCACTTCTTGACTGGTAAATCCTCTTCTTATCAAGCAGGAGGAGGGATCGGAATTCAATTGTATAATTCCTTTTTCCTCTTAGTCATTACCTTGGTGATTTCCTTCCCACTTTCTCTTGGGGCTGGGATTTACCTTTCTGAGTACGCTAAAAAAGGGCGCTTGACCAATTTGGTTCGTACCTGTATTGAGATCTTGTCTTCTTTGCCATCTGTCGTTGTAGGTCTCTTTGGTTACTTGGTCTTCGTTGTCCAGTTCAAATATGGATTTTCGATCATTTCAGGGGCCTTGGCCTTGACCGTCTTTAATCTGCCACAGATGACCCGCAATATCGAAGATAGCTTGCAGCACGTCCATCATACCCAGCGCGAAGCAGGTTTAGCACTGGGCTTGTCTCGCTGGGAAACCGTGATTCATGTCGTGGTACCGGAGGCTCTTCCAAGCATTATTACTGGGGTCGTCTTAGCTTCAGGACGGATCTTTGGGGAAGCCGCTGCCTTGATCTATACAGCAGGTCAATCGGCTCCAGCCCTTGATTGGTCAAACTGGAATATCTTTAGTGTGACCAGTCCGATTTCGATCTTCCGTCAGGCTGAAACCTTGGCCGTCCATATCTGGAAGGTCAACAGTGAAGGAACTATTCCAGACTCGATCGAAGTCTCAGCCGGTTCAGCCGCTGTTCTTTTGATCTTTATCTTGATCTTTAACTTTGGAGCACGCAAACTCGGAAGTTACCTCCATAAAAAACTAACATCTGCTTAAAGGAGAAGAAATGTCAAAATACAATTGGGATGAGAGACACATCATTACTTTTCCTGAAGAAAAGGTGGTCCTATCGACCAAAGATTTGCATGTCTATTATGGAACGAACGAGTCCATTAAAGGCGTCGACATGCAGTTTGAAAAGAATAAGATTACAGCCTTGATCGGTCCTTCAGGATCTGGGAAATCAACCTACCTCCGTAGTTTGAACCGGATGAATGATACCATTGATATTGCGCGTGTAACGGGTGAAATTTGGTATGAAGGAATCGATGTCAATCGTCCAGATATCAATGTTTATGAAATGCGCAAGCACATTGGAATGGTTTTCCAACGGCCCAATCCTTTTGCCAAATCGATTTATAAAAACATCACCTTCCCGCATGAACGTGCTGGGGTGAAAGACAAGAAGATCTTGGACGAATTGGTCGAAACTTCTTTGAAACAGGCGGCTCTATGGGATCAGGTCAAGGATGATCTTCATAAATCAGCCCTGACACTTTCAGGTGGCCAACAGCAACGACTTTGTATCGCACGGGCCATCTCTGTGAAGCCAGATATCTTACTCATGGATGAGCCAGCTTCAGCGCTTGATCCGATCGCGACAGCGCAATTAGAAGAAACTATGCTTGAGTTGAAGAAGGATTATACCATTGTCATCGTGACCCACAGCATGCAACAAGCAGCCCGTGCTAGCGATTATACCGGTTTCTTCTATCTTGGAAACCTCATTGAGTACGATAAGACTTCGAATATTTTCCAAAATGCGAAATTGCAATCGACCAACGATTATGTATCTGGTCACTTTGGATAAAGTAAAATGACAACAAAAAGGAAAATAGAATGACAGAACCAATTTTGCAAGTCAAGGACTTGTCGGTTTATTACAATAAAAAGAAGGCTCTAAATAGCGTCTCCTTGGACTTTGCTCCAAAGGAGATTACAGCCTTGATTGGTCCTTCAGGATCAGGGAAATCTACCCTTTTAAAAGCCATTAACCGCATGGGCGACCTCAACCATGAGGTCACCACCACAGGAACCATCCTCTATAATGGACATAATATCTACGGACCACGGACCGATACGGTCGAATTGCGTAAGGAAATCGGAATGGTCTTCCAACAGCCCAATCCTTTCCCTATGTCCATTTATGATAATGTGACCTATGGATTGATGATTAATGGTGTCAAGGACAAGGCTGTTTTGGATGAAGCAGTTGAAACCTCTTTGAAACGCGCTTCCATCTGGGATGAAGTCAAGGATCGCCTGCATGATTCGGCTATCGGACTTTCCGGTGGTCAGCAGCAGCGGGTCTGTGTAGCGCGGGTTCTTGCGACCAGTCCAAAGATTATTCTTTTGGATGAACCAACTTCAGCGCTGGACCCGATTTCAGCTGGTAAGATTGAAGAAACCTTATATGGACTAAAAGACCGCTACACCATGCTCTTGGTGACACGCTCCATGCAGCAAGCGAGTCGGATTTCTGATAAAACAGCCTTTTTCTTGGATGGCGATTTGATTGAGTACAATGATACCAATGAAATGTTCTTGAACCCAGCTAAGAAAGAAACAGAAGACTATGTCTCTGGTAAATTTGGATAGGAAGAAAATAAAATGTTACGAGTTCAATTTGAAGAAGATTTAGAGAAGTTGCATAACCAGTTTTATGCAATGGGAAATGAAGTGTTGAGTCAGATCAACCGTACGGTCCGCGCTTTTGTGACCCATGACCGTGAATTGGCCCGCCAAGTTATCGAAGATGATGCGGAGATTAACGACTACGAAGTGAAATTAGAGCGTAAATCCTTTGAGATTATTGCCCTTCAACAGCCCGTTTCACAAGACCTTCGTGTCGTGATGACTGTCTTAAAAGCGGTCTCTGACTTAGAGCGGATGGGTGACCACGCAGTATCAATTGCCAAAGCAACCATTCGCATGAAAGGGGAAGTCCGGATTCAATCTGTTGAGGAAGAGATCAGCAAGATGGGCCGTGAAGTCAAAGATTTTGTCGAAGCGACACTAGATGTTTACCTCAAAGGCGATGTGGATTTGGCCTATGAAGTTGCGACACGAGACGAAGTCATCAACCATTACTTCGATAGCATCCAAGAATTAGCAACAGAAGAAATTCGGAAAAATCCAGAGTCCATCGTGACGGGTCGTGATTATTTCCAAGTGATCAACTTCTTGGAACGTATCGGAGATTATGCAAAAAACATCTGTGAATGGGTGGTTTACTTCGAGACAGGTAAAATTATCGAAATGTAAGATCATGGAGTCTTTTCGATCTCAGACAGGCATTGTCATGCTTGTCTTTTCTTTTATCTCAACTTTGTGATAAAATAGTTTCATTAGGGCTTTTGATTGGAAAAGCGTAAAACATTTAAAGGAGGAAATTATGCAAGCAGTTGCACATTTTGTAGAAACATTCGTTCCAGAACATTACGAAGTGTTTTTGGATTTAAGTCGTAAAAGCAAGACCTTTAGCGGTCGTGTGGTGATCACGGGTCAAGCCAAGGCGGACAAGATCTCGCTTCACCAAAAGGATTTGACCATCGAAACAGTAGAAGTAGCAGGTCAAGCCCGTCCATTTACGGTGGATGATGACAATGAAGCAGTCTATGTTGAATTAGAAGGGACAGGTCAAGTAACGATTACCTTGACCTATTCTGGTAAGATCACAGACAATATGACTGGGATTTACCCATCTTACTACAGCATTGATGGCGTGAAGAAGGAAGTCCTTTCAACTCAGTTTGAGAGCCATTTTGCGCGTGAAGCCTTCCCAAGTGTGGATGAGCCAGAAGCTAAAGCAACATTTGATCTTTCTTTGAAATTTGACCAAGAAGAAGGTGAAATTGCCCTTTCAAACATGCCTGAAATTGATGTGGAAAACCGCAAAGAAACAGGTATTTGGAAGTTTGACACAACTCCTCGCATGTCTTCTTACCTCTTGGCCTTTGCGGCTGGAGACCTCCAAGGAGTGACAGCTAAGACTAAGAATGGAACCCTTGTCGGAGTCTACTCAACAAAAGCTCACCCATTAGAAAATTTGGACTTCTCATTAGATATTGCCGTTCGTGCTATTGAATTCTACGAAGACTACTATGGCGTTAAGTATCCAATCCCTCAATCCCTTCATATCGCTCTTCCAGACTTCTCTTCAGGAGCGATGGAAAACTGGGGCTTGGTAACCTACCGTGAAGTTTATCTCCTTGTAGATGAAAACTCGACTGCCCAAAGCCGTCAAACAGTAGCCTTGGTGGTGGCTCACGAATTGGCTCACCAATGGTTCGGAAACCTCGTGACCATGAAATGGTGGGATGACCTCTGGTTGAATGAAAGCTTCGCCAATATGATGGAATATGTCAGCTTGGATGCTATCGAACCAAGCTGGAATATCTTCGAAGACTTCCAAACAACCGGTGTGCCTGCTGCCTTGAAACGCGATGCTACAGATGGCGTTCAATCCGTCCATGTGGAAGTCAAACACCCTGACGAGATCAACACCCTCTTTGACCCAGCCATCGTTTACGCCAAGGGTAGCCGTCTCATGCACATGCTTCGCCGTTGGTTAGGCGATGACGCCTTCCGTAAAGGCTTGAAGATCTACTTTGAAAAACACCAATACAGCAATACCATCGGTCGTGACCTTTGGGATGCTCTTGGGCAGGCTTCAGGTCGTGATGTCGCAGCCTTTATGGATTCTTGGTTGGAGCAACCAGGATACCCTGTTGTCTCAGCTTCTGTTGAGAACGATACCTTGATCATCCGTCAAGAGCAGTTCTTCATCGGAGAAAGAGAAGAAAAAGGTCGCAAGTGGGTTGTTCCTTTAAATAGCAACTGGACAGGTATTCCAGATACTTTGGAAACTGAAGTCTTAGAAATTCCAAACTACAGTGCCTTGAAAGCAGCTAACAGCGGAGCTCTTCGCTTCAATACAGAAAATACAGCTCACTATATCAGTGACTACCGTGGGGAATTGTTGGAAGACATCCTTGCTGAACTTGCTAACTTGGATAGCACTTCGAAACTGCAAGTGGTTCAAGAACGCCGTCTCTTAGCGGAAAGTGGTCAAATTTCTTATGCAAGCCTCTTGCCAGTGATTGAACACTTGACAGAAGAAAGTTCCTACTTGGTTGTTTCAGCTGTTTCGAGCGTATTAGCTGGAATCAGTCTCTTTGTGGATGAAGGAACTGAAACAGAAGTGGCCTTCCATGAGTTGTTGAAACGTTTGAACCGTTACAACTTTGAACGCTTGGGTCTAGAAGCTAAGCCTGGTGAAACAGAAGAAGACGAAAAAGTTCGTCAGCTAATGATTGCTAATATGATCAAGGCCAATGATGAAGCTGCAAAAGCTCAAGCGAGCGCTATCTTTGAAGCGCATGCCGATGATTTGGAAAAACTTCCAGCTGCCATCCGCTTGCAAATCTTGGTCAACCAAATCAAGCACCAGGAAACCAAGGCGCTTAGCCAACAATACTTAGATACCTATGTAAAGACAGTTGATGGAAACTTTAAACGTCAGTTGGCGGCTGCACTTTCTTATACCAAGGATAAGGAAACTTTGGAAGCTCTATTGAAGGAGTGGAAGAACAAGGATGTGGTGAAACCTCAGGACTTGGCTATGAGCTGGTACTACAACTTCTTGCACGATGACTTTACCCAAGGAAGAACTTGGACTTGGGCGCGTGAAAACTGGGATTGGATCAAGAAAGCACTCGGTGGTGATATGAGCTTTGATAAGTTTGTCATCTACCCAGCTAACTGTTTCAAGACCCGTGAACGGTTGAATGAATACAAGGCCTTCTTTGAGCCTCAATTGGATGATATGGCGATCAGCCGTAATATCAAGATGGGAATTAAAGAAATTGCAGCTCGTATTGATCTTATCGAGCGGGAGAAAGCAGCTGTTGAAGCTGCTATCCTTGCGACAAAATAGATTTAAAAAAGATGCTACAGAATTCATTCTGTAGCATCTTAGAATATAGACAACGTCATCTTTGAAACTTTCCTTAGGCAAGCACGGACGTCAGCGAACTTCTTTGAAGTTCCATGACTTAGTTTTGAGCCCCTTCACTTTTCAATTTTTGGGCTCAGGCTAAAACAGTTCCCCGAACTGTTTTACTCTCAAAACTCCCGAGTGCCTGAAACAATTGTGTTTCAGGCATTTTTCTCACGGCGGAAAGTTTCAGTGTATATTTGATTGAGACTTAAAAAATATATTATTTTAATTTTTGGGGCATCATTTAGGTTGGTTAATGATAGTTTAACTACATCCTAATGGAGTGGGAAAGAAGTCCTCTCTTTTCAATTTTTCCACCCCCGCATAGATACAACAGTCTGGGAGAGTGTTGGAGGTTGCAGATAAAGGAAATACTGTTTGCGTCACCTCAAAGCAGTGCTATGAGCAATCAACCAATGTGTCAAACTGTTATTTCTATCTAACATCAAAGGCTGGACAGATTTTGCCCAGCCTCTTTTTTATAAATGATCTGAATAAGACCTCAAAGGAGAAGAATCATTAGTTTACTGGACTTGGTAAGAGAATCTCCGTTCGATAGTGGCCATTTTCTTTGAATCGCTTGATAGTTCCTTGGTATTCTTGTACTAGGGCATCAACGTTTCGCAAGCCCCAACCATCTCTTTGACGTGTTTTACGAGTCTCTTGTTCCTGTTCATTAAAGGTATTGTTGATCGAAATAAATAGATTTTGTTGAAAATAACGTATATTCAGAGACAATGTTCTCTCCGATTTATCAGTCAATCGAAGGCAGGCTGAAATACTATTATCCAAACAATTTCCTAAAATAACAGCTAGCACATCTGGCTGAATAGATAACTCTTGTGGGATAAAGCAGTCAATTTCTAATGCAATTTCATCTTCCACATCGTGCAGTTTTTGATTCAGCAAATAATTAACCGTTGGATTTTTGGAGTAAAAGGTTTGTTTTCCTGAAATACTATCGGTTAACGATTGAAGGTACTCTCTAGCTTCATCAGGATTTTCTTCTAGAAGTGCCAACAGGGTTAAATGTTTATTTTTTAAGTCATGCCGAAGACTTTGCAATCGTTGGTATTCCTCTTGAGACTGTTGTGTTTCTCTTAATTGGAACTGAAGTTGTTCTTTATCTAATTTATTTTGATAATAAGCGTGCTGTTGTTGAGAAAGATGTAAGGTAAAATACAGCGAGGAAAACGACAATACAATAAGAGACAAGAGTGAAATGACAGAAAGATAATCTGGTCCAAATACTTGCCCTTGAATAGCAGATACAGTAAAGGCAAAAATAATCGATAAAATCGGCACGATAAATTGATAAAGCCAATTTCTTCTAGATGTTGCCATGCTTAACTTTTGATGTGTTCGAAATAACTGTCGAAGAACAAGAGTGATCACAGTTGAAAAAAGAAAACTGATGGCAAGGTAACCACTAATCATTCCTAAATTTTTCGATACTTTTGACAGTGGAAGAAATAGTTGGATAGCTTGATTGAGGACAGCTCCGGCTAATAATGTCAGGCTTGTTTGTAAGAATATCCAAAAGGAAGAATCACGAAAGGAGTAGCCAAAATAGAGTCCTACAAGAGAGGATTCTAAAATACTAAGAAGGAGATTGCTGACTAAAAAAACGCGACTTTCTAAAAATATAAACACAAGAGCTACATGAAAAAGCAAGCAACAACAAAGGGCTAAAAGTGTCTCTTTTGAATGTTTACTTTTGGATATTGGCCTATAAAATAAAACACTTGCCAGAAATAAGTCAAACAAGATACTAATGATCCGCAATCCTATTAGCATTAGAAATTCCTTTCACTGAGATAGTTATAGTATTTTTCTTTAAAAGAAGACTGGAACTTACGACTAATTGGAAGTGAATGCTCCTCGGTTCCATTTAGCAAAATAGTTACTGTTTTCGCATCAAAATCTTTGATATATTTAGGATTTACAATATAAGAAGCATGTATTTGAATAAAATAATCAGGTAGTCTATCCAAAATGTCTTGGGTTTTCAGTAAGGACTTATAGGTATCTGCTAGCGTGTAAATAAAAACGGAACGCTTATCCTTCTCAAAATAGGTAATGTCACTGAACGGAACAGAGTAACTTTGTTTTCCAAATGAGAAGTTAAAGATGGTTTGTCCTAAATCTAAATAACGTAAAATTCTGTCTACTACCTTATTTAGCCTTTGAGGTTCAATTGGTTTTACTAAGTAATCAAAAGTCTGTACTTCAAATACTTGTTCCATGTAATCACGATAGCTGGTCACAAAAATAATGGGGATAAAAGGATTGAACTGCCGAATTTCACGAGCAAGGTCAATTCCAGTAATTTGTGGCATATCAATATCCAAAAAAACACAATGAGTATCCCTTGTTAACTGCTCTAACATCTTTTGTGGATTTGTATATAGTTTTGTTTCTACAGGAACCTTGTCGTAAGAAAGTAAATACTGTTCTAACTGACTAGCATCTCTAGTTGAGTCATCACAAATAACGACGTTTAACATAAGTCCCCCTTATCAAATTGAGTTGGCTAATTATGACACTAAAATGGTAAATCATGACGTAAACCTTGGAAAGTCATATGTTTATTATACAATAATCTTATCAAAAATGAAGGAAGCTGGGAAAATCTTCTCAGTCTTGAGTGATGAGATGAAGACATTTGCGACACTGACTATTAAAGATTTGACAAAATCATTTGATAAGCAACATTTTGCTAATAATCATATTTCCTTAGAAATAGAAGCTGCAAAAATTACAGCTTTTTTAGGACACAATGGCGCTGGTAAGTCCACCCTCTTAAATCAAATGATTGGTTTTACCAAACCTGATCAGGGAGACGTTTGCTATGGCGATATTTCTTTTGTTCAAAATCGTAAACAAGCTCGCTCAATGATGAGCTATATGTCTCAACAGTATGCGCCACTTGAGAAATTGACGGTGGAACAAAACTTAGAAATGCTTGGAAGAATAAGAGGGTTAAACACCTTGGATTTGCAAAAAGAAATGGATCAGCTCTTAACCGAGTTGGAAATTAAGGACTACCGGGCAAAACAAGGAAAGGACCTTTCAGGTGGTTTAAAGCGTCTGACCTCTTTTGCAATGGCTTTAATCGGGTCTCCGACCATCATTCTTCTTGATGAGCCGACGAACGATGTTGATCCAATACGTCGTGAAAAACAATGGCAATTATTACAGAAGCTAGCGCATAAAGGTCATACCATTATTATTGTGACGCATAATCTCTTAGAAGTTGAAAAATATGCTGACAACTATGCCTTATTTAACCATGGGAAGCTAATCAAATCAGGACCAGTTCAGCAAATAACCTATCAAAAACAGTATCAAATATCTTTTGAGTTTAGGAATAAAGATAGCTTAGCTCTATTCCAAGATTATACCATTATCAATGGTTCGATCTGCCAGATTGAAATAGAAGAGAAGGAGTTAACGAGACTGCTACCAAAAATCACACAGGAATTGGATAGAAAGAATATTTTAAATCTGTCACTTACTCAGAAAAACATATCCATTTCAGATCTTTATAGAGAGGAGTTGACAAACTGATATGACTCAATTTTTTTACTTACTTCGTTGGAACTATCTTCGTCAAAAAGATCTATTTCTACTCTTTACGCTAGCTCAGGTTCTGTTATCCATTTCACTTCTTTTTGGTTATCCACTGGTGATAGGTGAGATTGATACGACAGCTGCCTACTATCTCTCTTCTGGTTCAGTTCTGATAGGAATTATTTCTATTGGCTGTACTATCTCATCACCTGTTATAGCAAATGCGAAGTCAGAAGGACATGTAGACTATGTACGAGCCCTTCCAATACCACGAATTCTGATTTCCTTAGCAGATCTTTGGATGTGGATGATTGCTATTTTACCTGGAGTATTCATTTCTGTCATACTGGGCTATTTTCGTTTTTCTGTCCGCCTAAATGTATCTGTTCTGGCTGTTTTCATCCTATTTCTTATCTGTCTTACAATGATCAGTCTTGGATTTGCCATTGCTTATACTTTTTCTCCCAATATTGTCACGTTGATGTCTCAGTTGATTCTTATGATTGGTTTGATGTTTTCACCAATCATGTACCCTGCAAGTCGTCTTCCAGATTGGATAAACCATCTCTACCATGTTCTTCCTTTTGTCCCTTCTGTCAACCTCCTACGAGCTTGTGTCTATAGTCATGGTCACATCTCATTGTTTGACTTCACTATTCTGATTATTTGGATTTTGCTAACACAGTTACTGATCTTGAGAGTTCTTTATAAGGAAAAATAAAGGAAGGAGGGTAGATAGAAGGTTCTTCTATGAAACAGTCATCCATTATAAAAGTAGTTCAATTGAAGAGATATTCCTACAACAAAAAGCAACAACTGTGTTCAGATGTTGCTTATTTTAGTATGTTTGTACCCTTTGTATCTTATTTGAAATACCAGTGGTGTTTGAGGCTGGCAAAAATTGCCTTGCTGGTGATCGTGATGATGATCAGTTTGATGAGGTCGGCAAGGATAAAGGGAGCAACGACCAAAGCAAATGCTTTTTGGAGATCAGTATGCGTAACCAGCATAAAGCCGATAGCTCCGGATACAAAGAGGAGAGCACTACTGAGGAGATTGGCAAAAAAGATAGTGACAAGGCTGGATTTAGCATTGGTCAATAGAGATGTGATCCATGCTCGGAATGGGAAGAAGAGGAGGAAACCAGCAGTAGGGCCAAGGAAATGCGAAGCGCCACCAGCACCGCCTGCAAATACTGGAAAGCCTAAGAAGCCTAACAGTAAATAAAGACAGACAGTGATAAAGGCATGGCTGGGTTTATAGATGGTCCCGATGATCCCGATCATGAGTGTCTGTAGGGTCAAAGGAATTGGTCCAAATGGAATGGTGAATTGAGATAGGACGGAGATCATGGCCACTCCAATGGAGATGAGAACTAAGGGAAAGATTTTCTTCATAACAGTTAACCTCTTGTTTATTTTATGGTAACTATTCTACAATAAGGGGCTCATCCTGTCAATAGCCCACGCTTGTTTTAGGATTTTTTAAGTAAAAATTTAGGCAGGCTTAAGACTCTTGAAGTATAATCGCCATACTTAAAGGATCGAGCTCCCTTTAAATATTAAAAGACAAGTACTTGTACCAAAAGATAAAAGGTAAAAAGATGAATCAAAAAGAAACAAAACAAGTAGTCGAAACGCAAGAATCCAAAGAAAAAATGGTTGTCCTCAAACGAAGCCCTAAGTGGTGGATTGGAATGGCAGCAGTTGGTGGATTGTTGGTTGGTGCTGGAAGTGGCTTTGGTGTCGGAGTCATCGCCTCTCAATCTTCCAATAACCAACAATTTTCTCAACCGGTCCAAACGGGTCAGAACCAAGGATCTAATCAGCAACAAAATAGTCAAAATGGCCATGCTTCACAAGGAAACCAGCAAAATGGTGGCCCACAGGATGGCGGCCCTCAAGGCGGTGGTCCACAAGGTGGTGGCCAAGGCCAAGGTGGCCCGCAAGGAGGTGGTCCTGGTCAGATGCCGCAAGAAGGCAATGGTGGCCCACAAGGGAATGGTCCAGAAAATGGCATGAACCAATCTAGCGGACAAGAAGGGAACCAGGGTTCCTCTAAAAAGTCCAATAAGAAGAATTCAAAAAATAAAAACAAGACGAGTGATAGTCAAAGTAACAAAGAAAACACGACAAACTCATAGAATTAGCCTCCCTCAGGCAGGCTGAATTTGATCATAAAACCGGGTTCTAAACTATAGGAAATGAAGGCAAGTCGTGTTATAATGGTTAAGAATAGATTAGAAAGACTCACTCACGAAAGAGAAGAGGATACGACGATGATTAAAATTCTATTGGTCGAAGATGACCTTGGTTTGTCAAATTCAGTATTTGATTTTTTAGATGATTTTGCGGACGTCATGCAGGTCTTTGACGGAGAAGAAGGTCTTTACGAAGCAGAAAGCGGGATCTATGATTTGATTCTGCTGGACCTCATGCTTCCTGAAAAAGACGGTTTCCATGTCTTGAAAGAATTGCGTGAAAAAGGCGTGACAACTCCTGTTTTGATCATGACAGCCAAAGAAAGTCTGGATGACAAAGGACACGGCTTTGAGCTAGGAGCAGACGATTACCTCACCAAGCCTTTCTACCTAGAAGAGCTTAAGATGCGGATTCAAGCCCTCTTGAAGCGCTCAGGAAAGGTCAATGAAAACACCCTTAATTATGGCAATTTGAAGGTCAATTTATCTACCAATTCGACTTATGTGGATGGAAAAGAAGTGGAACTTCTTGGGAAGGAATTTGATCTCTTGGTCTACTTCCTTCAAAACCAAAATGTCATCCTTCCAAAAACACAGATTTTCGATCGTCTCTGGGGATTTGACAGTGATACGACCATCTCTGTTGTTGAGGTCTATGTTTCAAAAATCCGTAAGAAATTAAAAGGTACTGATTTCGTTGAGAACTTGCAAACATTGCGCAGTGTGGGGTATATCTTAAAAGATGCTAACCAGAATTAAGAAAACCGTCGGGGAAGATGATTTTTCCTACTTCATCCGATATTTTGGGCTCTTTACCTTGATATTTTCAGCCATGACCTTGATTATCATTCAGGTTATGCGCTCGAGTCTCTATACAACTGTCGATGAGAACCTCAAGACTTTAAGTAAGGATCCTTATTCGCTAGCGGCTATTGCTTATCGGGACCAGCGACAATCGAAAGATAAGGATAATGATGAAGATCCTGAGGTGATGATCCCAGATCATGATAAATCAGAACCCAAAGGAGATGTCACATCCAATACCACTGTTGTATTGCTCAACAGAAATTATGAAAATCTGACGACAGGCAACGGATTTTTAAACTTTAAATCTGTCACTTTTGGCCGGAAGTTGCTCAACAAAGTTTCCCAGCTCCAAATTACAAATAGCTACGGGAAAAAAGAAAGTTACCGGGCTTATATGACTGATTTGGGATTGACTGATGATGGGGGAAGTGACGTTAAGTATGCGGTTATCATGACTAATATTAGTCAGTTGGAGCAGACGAGTGAAGAGCACGAAAGTCAAATCGCTCTTGTCATGATCTGCTTCTGGGGAATTTCTTTGTTTGCTAGTCTTTTCCTAGCACGTCTCAGCGTTAAACCCCTTCTTGAGAGTATGCAAAAGCAAAAGGCTTTCGTAGAAAATGCCTCCCATGAATTGCGGACGCCTTTAGCAGTCCTCCAAAATCGCCTCGAAACGCTTTTTAGAAAGCCTGAGGCAACCATCATGGAGTCAAGTGAGAGTATTGCATCCAGCTTGGATGAAGTTCGAAATATGAAGCTCTTGACCACCAACCTTCTTAATATTGCCCGGAGGGATGATGGCTTGAAGCCAGAGATAGAAGAAATTGAGCCAAGCTTTTTTGATCAGACCTTCTCGAATTTTGAGATCATTGCGGAAGAAAATGGCAAATTCTTCCAGGGGGACAATCAGGTGGACAAGGTCATTTGTTCTGATAAAACGCTCCTCAAGCAGTTGATGACCATTCTCTATGACAATGCCTTGAAATATACCGATGAAGATGGTGAGATCCAGTTTGAAGTCCAGTTGAAGGACAAAAATCTTCTTTTGAGGGTACTGGATAATGGTCCAGGGATTCGAGATGAGGATAAGAAACGGATATTTGATCGTTTTTACCGGGTCGACAAGGCCAGAACCCGTCAGAAAGGTGGTTTTGGTTTGGGGTTATCCCTCGCTAAGCAGATTGTAGAAGCCTTTAAAGGGACCATTCAAGTCAAAGATAATAAACCAAAAGGGACCATCTTTGAAGTGAAATTATCCATTAAGACGGAAAGTCGTAAAAAAAATCGTTCATAATCTTTAAAAAATAGAAAAGAGGAAAACCTATGAGTTCAAAAATGTTGCACACTTGCCTTCGTGTGGAAAACTTAGAAAAATCAATCGCTTTTTACCAAGATGCTTTTGGTTTTGAAGAAAAACGTCGGAAAGATTTTCCAGACTACAAGTTCACGATTGTCTATTTGTCCTTGCCTGGAGATGACTATGAGTTGGAATTGACTTATAATTATGATCATGGTCCATATGTGATTGGAGACGGCTACGCACACGTTGCCTTGAGTACTCCTGATCTAGAAGCTTTAAATGCCGAACACAAGGCTAAAGGCTATGAAGTGACGGAACCAAAAGGTCTTCCAGGAACGCAACCGAATTACTATTTCGTTGTAGATCCGGATGGATATAAAGTAGAAGTCATTCGCGAAAAATAAGAGGGATTAAAAATAAGGGCCGCTGTCGGCTACGACAGTCGCCCTCTTTTTATGAAACCATTTACAAAAAAGGAATGTTTTTTCGAGAGAAATTTGCTATAATAAAGTTATGAGATTCAAACACACGAAAACTATTTTATTAATCATTACAAATCTCCTTTTACTGATTCTTTTGTATATCGGCTATCAAAAGATTCAAAGGGTTCGTGAACAAAAAGCCTATCAGGATCAGTTTGATAAGGTCACCCAACTCGAGAAAAGCTCTGAAAAAGGGAAAGATGTTCAAGTTCAGGAAGGGATTTTAGGAACTTCTTATGTGACAGCTTATTATCCTACTAAAGATGGACAGCCTGTTGAGATTGTGAAAGATAAGATCCAAGAAGACCTTCAGCGTATAGGATCCGATGAGAAAACCAAAGAGCCAAAGCATTTGACCTTCTACCATAGTGAAGAAGCAGATGCGCCTTTTGTCGGCTATCACCCTATCCAAATCAAGCGGGCTGAATACCAGTACAAAAAAGGGAAATTCATCAAAGATGAGACGGTGAAGTTGCCACTCTTTTACTTGGATGATGAGAACAATCCTCTGACCCTGAGCCAAGTTTTTGCGGATCCAGATGGAGCAAAACAGATCTTTTTGGAGGAATTACGGGGGAATCTAGCCTTTCGTCAGTTGGACGAGGAAAGCATTGATCAAATGGTTGCCCACTTCTCAGAGTTGGATTTGAGCCAATGGGAATTCCAATATGAAAAAGGAAATTTCACCATTCCATTTCCAACCAAGGTTAAGGGAGACGATACCTTCACTGTTCCCTTGTCTAAATTCTATGATGTGATTGATACAGAACGCTTGCTTCCTGATGATCTAGCTTCTTACGAATCCTATATAGAAGAACGCCACCGTAAGATGATTGCTCTGACCTTTGATGATGGACCAGATCCAACGACGACCCCTCAGGCGCTGGCCATCTTAAAGAAATACAATGCCAAAGCTACCTTCTTTATGGTCGGAAAAAATGTCAGTGCGAATCCCGATATTGCTAAACAAGTCCGCAAAGAGGGGCATCAAATCGGGAACCATACTTGGGATCATCCTCAGTTGCCAAAATTGAGCTTGGATAATGCCAAAAAAGAGATCTTGGATACCCAAGAAGCTATTCAAAAAGCGACAGGTGTGCAGACCAAGATTACCCGTCCTCCGTATGGAGCCATCAATAGTGCCATCCAATACGGTGTCGACCAATCCTTCATCATGTGGGATGTGGATAGCCTAGATTGGAAGACGCATAATACGACGGCTATTCTCAATGAAGTGAAAAAAGAAGTCAAACCGGGTTCGATTATCCTCATGCATGATATCCATCAAACCACGATTGACGCTCTACCGACCGTCCTTGACTACCTCAAATCACAAGGCTATACCTTTGTAACGGTGGATGAATTGTTGGATTATCAACTTGAAAGTCATCGCATTTATTACAATGGAAATTAACGTAAAAATCCTCTGCAGTTCATTCACTAGCAGAGGATTTTCTTATTCATTTAAAAAGAGTTCTGAATTTTTTAAAACCAGTTCACGTACAGAAGCGTATTTTTTTAAGGATTTGAGTTCTTCTGGGTGGGTGATAAAGGTGATTACATAGCCCTCACGCCCCATTCGTCCTGTTCGACCGGCACGGTGGGTATAGGTTTCCACATCACGAGGAATATCGTAGTTAATCACACACTCAAGATGTTCAATGTCGATTCCACGAGCGACTAAATCGGTGGCAAGCAAGAGGGTCAGCTGATGGTCTTTGAAGCGTTCCAGAATGACCTTGCGGTATTTGACATTGACATCGCTTGCGAGCGATACGGCCTCAACACCACGGTATTGTAGTTTTTCTTCAGCACTACCCAGATCAGACAGGCTATTGAAAAAAGCCAGACCACGAAAATCTTCGACGTAGGCGAGTTTGCGGAGCAATTCGACCTTGTCCCGCTTATCTACTTGCATATAAAAATGTTGGATATTGTCCAAAGAAACTCCATCAACCGAAATGCGAAGAGTATTTTCTTCTAGCTGGTCTGGATCGACCTTGGCTGTGGCGCTCATATAGATATATTGGTGGTCACGGGGAGCATAGTGGCTGATCTTGTCGACGAAGTGGTACTGAGAATCGCTCAGTAATTGGTCGAATTCATCTAAAATGATAGTTTCCACATTCATCATTTTGATCTTTTTCAGCTTGATCAGTTCAAAGATCCGACCAGGCGTCCCAACCAGGATTTCGGGTCCTTTTTTGAGGCGTTCGATTTGCCGTTTTTGACTAGATCCTGAAAGGAAGAGTTGTGTCTGGAGACCGAGAGGCTCTGCCCATTGTTTGGTGACATCAAAAATTTGTCCTGCTAACTCTGTATTAGGAGCCAAAATCAAGAGTTGTTGGGCCTTCTTCGGTTTGAGTTTGAGCAAGCTCGGAAAGAGGTAGGCGAGTGTCTTACCAGTACCGGTAGGACTGATCCCGAGGACATTTTCTCCTTCATAGATAGGGGTGAAGATTTGTTCCTGAATTTCAGTGAATGTATCAAATCCGAGTGTTTCTAACTGGTCTTTCCAGCTTTGTGGAAAATGTTCTTTCATTCTTTTTCATCCTTAAATTGTATTCCAGCGCTCTGACGCATCTGGTAGAGGGTTTCATGGACCTGCTCAGCTGTTTGTAACCACTCAAGATAAGCAGACGGCTTTTGATGAGCGATGGCAAGGGCAAAGGCTTCTGCCTCTTCTTGCATTTGGTGTGGGCAGGGCTGGATCGGAAGGTCGATGATTTCCCCAGAATGGCTGATGAAGCGGGCCTGGTTGATGGCTGCTACAGCATTGAGAGTTAGCGTTCCAGTCTTGGTGTAGATTTCAGCAGGTAAATGGCTGGTGATATTTTTCCCCGCCTGAATGGCAACCTGAAACTCTGGGTAGATCAAAACACCCTGACCATAGAGATCAACCGAATTGGGTAATTGCTGAGCGGTGTAGTGGCTGGAGATTGGAGCTCCAAAGAAGCCAATGGCCAGGTAGAGACAGTAGACACCCAGATCCATCAAGGCCCCACCTGCATAGACATCTGAGAAAATATTGGGTATCTCACCTGCTAGAAGAGTAGGCAACTTGGAAGAATATTTGGCAAAGGTAAAGTTGGCGCCTAGTATTTCCTGATTAGAGAGGAAGTCTTTAACCACTTGAAAGGCTGTTTCTTGGTAATTTCTAGCAGCTTCAAAGAGATAGACCTGGTGCTCCTTAGCAAGCTTCATCAGTTCCTTCCATTCAGAAGGCTTCGTCACAGCCGGTTTTTCAATGATGACATGCTTCTTGGCTAGAATAGCAAGCTTAGCCTGAGCGAAGTGAAGAGAATTAGGGCTAGCAATGTAGACCACGTCCAGCTCACTGTCTAAGAAGTCGACCAAGTCTGTGTAGCAAGAGATCACCCCATAAGGCTCACAAAAATCTTGAGCCGTCTTCATTTTTCTCGAATACACAGCCTCCAAGTGATAGTGGCCTGTCTCATGAGCTGCCTTAATAAATTCATGTGAAATCCAACTCGTACCAATAATTCCCAGCTTTAACATAAGGTGTCCTTCCGTCATCGATTCACTCTATTATACCATGAAAAGGGGGAGGGACGGGGTGAAAAATGTAGGGCAAGTTTTGAAATTATTACTAAAATATGGGATAATTAAGGTAATTTATTTAAATGAGGAAAAAATAATGAAACAAAAGATTTTAGTAACAGGTGGAGCTGGATTTATTGGTTCCCATACACTAATTGAATTGACTAAAGCCGGTCATGAAATAGTTGTGGTAGATAACTTTGTAAATAGTAGTAAAAAAAGTATCCAAGAAGTTGAAAAGATTATTGGTAAATCTATTGCATTATACGACATAGATGTTCGAGACAAAGAGAAGTTATTGGAAGTATTCGTAAAAGAACAACCTACAGGGGTGATTCATTTTGCCGCATTAAAAGCCGTTGGGGAATCAGTTCAAATTCCGCTTACATATTACGAAAACAATATAACTGGAACATTGACTTTGCTTCGAGTTATGGAGGAAGTCCAATGTAAGAACATTATTTTTAGTTCATCAGCGACTGTTTATGGTGATCCACATACTGTCCCTATCTTAGAGGATTTTCCGCTATCAGTAACCAATCCATATGGGAGAACAAAGTTGATGATTGAAGAGATGCTTCAAGATATATACAAGTCAGATTCTTCCTGGAATATCGTGCTGTTACGCTATTTCAACCCAATTGGTGCTCATGAAAGTGGGAATATTGGTGAAAATCCAAATGGAATCCCAAATAATCTTTTACCATATGTAACACAGGTAGCAGTTGGAAAGCTAGAATATGTTAATGTGTTTGGTAATGATTATCCAACTCCAGATGGAACTGGAGTCCGCGATTATATCCATGTGGTTGATTTAGCAAAAGGACATGTGGCGGCATTAAAGAAACTTGAAAAAGATTCAGGGTTAAATATCTATAACTTAGGTACTGGTAGAGGATACTCTGTTCTTGAAATCATCCAAAATATGGAAGAAGTGGTAGGAAAAACAATTCCTTATAAGATTGTTGAGAGACGTGCTGGAGATATTGCAACATGCTATGCAGATCCAGCGAAAGCAAGTGAGGAGTTAGGTTGGAAAGCTCAATATGATATTCATCGCATGTGCCAAGATGCCTGGAGATGGCAGAGCAAACATCCAAATGGATTTGAATAATAGCTAATTTTAATGAATTGCTTGATATTTATAATTAATATCGGGCTTTTTTTATGCTTACAACAATTTTTGTTGTTGGTATAAAGTTCTGAGATTAGTGGATAAAATATTTTGGTTATTGTATAATGGATAAAAAAGAATTTTAATGGAGGAAGAAGGATATTGAAATCCTCAGATTTATTAATTATTATACCTGCATATAATGAGGAAGGTTCGATTCAGTCAGTTGTAAATAATATTATTCAAAATTATTCCCAGTATGATTATGTAATTATCAATGACGGTTCAAGAGATCAAACCTCAGAAATTTGTCATAACAATGGCTATAATATTATTGATTTACCAGTTAATCTTGGACTAGCTGGAGCATTTCAAACTGGATTATTGTATGCTTACCAATACGGTTATGAAAAAGCGGTGCAATTTGATGCAGATGGTCAGCATCTTCCAGAGTATATTGCTGCTTTAGAAGATGGAATTGATAAAGGAAATAAAATGGTCATAGGTTCTCGCTTTGTAACAGAGAAAAGACCAAATTCGTTTCGTATGTTAGGGAATACCCTTATAAGTTTTGCTATTAAATTGACCACTGGAAAAACGATTAATGATCCGACATCTGGAATGAGAATGTTTTCAAAAGATTTAATACAAGTTTTTGCAAAAAATATCAACTATGGTCCTGAACCAGATACTGTTTCTTATCTATTAAGAAATGGTGTTCCAATTTCAGAAGTTCAAGTTCGAATGGAAGAGAGACAAGCGGGAGAAAGTTATTTAACTTTTTCACGCTCTATTAAGTACATGATTCATATGTTCGTATCTATTCTATTCATTCAGAATTTTAGAGAGAGAGGAAAATAGAATGTCAATCTGGTTTCAAGTTGTATTAGTTGTTGTTTCATTGGGAACATGTGGGTTTATTCTCCAGAACATCAGAAAATCTCGTGTACAGATTAATGATGCCTTGTTTTGGATCTTCTTTTCATTAATTTTATTAGTTTTTAGTATTTTTCCAAAGTTAGCAGAGTTTATCGCAGCATCCTTAGGAATTGCATCTGCTGTTAATTTTATTTTTCTTTTTATTATTTTCTTGTTATTAATGAATCAGTTCCAATTAACTGTACGGTTGTCAAAGTTAGATACCAAGTTTAAAAATCTTGTCCAAGTTATCGCTTTAAACAAAAATGAGGAGAAAGATGAATAATACTCCTTCTCAAAAAAGTATTTACATATGGAACCTGCTAGGAAATTTTGCGGCAGCAGCAGTCTCGGTATTATATTTGTTAATTGTATCTAGAATGCAAACCAGTGAGGTGGCAGACCAATTTAGTCTAGCTACCTCAATTGGTAATTTATGGATCATTATTGGGCAATTTCAAGTTCGTAACTACCAAGCAACAGATGTTAAATCAGCTCATCCCTTTTCAGCTTATTTTTTCACAAGATTACTAACGGTTATCTTAATGTTGATTAGCTTATTTCCCTATCTGTGGTCAATAAACTATGATTTCACTAAAAGCTCTGTGATGATCATTTCTTGGATTATTGTGTACCGTGTAGCGGATGCTTTTTCGGATCTATTTCAAGGTTATTTTCAACAACATGGTCGTTTAGATATTGCTGGAAAAGCTATGGTCTATAGATATATTTTAAGCGTCCTCATTCTTTTATTTGGGCTCTTATTGTCTCATTCTATAGTTTTGACTCTGATGGTCCTAGCTTTCATCAATCTGTTTTTTGTATTTGTTTATGATTATGCCCATTTCAAATTGTTTGATAGGTTGAGTTTGAGTCATATTTTTTCAAAAAATATTTTTGATGAATCTATAAAAATTATTAAAGTTTGTTTTTCTTTATTTATTTATGGTTTTTTATTGACACTTGTTTTTAATGAGGCAAAGTTAGCGATTTCTGGTGCATATGCTAAAGGAATAGTCGGGACTGGTGCTCAAAGGGACTACAATATACTGTTTATGCCAGTGTTTTTTATGAGTCTATTGATTTTGGTAGTTAGACCACTCATAACGCAAATGGCTGAACTGTGGCAGAAAAAACAGTTTCAGATATTTTACAAACTATTTATTAAAATCATACTTTTTACATTCATAATAGGAGTATTTCTTGATATTTTAGCTTATTTAATAGGTGTCAATGTGTTGAGTTTGATATTTGGTTTAGATCTATTGAAATATAAGGTTGAATTGACTATTTTAGTTCTTTCTGGTGTTTTATATTCATTTTCGATCATTCTTGAAAATATCTTAATTATCATGAGAAAACACTATTATTTATTATCAGTTTATATCCTAATGTTTATCGTTACTAAAATGATAACAACTGAGCTGGTTAATAAGTATCAGATTATGGGAGCTTCTATTAGTTTTTGTATAGCAATGATGGTTTATGCAATTGGATGTTTTACAATTTTTAGTATTATAAAATACAGAAAGAAAGAAAAATGAAAAGAGATATAGTTTTCGTCACTCACCATTTAGGAGGAATCGGTGGCGTTCAGCGTGTAGTTGATCAGTTGGCTACACGTTTTGCTGAAGATGGAAATAGGGTGACAGTTGTTGGGTGTGCTGTTCAATCAAAAGAAAAGTATGAGAGGGTACAAAAGAATTATCATGAAATTCTTCTATACCAGGAGGATATTTTTTTTGAAAAGCCTTGGTTGTTCTTAAAAGAAAAGTTTTTTTCAAAAAAATTAGAAAAAAAATTAACGGATATTTTGTCACAATCAAAAGAAACAATAGTTATCTTAGCTAATCCAATTGTCTATCTATTGATGGAAAAAAGCTTGAAGGAATTTTCTAATACTGCCTTTTTCATTGGTCAGATGCATTCTTCCGCTGATTTTGTATTGGAATGTAAGGGTATCTACAAAGTTTATCCGTATATTATTAAAAATAAATATCCGAAATTGGATTGCACTCATCCAAATAAGGGATTGCTTTTGTTTCTTCACCCAAAGCTTCATAAACCTCA
>OGYU01000787.1_pt1 | contig 24483 bp, 19 predicted proteins | sample 1576581 | NCBI WGS metagenome assembly OGYU01 (sample SAMEA3541547, study PRJEB24748) | human gut metagenome | biome: human gut; feature: human-associated habitat; material: faeces | place: China | collected 2012 | reverse complement strand
AAGGCGGGGCCGAGGCCGCCTCGATCAATTTGCGAAAGAATCTTGACGGTACCTAATACCGCGTCACAGACGCTTTGCGACCGATGCCACGGCCTCCTCGCTAACCGAATCACAGGCAGGCGAAGGGCTGCGTGCAGATGATGTTGGACGCACCGCGATCGATCAGGTCGAGTATCTCGGCCGTGAGCAGCCAGACCTCGCCCATGTTATTACATACCGAAAGCACCGTGCGGGCCTTGTCGGCCATGGCGCCAACACCTGAAGATTTTGTCCGTAACTCAAAGAGCTAGGAGGTTGATAAAATCCAGAAACATCATGGCTAAAAGAGACGGGCACACTGTCCCTGTTTTTCGCACGAGCAGCGCAAAAATAAGGCCCAGACAAAGATAGCCCCCCATCATTGCAATGATGTAATTTGTGGGTGCCCCGATCAAACACTGTTGAGTCACGAGAAGCAATGCCCATAGAATCGACTGTACAAATGCCCTTATGCAAAACGGCCGAACTATTCCGACGATTGTGTATTCAAATAAAAATACGTACCTAAATAACAGCTCATGCAAAACTGAAACCGAACAGACCAATACCCATCTGGATATTGATTTTCCACCTATATCGAGCATGGCGGCCATAATAATAAATACGATGAAAATGAACTGCCATCCCAAAAGAATCCCACGCTGCTTGGTCTTATCACGGGAAACAGCGCCCCGAGTTGCAAAAAGATAGACTACCAACGCACAAAAGAGCGCCCCTGTAGAGCACAGCCAAGCGGGAGATCCTTTTGCAATAACCCAAATGGCCCACGGCACGCTAGCAACCATCGTACCCAGTAGATAACGTGCCCCCAGGCGCATTATTTCAGTCGCTTTTCCCAAGCTCTACCACCTCATCACTAGCTGCTATTAGGTCCATATCGTGTGTAATAACAATGACAATCTTGTGCTTGCGCAGTTCCTTCACAGCATTTATCAGAGCTTCTTTATGAGCAATATCAAGTGATGCTGTTGGCTCATCGAATAAATAGACGTCTGCCTTCTTTTCCAAGACCCGCCTAATTTCCAATTGTTTCAGTTCCCCAGGAGACATTCCTCCGCACCTCTTCTTTTCGATAGAAGGAAAATTTCTATCGCTAAGAAAATCCTTTACTGATATCGGGGTTTGTTCGGCAAACGAAACTAGATTCCGCCTAAGGTGCTCGCAGTTGATTTCTTCTTGGGCCTTACCGTTGTAGGAAATAGCCCCACCGTAACCCGAATTGAAACAACCCATTAATAAGTACGCAAGGCTCGTTTTGCCCGAGCCATTAATCCCCACAAGAGCATAGAGCTTTCCTTTGTCAAACCTGAGATTCAAGTTATTGTAGAGACACTTTTCATTTAATGTAAAACCAAAATTATGCAGTTCGATGTAATCGATCTCCAAGAGCTCCTCTCCAGCAACAGCCAAAGGCAATTTAGAGGCATTTAGACGAGATATCGATGAGAAGCAGTCTTGTACGCTACTACCTATACCGTAGATTGACCTCACGGCAGATAGCATTAAAGCCATGTAGCTCGAAACGGCAACAAGTTGGCCTACACTCATGCTTCCATGCATTACATAGAAAGCCGAAATCAAAAGAATAGTCACCTGGGACGCAGCCGCAGCAAAGGAATCCGTTGCCTGAAATCTCGAAACGACACTTTGATAGGCGACTCCGGCGTGCAGCAAAGACGAAAAAAGCTATCTATGGATTTCAATGCTCTTTCGAATAGCACATTAACATACAAAAATCTCTGATGCGCAAGTACGGACTCCACTTTTCCGAAATACAGGGACTGCTCCTCCTTAAAGGTCAGACCTGAAACAAAAAGCGGTTTTCTGAATAAAGCATATGCAATTGCATACAAGATGCAAAATGTCACGGAAACCCAAAAGAGCGCTACGGAGCATCCATAGAGAAAAATAAAACTGATACCTAGCTGGACAACCGCAAGAAGTACCGTCTGGAGCACCGACAATCCGAAGGAAGCCACAATATTGGCATCTGAACAAATTTGTTGAGTTTTTTCAGCTGACTCCTGCTCAAAATATAACTCAAAAGGCATCCGAACGAGCTCATCGATTTTACTTCGAACAATCGAGTATGCAGCCACGGTCGTTATCCGCATTGAAAGAAGGGTGCTTAAATAACTGACAACAATATCGATTAGTGCCGCAAAACCAATTAGAGCGCTGCTAATCATGATAGTATCGTAAGATGTTTTTTTAGATATATTGTCAACCAGAGCGCTCGTAAGCAGCGGGGATACAGAAGCCATCATTCCAGATATTATTAAGCACAACGCGAAGACTATAACCAGAAGCAATTGGGAAGAAAACCCAAGTCTGAAATATGGCAGATAATCGAAGAGCGCCGTTGAGTCCGCATCACTTCTTATGCTTGAAATCATAGGCCGCCCTCATTACTTTTATACATTTCTTTCTTGCAGATACGCAGCTTGTCTTATTTTCATACAGCCTGGTGAAGGGACAGCCACCCATGCACATAGGAAGAAGCGAGCAGTTAAGACATTCTGAATCTGAACAAAAGTCGTAAGCATTCCATTTGGAAACTTCGAATGCGTTACTCGCTACGCTTTCAAAGATGCTGCCATAACTTCTGTCGGAATATCCTATTTCATTCCAGCATTTATATAAGGAACCATCTGGTCCAATAACTTCTGAATATTTATTGACGGCTCCGCATATGGTCGGATTAAAGCCTGGAAGAAACGGATCCATGTACCCCGTCATTTTGTAGCGAGACAAACAGGATGCTTCAATCGAGGCAAATTCGTCCTCTGAATAGCACGGAGAGTTAGCGCATGCCCCATTTATATCATCTACTGCCGCTAAATACAGTTTTACTCTATTACGAAGACCTTTTTGATCAAGCGAATCAATCAAGCGATCAATCTGATCACCGTTCGTCGGATCAACATTAACTCTTAAGATGACATTGAAGTACGCACTAGCTCTTTTTACGTTATCGATAATACGGTTGAACGTATCACCGCCAGAAGGAAGACATCTTCGTTGATTGTGTATTTCAGGCGGACCATCGACAGTCACCTGAACGTGTGTGACCCCATTTTTTGCAAGCAACTCCGCCGTTTTCCCATCTAAGAAATAACCGTTGGTCACCATGCTGGCGTTAAATAAGATTTCATCACTTCGGATTCCGCGCGTAATCTTCTCCACCGTCTCAATCGCCAATAAAGGCTCGCCGCCATACCAGGCAATCTGCAAACTATCTGCCTGATTGTCTAAAGCCATGCCATTGATATGCTTTATTACCTGATCGACGCACTGGTCGCTCATTGAACCATAACGCTTGCCGTCCTCATAACAATACGGACACCTGAAATTACAATTCAATGTCGGAGCTATCGTAAATGAAAGTGATTTTGATTGCATGCGACAGGCCGATGATATCTCTTTTAAATGTTCGATTTCATCAAGTCCGTCGGAAACCAACAACCCCGCGTCCATCAAATTGTCGACAATTTCCGAAGGGCCATTAGCCCCATTCGCAAATAGTGCCTTCTCGTATTCCGCATCCAACGCAACAATTGCGCCGGAGTAAGAGTTATATACCAGCGTAGGCTGATTGTCTTTATCGATTACATTAAAGCGAGACTGTTTCATTTCTACTCCGTTGCATATTTCAATATTTCAACCTGCCATTAGGAGTAATTCCAGCCACAAAATTTGGTAATGCAGATCCTCAGGCCACACGGTCCTCCCCCTGAATAACTCCAACAAATATGCGCTGCACAGGACACACACGTAGAAATATCTCGAGACGAAGCAGGCATCTGAGTATTCACTGGCTTTTGAATATATTCCATCGAAGCTCCTAGCTAGCGTGTATACCGCAATATTGAAATGCGCGGCAATTCCCGCCCGTGTACACGGCACACATCCCCCAGGGATTACAGCGCCCCTGACATTTTGCGCCCTGACAAGGACACCAACTTGATAGCAAAGCAATATCGTTAGGTGTTTGAGTTGGCTGTATCCAATCCACAATGGCTCCTTTCTCGTTTTAGGCCTAGTTATACTTTGGTCAAAAAGTCAAAAGCTGTTTGATAACTTTTTGTACTAGATGAAACAATTTGTTTGCCTTGTTTAACATTTTTTAATTTACACTTAGCCTGATTAAAAATTCAACCTAAGGAAATTCTGGTGAATGTTGTTCAGCTGCAGTATTTCATAAAGGTATTTGATTGTCAGAATTACTCGGATGCAGCAACTATATTAAGCGTTTCGCCGCAAGCTGTTTCAAAAGGCATTCGAGCATTGGAATCTGAACTTGGTCTGAAGCTGTTCGAAAAAAGAGGCAGTATTCTACATCTAACAAACTATGGAGAGGAAATCCTTCCTATAGCATTAGATGCACTAGCTTCAATTGAGGGAATTCAAGCGTATGCGCAAATCACGCGTGAAAAGATAAAAATAACCCAGACACATTTGACACACGTTGCAGTCGGACTACCACCAATACTCACAAGCTGGTTCAACCAGCCCACACTAAACCGGCTCTCGAAAAAGTACAACGGTGGTAAATTTGCTGTTTCCAGATACGACGACGGCGGAACGTGCTTATCCCTTCTACTTGACGGACAAATCGACATTGCGATTGTCGCTGGGCAAGTAAACACCAATCTTTTTGAATCGCATTTTTTATTGAACGCCGAAGTCAACCTCCTCGTTGAAAGCAATCACCCATTAGCTAGTCACGCAGCAGCGAATCTAAACGCGGTGGCTCAATATCCAATTGCAAACACCTGTGACATTCGATATTGTCGAAAAAGAATAGACTCAGCATTTAACCATCTGGGCCTTTTCCCCCCGCTACGAGAGTATTAACTTAGCAGACCAGCACAATTTGTCCGATTTTCTCATTCGTAAGCATGGGGTTATTTTGACCATAGCCTCGCAAACGTCTCAAATCAGGATAGGCTATCCAGCAAAAATCGTTTGCCTAGGCAAACAAGATAGATTATCAATCCCTTTTTACTGCGCTTCAAATTCAAACGATGTCCAAGCGCAAACTCATCACGCGATAAGCTGCATTCAACTTGAGGCACGCCAGCTATCCCGCTGTTTAAAAAGCGCTGAAGAAGGAGACCTTTCCGGCTGAACATGGCGGGCGTACTAATTCTATGCAAAACAGCATCGCATTCCGCCAGAACGGAAGCGTGGGCCAGCCCCGAGTTTTTTGTAGTATTCCGAGAGAAAACAACAAGGGCCGGCAGACTCTTGGCAAGTCAGTGGCCCACTCACCACCCACAAAACTGTGCCCCACTTCCGAAATCCGAGTCCACGAAAGGCGTCGGCAAGGCCATTTACGCAACATATCCAGTAAAAAAGGGTGGTAGCCGGTACGGCTACCACCCGTTTGTCTTACATCCGGCTCGAAGTAGGCCAACTACTTCTTAATGCCGCGTCCCAGACGCTTGGCGACCGATGCAACGGCCTCCTCGCTGGCCGGCCCGCAGCTCACACAGCCGTCATGAGCACGCATCTGGCCGGTGACCTCGTCCATCGCGAGCGGCGCCACCTTCTCGAGCTTAAAGCCCTTACCGGCGCGCATGTTCTCCTTGGCCACGCTGATCATGAGCTTAATACGGTTGAGCTGGTTGACCTCGGACGCGCCGGGGTCGTAGTCCACCGCGACGATGTTGCTCTCGGGATGTTGGCGGCGCAGCTCCTTGATTACGGCCTTGCCCACCACGTGATTGGGCAGGCACGCGAAGGGCTGCGTGCAGATGATGTTGGGCGCACCGTGATCGATCAGGTCGAGCATCTCGGCCGTGAGCAGCCAGCCCTCGCCCATGTTGTTGCACACCGAAAGCACTGTGCGGGCCTTGTCGGCCATGGTGCCGATGCGCTCGGGCGCCTCAAAGCGGCGGGACTTCTCGAGCATCTCCTCCACCGGCGTGCGCATCCAGTCCACCAGCTTGATGAGCGCCTGCATGCCCGCGCGCGTAGTGGGAGAGCTTCCCAGCTCGTCCTTCTGCAGCTCGGCGTTGCTCATGGAGTACAGGAAGAAGTCGAGCAGGCCCGGCACCACGGCCTCGCAGCCCTCGCGCTCGATAACGTCGACCACGTGGTTGTTGGCCGTGGGATGGAACTTGACCAAGATCTCGCCGACCACGCCCACGCGCGGCTTGGTGCCCTCGCCCACGAGCGGCATGGAGTCGAACGCGCGGATGGCCTCGCGGCACAGCTTGGTGTAGTTATGCCTGTTGAACTTGGGCGCCAGCTTGCGGGCGCGCGCCATGTACTCCTCGTAGAGTGCGTTCGCCGCACCGGGCGTTGCCTCGTACGGGCGGCAACGATAGAGCATCTGCATCATCACGTCGCCAAAGAGCACCGCGTAGACTGCCTGCTTAAGCAGCGCCGGCGTAATCTTAAAGCCGGGGTTGTCCTCGCCCAGCGCCACGGCCGAAAGCGAGATCACCGGAATCTCGGGGTGGCCGCTCTCGCGCAGGGCCTTGCGGATAAGCGCGATGTAGTTGGTGGCACGGCAGCCACCGCCGGTCTGGCTGATGACCACGGCTGTCTTGGACAGGTCGTACCGACCGCTCTCGATGGCCTCCATGATCTGACCCGTCACCAGGATCGACGGATAGCAGATGTCGTTGTTCACATAGCGCAGACCGGCCTCGACGGCATCGTGGTCAGTCGAGGGCAGCAGCTCCAGGTTGTAGCCGGCACCGCGGAACACCTCTTTGACCAGGTCAAAGTGGATCGGCGCCATCTGCGGGCACAGGATGGTGTAACCCTCCTCGCGCATCTGCTCGGTAAAGGGCACCTTGGGCCATGCGGTCGAGGCACTCTCACGCTGCGCCTCGAACGTGTACTTGCGGCTCGCGAATGCGGGAGCATCCATGGAGGGTGCCACCGGCGCGGCGTCGCCCTGCTCATAAGCCTCGCCCGCGGCGGTTGCCTCGGCCAGACGCTCGGCCTCCTGGTCCTTGAGCGCTGCCATGAGTGAGCGGATGCGGATGCGCGCGGCGCCCAGGTTGGACACCTCGTCGATCTTGAGAACGGTGTAGATCTTGCCGCTGGCTTCCAGGATCTCCTGCACCTGATCGGTGGTCAGAGCATCGAGACCGCAGCCGAAGGAATTGAGCTGAATCAGGTCCAGGTCGTTGCGCATGGTCACAAAGCGGGCGACGGCGTACAGGCGGCTGTGGTACATCCACTGGTCGACGACGCGGATGGGGCGCTCGGGCTTCACCAGATGTGCGAGCGAATCCTCGGTAAAGACCGCAAATCCAAAGCTCGAGATAAGCTCGGGCAGGGCATGGTTGATCTCGGGGTCGTTATGGTAGGGACGACCGGCGAGCACGATGCCGTGACCGCCGTGGTCCTCGACCCACTTAAGAGCCTCCTCGCCCATGGTCTGGATGTCCTCGTGGAAACGCGCATCGGCCTCAAAGGCGGCGTTGACGGCGGCATCGACCTCGGAGCGCGTGATCTTGGGTCCGCGCACGCGACCGCGACCGGCCTCGGCATCGGCCACACGGTCGACGGCGAGCACCTGGTACAGGCGGCGCTTGAGCTCGGTCTTATCGTGATACGGCACAAACGGATACAGGAACTCGATGTTCTGCTCGCGGATCTCGTCGATGTTGAGTGCCAACGCCGTGGGGTAGCTCATGACGATGGGGCAGTTGTAGCAGTTGCCAGCGGTCGGATCCTCCTTGCGCTCCCAGCGCACGCACGGCATCCAGATAAAGTCGACATCGCGGTCGATAAGGTTCATCACGTGGCCGTGGCTCATCTTTGCCGGGTAGCACACACTCTCGGACGGCATGGACTCGATGCCCGCCTGGTAGGTCTTCTTGCTCGACTGGTCGGACAGCTGCACGCTAAAGCCCAGGCGCGTAAAGAACGCGTGCCAGAAGGGGTAGTTCTCGTACATGTTGAGCGCGCGAGGGATACCGACGGTGCCGCGCGGGGCCTCGTCGGGACTCAGGACCTCGCGGTTAAACAGCAGCTCGTTTTTCTTTTTGAAGAGGTTGGGGGCCTCGGTCTTTTGCTTTTTGTGGCCGGCACCCTTCTCGCAGCGGTTACCGGTAATGAAGCGCCTGCCGCCGCCAAAGTCGTTGACGGTGAGCTGGCAGTTGTTGGAGCAACGGCCGCAGCGGACATGCTTTTGCGTCACGGTGAGGTGCGCGATATCCTCAGCCGAAAGGATGGTCGAGGTGCCGTCGGCGCCGGCGCGATCGCGGGCGAGCAGGGCCGCACCGTAGGCGCCCATGCAGCCGGAGATGTCGGGGCGCACGGCATGCACGCCGGTGAGCTGCTCAAACGCGCGCAGCGTGGCATCGGACATAAAGGTGCCGCCCTGGACGATCACCTGACTGCCGATCTCCTTGGGATCGCGCAGCTTAATAACCTTGAACAGGGCATTCTTGATGACGGAATAGGACAGGCCGGCCGCGATGTCGCCCACCGTGGCACCTTCCTTTTGCGCCTGCTTAACGCGCGAGTTCATAAAGACCGTGCAGCGGCTGCCCAGGTCGACCGGGGCCTTGGCGTGGATGGCGGCATCGGCAAACGCGCGCACGTCCATGTCCATGGAGACGGCGAAGCTCTCGATAAAGCTGCCGCAGCCCGACGAGCAGGCCTCATTGAGCATGATGTGCTCGATGACGCCGTCCTTCACGCGCAGGCACTTCATGTCCTGGCCGCCAATGTCCAGAATGAACTCGACACCGGGCAGGAACGCCTTGGCGCCGCGCAGGTGCGCGACGGTCTCGATCTCGCCGGAATCGGCCTTGAGAGCCTCGATGAGCAGCGCCTCGCCATAGCCCGTAGTGGTCACGTGGCCGATGGTGCAGCCGGCAGGGATGTGGTTGTAGAAATCGGCCATGATGACCTTGGCCGTGCCCAGGATGTCGCCGTTGTTGTTGCCGTACCAGGTGTGCAGCAGCTGACCGTCCTCGCCCACGAGTGCGGCCTTCATGGTGGTGGAACCGGCGTCGATGCCGATGAACACGCGTCCGGTGTAGCCGTCGAGCTTGCCCTTGGGGACGACCTCGGTGTCGTGGCGACCCTTGAACTCGGCAAAGTCCTCGTCGGTGGCAAAGAGCGGATCCAGGCGCTCGACCTCAGCACCCTGCGTGTCGCCCAAGCTGTCGATGGCCTCGATAAGCTGTGGGAACGTGCTGAGCTTGTTGGACTCGTGCGCCATGGCGGCGCCGCTCGCTACAAACAGGTGGGCGTTTTGGGGCACGATACGGTGCTCCTCGTCCAGGTTGAGCGTGAGGTAGAAGCGGTGGCGCAGCTCGGAGAGATACTGCAGCGGGCCGCCCAGGAAGGCGACGTTGCCGCGGATGGGGCGGCCGCACGCCAGGCCCGAGATGGTCTGGGTCACGACGGCCTGGAAGATGGAGGCAGCCACGTCCTCGGGACGGGCGCCCTCGTTGAGCAGCGGCTGGACGTCGGTCTTGGCAAAGACGCCGCAGCGGCTGGCGATGGGATAGATGGTAGTGGCGTTGGCCGCGAGCTCGTTGAGGCCGCTCGCGTCGGTGTGCAGCAGGGTTGCCATCTGGTCGATGAAGGCGCCCGTACCGCCGGCGCAGGTGCCGTTCATGCGCTGCTCGATGCCGTTGTCGAAGTAGATGATCTTGGCGTCCTCGCCGCCCAGCTCGATGGCGACATCGGTGGCCGGGATAAGGGTCTCGACGGCGCGTTTGCTGGCGATGACCTCCTGGACAAACTCCAGGTCGAGCCACTGGGACAGCAGCAGGCCGCCCGAGCCGGTAATGGCGCAGGTCATCTGGGCCGTCGGCAGCACGGTCGCAGCGCCTTCGAACAGGTCGCGGGCGCAGGCACGGACGTCGGTGTGGTGGCGCTGGTACTTGGCGTAGACGATCTGGTTGTCGTCGTTGAGCACGGCGAGCTTAACAGTGGTGGAGCCCACGTCGATGCCCAGGTGTAGGTTGCCGCGGGCGTTCTCGGGATTGAAGATCGCGCCTTCGGGGGCGTGGGCGGCGGCTATGGGCTCAGCGGCGGTGGCGGGCTCGCTAGTAACGGACGTCTCCCCTGCCGCGTTCTTGGCATCGGCAACTGCCTCGGCAACTTTCTCGGCTGCCGCGGTCGCGGCCTTCTGCGCGGCGTCCACCACGGCGGGCGCGGCCTCGCGTGCGGCAGCAACCATACGATCCTTGATGCCCTCGACGAGTTTGCTCATCTGTCTCTCCTCTTAGTTGTTGGACTCGACGGTTGCGGCGGTGTCGGCCGCGTCCTCGAGCTGCAAGTTCAATAGCTTCATGCCGTATTCCGGCACGTTGATATCGATGGGTTGGCCATACAGGTCACCAGGACGAACAAAAGCGAGCACCGTCATAATGCGCGCCATGGCCTCGGGCGATTCGGAAAGGTCACGCTCAAACCAGCGCTGAATCATGCCGACCTCGGCACTCACGACGTAGGTGACGTAGTAGTCAAAGAACGTGCCCAGCGCCAGGCCCAAAATGCCCGTCTGCGCACGCGGCACCACAGCCTCACGCGCAGTGTCGATAATCCTTTTAATGAAGGCCTGGTCGCCGCCCGGCCCCAGCAGCGCACCGATTAAGTCGCGGTTGGCCGCAAGATAACGCAGCAGCTCAACCGAACCGGGCGCCGGCTCGAGCTCATCGATATTGTGATAGAGATCAGGCAGCTGAGCTGCGGTAATGAGCTCAATGCGCTCACGGATCTCGGCCAGCAAGCCGTCCTCGATTTGATTGATAAAGTCGGGGATATCGCGGTAGTGCGAATAGAACGTGCGACGCGTAAGGCCAGCGCGCTCGGTGAGCGACGCGACATTAATGCGCGAAAGGTCGCCGCTTTCGGCAAGCTCGCTGGCAAGCGCCTGGCGAAGGGCACGCTGCGAGCGAAGGGACCGGCGATCGCATTTCTCGAGCTGGGACAAGCGTCCTCCTTGTTACTCAGCCTGTGCGCTATTGCACAGTGCGAGTATTATTGCACACCGTGTGTATCAACACGTAAAGGCAATATTTGGAATGTGACGAGGGGGCAGTCTCTTTGTCACATTATTCGATGACGGTGCGGGAGTTTTGCTTGCGCATGGTGGCGAGCATGTGTTTGGGGACGGCATGGACCATGCAGCTGCCGATGGTCACGCTCGCGGCGGCCTTAGCTGCATCGCTTGCGTTTTTGGTCGCGTAGCTGTGGCGGAAGCGTTTGAGCATGGCGATATCGTTGCCGCCGTCGCCGTAGACCGCGACCTCGTCCTCGGCAATACCGTAGTAGCCCGCCAGCCATGCCACGCTCTCGCCCTTGTTGCACGCCACGTCCGTAATTTCGAACATCACCGGATCGAACGGCGCGTTGACCACGCGGTCCGAGCGCTCGGCCAGATACGCCTTAAGGTCGCGCTCCAGCTCGGGCGAGGTCACGCGACAGTTGATCTTGCACACATCGTGGCGCAGGATGTCACCGATCGACTGGTCGAAGTACTGCTCCTCGTGATACCCGCCGCGCGCACGCATGCCGCGCATCACGATGCGCTTGATGGGACTGTCCTTTTTAAAGCCCGCCTGATGCATCTCGAACGAACCGCTCGAGTACATGCCATCGGGCGTGGAACAATCAAAGCAAATGTCCGGGAACGCCTTGAGCAGTTCCTCAGTGACCTGCGGATCGATGGTCCAAGTCTTGAGCACCTCGCCATGGCTGTCGCGCACGATGGATCCATTGGAGCAGCAGGCGTCAAGCGCCAAGCCCGTAAAGCCATGCTCGCCGATCGGCAACGTCGAGCGTCCAGTCGCGGGAACCACGTGCAGGCCAGCCTCAGTCAGCTCGCGAATGGCGCGGCGGATGGTCCCATCCGCCTCGTGCAGGGCGTTCAGCAGCGTTCCGTCTAAGTCACTCGCGAACATCTTGATCATGGACATGCCTCTCCTTCGTCTGCCCGATATTGTAGACGAAGGAGAGGCATGTCCAAACAATGCCGTCCCGGCGCGGCGTACCACCGCCTTCACAAATTCACGGTGCCCCAGCGCGTTAAGACAATCGCCGCAATCGATTTTTCAGCCGATAAAACAGAGCCGTCGTCAACGTCAGCACCGCCAACATGGCTGCGAATACAATCGCCGGTGTCCATCGATCATATGCAACCCCGTACGTCAATTGGCCGATAGGTATTGCGCAGGAAAGGACCATGTAAACGACCGAAAGCACTTTTCCGCAGAGCTCAGTCGGCGCTGCCCGCTGAACAAACGCGATGATTTCAACCGACGCAATGCTCGCCCACACCATGACCCATGCCGAACCAACCACAAACACGGTGAGCATGCATGCATCTGCGCCGAACAGTAGCGTGACAATGATCGGTGCGACTCCAAAACAGATCATCGCAACATATCGACATATGCCATTGAGAGAAAAGCGATGCGGCCAAATGCCGACCAAGCCACTGCCGGTAAGACCACCCAAGCCCAGAGCAACCTCAACCATCCCAACGCAGGACGATTGCATGCCGAGATGCTTTGTAACAATAATGGGAGCGCCAATCGTTAGCCCAACCAACGCAAGGTTTAAAACGGCCGCAAGCAAAATCACGGCGACCAATGATGCATTTTGCAGCAGATACCGAATCGACTCCCGAAAATCGTTTCGGCATGTCATGCGAGTCGCGCCGTCTCCCATCGTTTCAGATGAGGCATTTTGCTTGAGCGCGCCCCCAAACAACAGAGCTGACATCGCAAACGCCACCGACGCGGTTGTGCAGAGAGCATCGATGCCAAAGCACCCATAGACTGCCGTCCCGACCACAGGACCCAAGATATTGCTCACCATGGTCACCTGCGAAACCAATGCAGTGGCCTGCTCGACCTTCTTTTCACCCGCCATGCGCACCGTCTCAATTTGGAGTATTGGCTTTAGCAGCGATTGAACGCCATATTGAGCACAAAGTATCGCTACTACGACGACCGCAAGAGGCAATGAGCACTTCATGGGGATAGACAGCAGTGATGCGGTCATCAGAGCAATGCCGAGGGCCACGAGGACCTCGCGATGTCTTCCCCTATCCGCCAAGATTCCGCCAACCGGAGTTGCGAGTACGCCGGGTATGAACGCTATCGCCACGACGACGCCATATAACGTTGACGATCCACTGCAATCGAACAAGTAAAGCGGATACGCAAAGCACAGCGCCGACAGCATCGAATACGTGCACAACTGCGCAACAAGAAGACCGAAAAGCCTGATAGATCGCACTGTTTTTTGCGCCAACGAGACGCCACTCCACCGCATTCCAGCCATAAGCCTGCCCCTATACATACCGCCAGTATGTATTTATCGACTTGAAAAGGGCAGCCGTGGCTACCCTCACAAATCAATTACATACCGTTGGTATCTATATTACCACCCGGCGCGGTTCCATACGTCCCAAATCTGCGCCGTTGTCTGAAGCACTTCTTCCCCCAAATCGAGTCCCACCGCGGCAGCCATCTGCGCCAAACATTGAGCGCGAGCGAGCATTCGATCCTTGGTCTCAAGCGGACGGAACAGCGGCAGCAGCCAAAGATTCGCCAACAACGATACGGCCTCAGCCGCTTCGCGCGGGCATTCGCACGCAATGGAGCCATCGTCGATGCCCTCCTCGATCACTGGCAAGAGATAGCCATCGGCCGACTCGTCGAACGAGCCCTGGTACTGCATCGCCAGTAGACGTGAGCTTTTTACCGGATCTGCCGCAGGATGCATGCGTGCCCATAGCTTAATTTGTGGAACGACAGACTCGGGCGCGTACAGTCGCTTGAGCTTTTGGGCTCCGGTCATATTACCGACGCCAAGCATCGAGCGGCGGTGCTCAACAATCGGAGTCATCGCCCGATCAAACGCGGCGTTGTAAATCTCTTCTTTGCTCTTGAAGTGATGATAGACAGCGCCCTTGGTCATGCCATCGAGACGGTCAACGATATCTTGAATGCTCGTCCCCTCATAACCCTGCGCGCAGAATAGCTCCAGCGCCGCGTCGAGAATCTTCGCGACCGTCTCCTCGGGATATTTATTACGACCCATAATCCGTCCATCCGCAACGCAAGTCTTGTGCCTCATTGCAGCATTTTAACGTTGCGGATGGTAGGCGGTCGATTCTACACCGCGGCGGGGCCGTGTTCGCCGGTGCGTATGCGGATGACTTCTTCGACCGGCTCGACCCAAATCTTGCCGTCGCCAACGGCACCGGTGCGGGCGGCATCGCAGATGATGTCGACAATGCCGTCGACGTGCTCATCGGCGCAGATAAGGGTGAACTGCACCTTAGGGATCGTGTTGACAAGCAACTCGTTGCCGCGTACGTATTCCTTCCAGCCATGCTGTGCGCCGCAGCCCTGCACCTGGTTGATAGTCATACCGCGAACATCAGCAGCAAACAGCGCATCTTTAAGAACCTCAAGCTTCTCAGCACGAACGATCGCCGTAATCTTCTTCATAGTGAATTCCTCTCTTCAACAAAAGAAATTGATTTACCTTCACATGGCACGGGTTTTCCAGGTGCCCGAGATTGCCCCGAAAGAGGAGCGCCGCGTACTTCGGTACGCAAGCGACGGTTTGAGGGGCAAGGTCGGGTGCCTGGGAAAGCCGTGCCGCTAATCGAGTCCCGAGAAGGAGGGGTATGCGCTCTCGCCGTGCTGACTCGCATCCAGACCCAGGGCCTCGTCGGCCTCGTCCACGCGCAGGCTACCGTGGAACAGCGCCTTGACCACCGCGGCGATCACCAAGTCGAGCACCAGCACAATAACGACCGTCACCACAATGCCCAGAACCTGCGAGACAAGCAGCGACACGTCGCCCATGTAGAACAGGCCGCCCTTACCGGTCCACGAGAGCTCCGGCACGCAGAAAAGGCCCGTGAGCACACCGCCCAAGATGCCGCCGATACCGTGGCAACCGAACGCGTCGAGCGCATCGTCGTAGCCGAACTTGGTCTTAAGATGGCTGATGGCCAGATAGCAGACGGGCGATACGATCAGGCCCATGACCAGTGCCGCCCACGGCTCGACAAAGCCCGCACCCGGCGTAACCACCACAAGGCCCGCAACCAAACCGGTGCTGGCACCCACCAGCGTGGGACGACCGGTGTGCACGCGCTCGACGACAAGCCACGAGACCATGCCCGCCGCGCTGGCCGTCACGGTGTTGAGGATGGCGAGTGCCGCCACGGCGTCGGCCTTAAACTCGCTGCCGCCGTTAAAGCCAAACCAACCAAACCAAAGTAGACCGGCGCCCAGCGCCACAAACGGCACGTTATGCGGACGGTAGCTCACCATGCCAAAGCCGCGACGACGGCCGAGCATTAAGCAGAGAATCAGGCCCGTGAGACCGGACGAAATGTGTACCACGTCGCCGCCGGCAAAGTCGAGCGCGCCGATGATGTCGCCGATAAAGGAACCATCGCCGCCCCAAACCATGTGGGCGAGCGGCGCATAGACCACGAGCAGCCAAATGCCCAGGAAGGCCGTCATGGCACCAAACTTAACGCGGCCTGCCAGACTGCCCGTAACGATAGCGGCGGTGATCATGGCAAACGCCATCTGGAAGGCGATGTTGATGATCTGAGGGTAGACGGCACCATCCGCAGCATTGCCCTCGGCCGCCTGCAGCACCTGGTTGAGCACCGGCAGGCACAGCAGCTGGTCAAAGCCGCCAATAAACGGGTTAGAACCGTCGCCACCGTAGGCCAGCGACCAGCCGGCAACAATCCACAGCACACCAACCAGGCCAATGGCGCCAAAGCACATAAGCATGGTGTTGATGACATTTTTGCGCCTGGACAGGCCGCCATAGAAAAACGCCAGACCCGGTGTCATTAAAAACACGAGCATGGTGCAGATGAGCATAAACGTTGTCGATCCCGTATCGTACATTCGCTCCCCCTTGGTCGCATGAACGTTGTCGGCGCTCATGATGCGGCCGAGGGCCAACTGGTGTAGACCAGATACGGCGTTGTTAAACGCTGCGTTGTCGAATGGAAACGGTGCCGCAATCTTGGAAACGGCGCGGCAACGGGCGCGAAACGAACGGGAAACGTGCGAACGAGAAGGGCGCGCTTGGCCCCGTCCCGGCTAGCGCCGGAACAGCTCGCGGGCTCGGTCGCGGAGGTCGGTAGCTCGGATGACGCCCTCGTAGCGATTGATGCGCAGACGCGGGAAGGCGTTAAAGAAGCGTAGGTCGCGGCGGCTGAGCGACACGCTCGGCACCGGACGGCTCATGCGCTTGCCGGCAAGGCGACGACTGAGCGACGGACGCGGCATGCTCGGCGCGGCATCGGCCACGCGGCGGGCAGCGAGCGCCAGGCCGCGAGCACCATCCGAGATAAATGTCGGCATCGAAGCCTTCTCGCGCAGGGCATCGAGCGCCGCGTCGCCCAGCTCGGCCAGCCACGCGTTAACGGCGCGACCGCGGATATGCGTCTGTGCCACCGAGTCAATCGTAGAATCGGGAATACGTTCGAGCATTGAGTCCGAGGCATCGGCAAGCGACTCATTGATGCGGTCGGCAAGGTCGGCCCGGACGCGCTCCAGCTGATCAGACAGACGCCGCCAGCTCGCCAACGAGCACACCGCGTCGACCATCATCGCGACCGCGACGATAAAGGCGGACAGCCGCACAATCAGCACCGGCAGATGGCCAAGCAGCCCCAGCAATGCCGGCTCCACTAAACGGCAAATGCACAGTGCACCCAGGCCAAACGCGCAGGCCCAGTACAGGCAGATGCGTCCGTGCAGGTTAAACGGCAGATGCGAGTAATCCCAAAACCGGGCACCCGTCGTTTTTTCCAACAGCACGCCCACGCTATATTCGATCACGCTGCATACGAGCGCGGCAGCGACAAACTGGCTCGAGGCGTCTGGGATTCCACGCAGCAGCAACCAGCACGCAATGCCGCCCGCACCGTAGATGGGACAACACGGCCCTAGCAAAAAGCCGCTGTTGGCAAAGCGTCCGTGGTTGAGCATGGCGCAGACTGTCGACTCCCATACCCAGCCGCAAAAACCGTAGAAGGCAAACGAGAGTACCAGCGCCGAGAGCGGACAGGCGGCAAGCGTCGCGCCGTCAAATGCCATGCCGATCGCGGTTCCCACCGTCTACCCACTCCTCTTTTCGTTCGATTCTTTGCTCGAGCCGTCGCTCGGGCCCTCGTTCAAATCGTTCGCGCCGCCTTTGCGCGGCAGACGGCCGGCAATCGTCTCGCGCAGCGCGCACCATTTATCCGCCAGGCACACAATCCATGCCTCGCGACACGTCGGCGGCACCGGCACCAGCGGAAACATATGCCGTACGATAATATTCCGCTCGCGCGGCGTCAGCTCAAAATCTTCCTCCGCACGCGCCAAGGCAAAAAACGGGTGGCGAAAGCCATGCAGCCGATGGCTTGGGTCGGGATCGTGCCAGTCATAGAGAAAGTAATCGTGCAGCAGGGCCCCGCGCAGCAGCGATAAGCGGTCGACGGAGATACCGACGCGGCCCAGGCGCTCGGCAAAGGACAGACTTGCCCGCGCCACCGAGGTCACATGCGTATACACCGTCACATCGCCATGCTGGATAAACTCGCGCGTCAGGTCCAGACGGCCCGCCTGTGCCAGTTGACGGGCAGCATGGTCTACTTCGCACGCGATTTTCTCGGCACGAACGGTATCGGACATGCGGCCTCCTTCCGGCGGCGCTCGGCGGCAAGCCACAGCCTGCACGCAATGAATAAAATCATCATGGAACTTATCAGTATGGCATCGGACAAAACGTTTTGCCCCACCAGTTGGCGAATTACCGCGCCGCCGTCACATATCAAACGCCAAAATGTGCGAGACTGTCTTGTGCAATTGTGCCGGCCGAGGGAGTGCCGGCGCACGATTCGCATGGAGTAACCCACAACGATGCTGCTTACGCAAACGACAACGCCCGAGGACGTCAAGGCTCTCGATCGCGCCGAGCTTCCGCTGCTCTGCGGCGAGATCCGTCAGGCAATCCTCGAAAGCTCCGCCGCCGTCGGCGGGCACGTTGCCCCCAACCTGGGCGTCGTTGAGCTTACGGTCGCGCTCCATCGCGTGTTTAACTCCCCCATCGACAAGATTGTCTTTGACGTTTCGCACCAGACCTACGCCCACAAGGCGCTGACGGGGCGTGCGTACACTTATATCAATCCGGAGCGTTATGGTGAGGCTTCTGGCTTTGCCAATCCCGACGAGTCCGAGCACGACCTGTTCGCCATGGGCCATACCTCCACGTCGGTGAGCCTGGGCTGCGGCCTTGCCCACGCGCGCGACCTGGCGGGCGACAGCTACAACGTCATTACCATCATTGGCGACGGTTCGCTTTCGGGCGGTCTGGCGTTTGAGGGCTTCAACAATGCCGCCGAGCTCGACAGCAACTTGATCATCGTCGTCAATGACAACGACCAGTCCATTGCCGAGAACCATGGCGGCCTGTATCGCAATCTGGCCGAGCTGCGCGCCAGCAACGGCACCTGTGAGCGCAACGTTTTCCGCGCGATGGGGCTCGACTACCGCTATCTGGACGCCGGTAACGATGTGTTGGCCCTCGTCGACGCGCTGCAGGAGCTGCGCGATATCGATCATCCCATCGTGCTGCACGTCTCCACCGCGAAGGGCAAGGGCTTTGAGCCGGCCCAGAGCGACCCCGAGCGCTGGCATCATGTAGGCCCGTTTGACATGGCGACTGGGCGCAAGCTCTGCCCGGGCCATCCGAGCGAGCCTGCGCCGCGCACCTATGCCGACATTACGGGCGAGGCCCTGAGCGCTGCCATAGAGCGCGATCCGCAGGTTGTGGGCATCACGGCTGCAACGCCCTACATCATGGGCTTTACGCCCGAGCTTCGCGCCGCGGCAGGCAAGCAGTTCGTCGATGTGGGCATTGCCGAGGAGCACGCCGTGACCTTTGCCACCGCGCTTGCGCGCTCGGGCGCCAAGCCAGTCTTTGGTGTGTACGGCACGTTTTTGCAGCGCGCCTACGACGAGCTGTGGCACGACCTGTGCCTCAACGACGCCCCCGCAACCATCTTGGTATTTGGCGCGTCGATCTTTGGCACCACATCCGAGACGCATCTCTCGTTCTTTGATATTTCCATGCTGGGGGGTCTTCCCAACATGCACTACTTGGCGCCGGCCTGCATGGAGGAATATCTGTCCATGCTGAGCTGGTCGCTCGATCACCGCGAGCATCCTGTGGCGATTCGCGTGCCCGGCATTGGCCTGGTAAGCCGCCCCGACTTGGCGCCTGCCGAGGACGCCGATTACGGTGTCGCGCGCTACAACGTGGTGCGCCAGGGCCGCGACGTGGCCGTGCTCGCGCTCGGCGATTTCTTTGAGCTGGGCGAGCGTGTGGCAAACCGCTTGGCAGCCGAATACGGTATCGAGGCCACGCTCGTCAACCCTCGCTTTGCAACCGAGCTTGACCGCGAGTTCCTCGACAGCCTTGCCGCCGAGCATCGCGTTGTCGTCACCCTCGAGGACGGCATCTTGGACGGCGGTTGGGGCGAACGCGTCGCGTGCTACTTGGCCTGCACGCCCGTGCGCACGCGCACTTTTGGCATCGCCAAGGGCTTCCCCGACCGCTACGACCCCAACGAGTTGCTCGCTCAGAACGGCATGACGGTCGAGAACATGGCCGCCGAGGCCGTAAGGCTACTCAACGAGTAAAAAACCTCCGCAAGGGAAGCACCCCTGCGGAGGTTTTTATTTTCGCGACGCGAAAAACGAATAATCGTTCATACGCGATCTCCTTACTTATATATGTCGCGTTGCCGCCATTATAACGACCGCCGCGAGCGGCCACGCCGACCGCAAAACGTCATCTCAGCAGCAATAACCGACGTTTTCCCAGATAAAACCTACCAAAATAAACCTGTCCCTTTTTGGTAGGAAGAATTACCCATAAGGTAAGTATGTTTCTGAGTTATTTCGTGTTGACCCATTTGAGCGCGATAGGGTATAACTCTACTCAACCGCTAGGGATTTTATTGAGAAAGGTGTTCACCTATGAGCAAGAACCTCTCCCAGCAGGTCGTTCTCGACCGCCGCGGCTTTGTCGCCGCCACCTTCGCAACCGTTGCCGGCCTTGGTCTTGCCGGCTGCTCCGACACCAGCGCCGAGGCCGACAAGGGTTCCGCCGCCGGCTCCTCCAAGAGCTCCGAAGATACCGAGGCTTCCACCATACTCGATGCCAAGGCATTCGACAAACTCGTCGACAACGGCCCCAAGGCCGATGACGACGCCATCGCCGCAAGCACCTGGGCCACGGCCGTCAAGGACGCCGGCGTCTTTAAGATCGGTGGCGTTCAGACCTCCACGCTCTTCTCCCTCCTCAACGAGAAAGACGGTCAGACCCGCGGCTTCGATGCCGGTATCGCACAGCTCCTGTCCAACTACATTCTGGGCGAGAACAAGGTCGAGATCACCCAGGTGACCTCGGACACGCGCGAGTCTGTCCTGCAGAACGGCCAGGTCGACGCCGTCTTTGCCACCTACACCATCACTGACGAGCGCAAGAAGCTCGTCTCCTTCGCCGGCCCCTACTACTACACGCAGCAGGCCATCCTGGTGCTCGCCGATAACGACGACATCAAGAGCGTCGACGACCTGGCCGACAAGAACGTCGCCGTCCAGTCCGGCTCCAACGGCCCCGCCATCCTGGAGGAGTTCGTTCCCAAGGCCAGCCAGCAGGAGTTCAAGACCGACGAGGAGGCCCGCCAGGCACTCCAGCAGGGTCGCGTTGACGCCTATGTCATCGACAACAACATGCAGCAAAGCGCCCTGGTCCGCGAGCCCGGTAAGTACAAGATCGCCGGCAAGCCCTTCGGCAGCAAGGAGCCCTACGGCATCGGCCTGCCGCTCGATTCCGACGGCGTCGCCTTCGTTAACGACTTCCTTAAGAAGATCGAGGACGATGGCACCTGGACCGAGCTGTGGCAGATCTGCATTGGTGACCGTACGGGCGACACCAATGTTCCCGAGCTCCCCGAGGTCGGCGCCTAAGCTCGCAAGCTGGGCATCAGCCGCTGCGAAACCATACGGAAACGCACGATTCGCTTTATTGCGCTAAACTGTTTCCTCACTGAGTTGTCGGGGCTTCCGTACACACGGGAGCCCCTTTCCTTATCGGCGGGAGGTCCGCATGAGTCTCTCCGAGCTCTGGTCGCTCTATGGCCAGAACTATATCGACGCGCTGCTAGCAACCTGGGGCATGACGCTTGAGTCGTTTGCCATCGCCATGGTGCTGGCTGTCGCCGTCACCGTGATGCGCGTGTCGCCGCTCAAGCCGCTGCGCGTCTTTGGTGACCTGTATGTCCAGGTCTTCCGTAACATCCCCGGCATCGCGCTGCTCATCATCGTCGTCTATGCGCTTCCGCCGCTCAAGGTCGTCCTGCCCTACCGCACCTGCGTTATCGTCGCCACGGTCCTTTTGGGCTCGGCCTTTGGTTCCGAGAACTTTATGAGCGGCATCAACACCGTCGGCGTCGGCCAGGTGGAAGCCGCCCGTTCGCTCGGCATGAGCTTCAGCCGTATCCTCGCCAAGATCGTGATTCCACAGGCACTGCGCTCAAGCGTGCTGCCCATGACCAACCTCTTTATCGCCGTCATGCTCACCACCGCGCTCGGTAGCCAGGTGCCGCTTAAACCGCAGGAGCTCACCGGCGTGGTGAGCTACATCAACACGCGCTCGCTCGGCGGCGTCGTCGCGTTCTTTATCTCGGCACTCGGCTACCTGGGCACGGCCTTTGTGGTGAGCCACATTGGCAACTACATCGATAAGAAGGTGAGGATCCTCCGATGAGCAAGCATTCCTCCCCTGCACTTACCATGCGCGATGCGCTCTACGAGGCTCCCGGCCCCAAGATGCGCGCCAAGATTCGCATCGGCACCGCTATCTCGCTCGTTGCCGTCGCCGTGCTCGTCGCCCTGGTACTGCAGCGCTTTTATGTGACCGGCCAGCTTTCGGTCCACTATTGGTATTTCTTTACGCACCTCACCACCTGGAAGTTCTTGCTTGCCGGCTTTGAGGGCACCGTTAAAGTCGCACTCACCGCTGGCGCCATCGCGCTGGTGCTGGGCCTAGCCCTTATGCTCGGCCGCACCAGCGACATTAAGCCGCTCCAGCTGGTTTGCCGTGTGCTCACCGATTTCTTCCGCGGTGTGCCGAGCCTGCTGTTTATCTACTTCTTCTTTTTGGTGCTGCCCCAGTACAAGATCTCGCTGCCGTCGTTTTGGATGCTCACGCTTCCCGTCGCGCTCGCTGCAGCCGGCGTGCTGGCCGAGATTTTCCGCGCCGGCGTCAATGCCGTGCCGCGCGGCCAGGTCGAGGCCGCCCAGGCGCTCGGTCTCTCCAAGGCCAAAATCACCTTTAAAATCGTGTTGCCGCAGGCTATTCGGTTTATCATTCCGTCGTTGATTTCGCAGCTTGTGGTCGTAGTCAAAGACACCACCGTCGCCTATGTGGTGAGCTACCCCGACCTCATGCAAAACGCCCGCGTGCTCATTACCAACTACGACGCCCTCGTGTCGGTCTACCTGGTAATCGCGGTCATCTACATCCTCATCAACGTCGCGATCAACAAGGCCGCTGTCTATGTTTCGCACAAGACCGGCGCGACCATCATCCGCTAACGCTTTACCATTTCGAGTCATAAGGAGCCGAGCACCATGGCACAGAGCACCTCTTCCACCGGCAATCAGCCGCTGATCGAGCTCAGACACGTCGATAAGCACTATGGCGATCTGCACGTCCTCAACGACATCAATCTCTCGGTCGACCGCGGCGAGGTCGTCGTTGTGATTGGACCCTCGGGCTCGGGCAAGTCGACCATGTGCCGCACCATCAACCGTCTGGAAACCATCGACTCGGGCGAGATCCTCATCGAGGGCGAGCCCCTGCCGCAGGAAGGCAAGGATCTTGCCCGCATGCGTGCCGAGCTGGGCATGGTGTTTCAGCAGTTCAACCTGTTCGCACATATGACCGTCCTGCAGAACGTCATGCTGGGACCGGTCGACGTACTGGGTGTCTCCAAGGACGAGGCCCGCGAGCGCGCCATGGACCTGCTGGGCCGCGTGGGCGTTGCCGAGCAGGCCGATAAGGTGCCCGCACAGCTTTCGGGCGGCCAACAGCAGCGCGTAGCCATCGCCCGCTCGCTTGCCATGCAACCCAAGGCCATGCTTTTTGACGAGCCCACGAGCGCCCTTGACCCCGAGATGATCAACGAGGTGCTCGAGGTCATGGTCCGTCTAGCCCAGCAGGGCATGACGATGATCGTCATCACGCACGAGATGAACTTCGCACGCCGCGTTGCCGATCGCGTCGTGTTTATGGCCGACGGCCAGATCGTGGAAACCGGCACACCCGACGAGTTCTTCGACCATCCCCAGACCAAGCGCGCCCAGGACTTCCTCAACTCCATCAAGGGGCACTAGCCAGCCACCCCGTGGGGCAAATCCATCGGAAGCGTTGTCCCACGTCTCTCATGCGCCCTGTCACCTTCAGATTCGAAAGCAACACCTATGATCGGAACCCGCACCTCATCGTCCTACACCCCGCACGTCGACGTCGCCCCCGCCGACCGCCCACTCATCCTCGTCGCACCGCGCTGGGAAGAGGCAAAGCCGTTTTTAAGCGAGACGCTCTCCCCCAACGAAGAAATCGCAAGTGTCTTTGTCGATGCCATCCTTGCCGCCGGCGGCCTACCGCTGCAGATGTCCATCACCGAGGACATTGAGGTTATCCGTCATTACGTCGATATCGCCGACGGCATCGCCATTCCCGGCGGCCCGGACGTCAACCCCAAGCGCTGGGGCGATGATCGACCCTACGACCCCACCCTCTGCTGCGAGATCCGCGATAGTTTTGAGTTTAAGCTGGTCGACGAGGTACTCCGCGCCAAGAAGCCGCTCTTTACCACCTGCCGCGGCACGCAGCTGCTCAACGTCGCCACCGGCGGCACCCTGTGCATGGACGTGCCGAGCCTGGGTGCGCGCGAGGGCCGCACGCAGTGGCGCCACACCCACGTGCTCAACGACCCCGTGCACCCTGTCGAGGTCATGCCGGGCTCGCTGCTGGAGCGCGCGGTTGGCGGGCACAGGCTGATCCAGACCAACTCGGCACATCACTGCTGCGTCGATCGTCTGGGTAAGAGCACGCGCTTGGTCGCCAAGGCAACCGATGGCGTTCCCGAGTGCATCGAGGTCGAGGGCCAGCCGTTCTGCTTGGGCGTGCAATGGCATCCCGAGTACACCTGGCAGACACTCGAGACCGACTTTAACCTGTGGAAGTCGTTTGTCGAGGCAGCGGCAAAGGTTAAGCAGGCTCGCTAGCTCGCGAACCGCATAACAGATAAGGGCGCCCCGCCGGCCACATGGTCCGCTGAATAGAATCTTTAATAAACTCCAAATTCACACGAAATGATTTTGTATTTTC
>OGYU01000772.1_pt1 | contig 24814 bp, 20 predicted proteins | sample 1576581 | NCBI WGS metagenome assembly OGYU01 (sample SAMEA3541547, study PRJEB24748) | human gut metagenome | biome: human gut; feature: human-associated habitat; material: faeces | place: China | collected 2012 | reverse complement strand
CCCTTCAGGTAGAGTACAAAGAAAAATATTCAGCATTCGGACGTTTTCCCGGTGGTTTTACCAAAAGAGAAGGCAAAGCTTCGGATTATGAAATTCTGACTTGCCGTTTAGTAGACCGCGCCTTGCGTCCTTTATTTCCCGATAACTTTCACGCAGAGGTATACGTAAACATTATCTTGTTCTCAGCAGACGGAGTAGATATGCCGGATGCATTGGCAGGACTGGCCGCTTCAGCTGCATTAGCTGTTTCTGACATTCCATTCGGAGGTCCGATTTCAGAAGTACGTGTAGCACGTATCAATGGTCAGTTTGTTATTGACCCGACTTTTGAGCAACTGGAAAAAGCCGACATGGATCTAATGGTTGCTGCTACATACGACAACATCATGATGGTAGAAGGTGAAATGGATGAAGTAAGCGAACAGGATTTGCTGGCTGCCATGAAAGCCGCTCACGATGCAATCAAAATCCACTGTAAAGCTCAAATGGAATTGATGGAAGAAGTGGGTTCTACTGTTAAACGTGAATATTGCCACGAAGAGAACGATGAAGAACTCCGCAAAGCTGTCCATGACGCTTGCTACGAAAAGGCATACGCTATTGCTGCATCCGGAAACAGAAATAAGCACGAACGCCAAGATGCATTCGATGCTATCCGCGAAGAATTCAAGGCTCAGTATACAGAAGAAGAACTGGAAGAAAAAGCTCCGTTAATCGACCGCTATTATCACGATGTAGAAAAAGAGGCAATGCGTCGTTGCATTCTTGACGAAGGTAAGCGTCTTGACGGACGTCAGACCACAGAAATCCGTCCCATCTGGTGTGAAGTAGGCTATCTGCCCGGTCCTCATGGTTCTGCTATTTTTACTCGTGGTGAAACTCAGTCTTTGAGTTCTGTTACATTAGGAACAAAACTGGATGAAAAAATGGTAGACGATGTATTGGATCAGCATAAAGAACGCTTCCTGTTACACTACAACTTCCCTCCTTTCTCAACCGGTGAAGCTAAAGCTCAACGTGGTGTAGGCCGTCGTGAAATTGGTCACGGTCACTTGGCATGGCGTGCATTAAAAGGACAAGTACCGGCTAACTATCCATACTCTGTACGTGTAGTTTCTGATATTCTTGAATCAAACGGTTCATCTTCAATGGCTACTGTATGTGCCGGAACTTTGGCATTAATGGATGCAGGTGTACCAATGAAGAAGCCCGTTTCAGGTATTGCAATGGGATTGATCAAGAATGCCGGTGAAGAAAAATATGCTGTATTGTCTGATATTCTTGGTGACGAAGACCACTTGGGAGATATGGACTTCAAGGTTACCGGTACCCGTGACGGTATTACTGCTACACAGATGGATATCAAGGTTGATGGTTTATCATACGACATCCTGGAAAAAGCATTGAATCAAGCCAAAGAAGGACGTATGCATATTCTTGATAAGATTACTGAATGCATTGCTGAACCTCGTGCTGAACTGAAGCCCCATGCTCCTCGCATTGAAACAATGACTATTCCTAAAGAATTCATTGGAGCCATTATCGGTCCGGGCGGAAAGATTATTCAAGGTATGCAGGAAGAAACCGGTGCAACTATCACTATCGAAGAAGTAGACGGTGTAGGTCGTATTGAAATTGCCGGAACTAACAAGAAATGTATTGATGACGCTATGCGTATCATTAAAGGTATCGTTGCTGTTCCTGAAGTTGGCGAAGTATACGTAGGCAAAATTCGTTCTATCATGCCTTACGGTGCTTTTGTTGAATTCCTGCCCGGCAAAGACGGTCTGTTGCACATTTCCGAAATAGACTGGAAACGTCTCGAAACAATCGAAGAAGCCGGTTTGAAAGAAGGTGACGAAATCGAAGTCAAATTACTTGATATTGACCCGAAAACAGGCAAATTCAAACTTTCTCGCAAAGTATTGCTGCCTCGTCCTGAAAGACAAGAAAAAAAATAAAACTATTCAACTCTTATATAAAGCGCAATCTGAAATATAGGTTGCGCTTTTCTTTTTATCACAATCATGTAAGGACAACAATAAAAAAGCGCAACCAATAATTAGCTGCGCCATCTGATTATCCTGCGGAATTCTTCCACTTAATTGATATGCTGCTTATGAACCGGAATTAATCTTCCTGAACTTCAAAATCATCTTTACCTACTCCACAAAGAGGGCAAACCCAATCATCTGGAATATCTTCAAATGCTGTTCCCGGAGCGATTCCACCTTCCGGATCTCCTACTTCTGGGTCGTATACCCAACCACATACTACGCAAACGTACTTTTTCATAATTGTTTCAGTTTTATGTTTCAAATGTTCTTTTAATAAATACATAACAAATATACTATGAATTTGTTCATGTACAAGCTATCTCACCAATATTTTTTTCAATTCCTCCATACCGTCCGAAGCGCCTTTGCGTATGGCATACACTTTTCGGTCCGAAGCTATAGGCACTTCTTTGGGATCTATTAAATAGACAGGGACATCACGGGGCACATAATTTAACAATCCGGCTGCCGGATATACATTTAAAGAAGTCCCTATAATCAAGAAAACATCAGCCGTTTCTACATACTCAATCGCCTTTTCAATCATGGGTACAGACTCCCCGAACCACACTATAAAAGGACGAAATTGCGAGCCGTCAGCAGCAAGGTCTCCTATCTTTACCTCAAATTCTTCCGGCTTCAATTCTTTTATATAGTTAGGATTATTGGGTTGCAAAGTAGAAGTAACTTTCGTTAACTCGCCATGTAAATGAATCACATGACTGCTACCGGCCCGTTCATGTAGATTATCAACATTTTGAGTAATAACAGTTACATTAAAATACTTCTCCAGTTCAGCTACCAGTTCATGTCCCCGGTTCGGCTTAACCTGCAACAACTGTTTACGACGCTCATTGTAAAACTGAATCACCAACTGAGGATTCGCAACATACCCTTCGGGAGTAGCCACCTGCTCCACAGGATATTGATCCCATAGTCCTCCCGCATCACGAAAGGTACTAATACCACTCTCGGCACTCATTCCGGCACCGGTCAGAATCACTAAATTCTTCATTTTTAGCCTCCTCTTTAAACTAGACACACAAAAATAAGAAAAATTAAATTGTTAAAATCATAATCATTCAAATAAAAGACCTACCTTTGTGCGTTTTGTAGAAAAACATCTTATAAAATAAACAGTTATGGATAAATTTAGTTACGCTATCGGCCTGGGAATCGGCCAAAATTTGCTGAGCATGGGTGCTCAAGGTATCAATGTGAATGACTTTGCTCAGGCAATTAAAGACGTATTAGATGGAAAAGAGACAGCTATCAGTCATAATGAAGCGCGCGAAATCGTGAACAAATATTTCGAAGAACTGGAAGCTAAAATGAATGCAGCAAATATTGAAAAGGGCAAATCTTTCCTGGAAGAAAATGCTAAAAGACCTGAAGTAGTAACACTCCCCAGCGGCTTGCAATATGAAATCATCAAAGAAGGTAATGGTAAAAAGCCGGGGGCTACCGACCGTGTGAAATGTCATTACGAAGGTACATTGATTGACGGAACATTGTTCGATAGTTCTATCAAACGCGGTGAACCGGCTGTATTCGGTGTTAATCAAGTGATTAAAGGATGGGTAGAAGCCTTGCAACTAATGACGGAAGGCTCTAAATGGAGATTATTCATTCCCTCGGAATTGGCCTATGGCGCACAGCAAGCCGGCGAAATGATTCCTCCTCACAGCACATTGATTTTCGATGTAGAATTAATTGAAGTATTATAATATTAAAGTATTTAAGGCAAATGAAAAAAATTAGTTTTTTTGTAGCTATCGCTGCCGCTGCCAGCTTAGCATCTTGTACAGCTCAGGCACCAAAAGCAAACATGAAGAATGATGTAGACTCACTTTCTTATATGATGGGTGTTGCTAATACACAGGGATTGGATATGTATCTTCAACAACAAGGCGTTGACAGTACCTACATGGCAGAATTCCTTAAAGGTGTTACAGACGGAGCCAACAAAACAAGTCCCAAAGACGTTGCATATATGGTAGGTCTGCAAGTCGGACAGCAAGTAGGCGGACGTATGTTTGACATGATGAGCCAACGTTTATTTGGCAACGATTCTACTCAAAGCTTGGATAAAGCAAATTTCCTGGCAGGTTTTGTCGCAACTCTGAAAAAGCAGAACGTTATGCCTGTAGAAGAAGCCAACATGTTTGTTCAGACTAAAGCAGAAGCTATTCAGGCAAAAGCTACGGAAGCCAAATATGCAGACAACAAAGCCGCAGGAGAAAAATTCTTGGCTGAAAATGCAAAAAAAGAAGGTGTAAAAACTACTCCCAGCGGTCTTCAATACAAAGTTATCAAAGAAGGTAAAGGTGCCATCCCTACCGATTCTTCAACTGTAAAAGTAAACTATAAAGGTACTTTGATTGACGGAACTCAGTTCGATAGTTCATACGACCGCAAGGAACCCTACACTACTCGTGCTAACCAAGTGATCAAAGGATGGACAGAAGCCTTGACTATGATGCCGGTCGGTTCAAAATGGGAACTTTATATTCCGCAAGAACTGGCTTACGGTTTACATGGTACCGGCCAAATCAAACCTTTCTCTGCTTTGATTTTCGAAGTTGAATTGATTGATATCGAAAAGTAATCAACCAAAAATAATTCTATAAAAAAGCGTGGGTTCGTACAGATACTCACGCTTTTTATATCACTACAATGAGATATAAAAAGAACAGCACTATTTCTTCTCTTTCATATCTGTCCGTGCCTCAACTACATTAACTATATAGTCACCCAGCTTTTCACATTCACCGATAAGATCCATATAGTGCACACCCATCTGATAATCATACTCCTTATTGTTCACATCCAGCACATTCTGATTCTTCAGCTGGCTACGATAGTTGTTTATCTCATTCTCAAGATTAAAAGATTTATTCACATCCACTTGATGCCCCTCATCCTCCACCAAAGACACCATTTGATTCAAAGCATCATCAGTCAGTTGGAACATCTGATGAATATGGCTATACTGTTTCTCGGTAAAGTCTTCATTACCCCGATATTTATGGTTAATGGTACGCGCAAGGTTATAGCAACTGTCGCCAATACTTTCTATCTCCGTCACCTCACGCAACATGGCACGAATCTTCAATTTGCTTTCAGAACTCAAGCGACCTTCAGACACCTGATTCAAATAATTGGCAATCTCCAATTCCATATTATCACTAATATTCTCATACTTTTCAATGCGGCTGAAAAGCTTATTGAAATCATTTTCATTCGATGTATGAAGCAAGTCACGTACCATACCAAACATACGGCGGGTACGTTCAGCAAATAAATTGATCTCTTTACGAGCCTGAACAATAGAAAGTTCGGCCGTCGACAACAGTCCACCGGTAATAAAGCGCAGTCGGAATTCTTCTTCATCTTCTTTAGGTTTGATTACCCAACACACTATCTTCTCTATCGGTTTAATAAACCAAATAAGAATCAGCACATTACAAATATTGAATGCTGTATGAAAGGCAGAAAGCTTATAAGTAATAGCCACCTCAGGATTCCCCCCGGGAAAAAGATGTTCAACCATATCACTTACCATATTGACAAACGGATGGAAGATACACAATATCCATATCACACCAAACGTGTTAAAGATAAAGTGTGCCAATGCTGCACGCCTCGCCTGAGCATTTGCTGTCAATGCAGCAATATTCGAGGTTACGGTCGTACCGATATTCTCACCCATTACCAAGGCTATACCCAAATACAAGTCAAGCACACCACTCGAACAAAGAATCAAAGTAATAGCCATTACTGCCGCCGATGATTGGGCACACATAGTTATGATACTGCCAATCAAAAGGAACACCAGGATAGACAAAAATCCCCACTCTTTGCAAGAAGTAATGAAACCAAGGATTGCCGCATTATGTTCCAAATCCATGTGCATAGCATTTTCACGCAATGTCGTCAATCCCAAGAACATAAACGCAAAGCCAAATATAAATTCTCCAAAAGACTTTTTCTGGCTTTTATTAGAAAAAATAAGAGGAACGGCTAAAGCAAAAAGAGGGAAAATGAGGTTATTCATGTCTATCTGAAAACCGAACACTGACATAATCCATGCAGTCACCGTTGTACCGATATTAGCTCCCATAATGACAGAAATAGCTTGAGCCAATGTCAGTAATCCGGCATTAACAAAACTAACGGTCATCACCGTAGTAGCAGTAGAAGACTGTACGGAAGCCGTTACAAACGCCCCGGTCAGCAGTCCTGTAAACCGATTGGTCGTCATTGCTCCAAGAAAATGGCGAAGTTGCCCACCTGTCAGTTTCTGCAGAGCTTCACTCATGGTCTTCATGCCATACATAAGAAGCGCCAGCGACCCTATCAGTTTCAGAAAAATAAATATAGACATTATCTCACTTTTAGTATATAACTCTCGATTTTGTCTGCCGTGTACTTTATATCCAACCTATTCTATCACGAGTGTGAATCCGGGCTTATGCTTTCTTTTCTTTCACATTACTGCCGGCTTCCACTACATTAACTACATAATCACCCAACTTTTCACATTCGGTAATAATATCCATATAGTGTACTCCCATCTGATAATCATATTCCTTATTGTTCACATCCAGCACATTCTGGTTCTTTAACTGATTGCGATAGTTATTGATTTCGTGTTCGATATTGAAAGACTTATTCACATCAATAGTATGATGTTCATCTTCTACCAACGCAATCATTTGGCTCAATGCATCATCTGTCAGCTTAAACATCTGTTCGATATGATCATACTGTTTCTGTGTAAAATCCATTTCACTGCGATGCTTGCGGTTGATGGTACGGGCCAAGTTATAGCAACTGTCACCTATACTTTCTATTTCTGTCACCTCACGAAGCATCGAACGAATCTGAAGCTTACTTTCAGAACTCAAACGTCCTTCCGAAACCTGATTCAGATAATTGGCTATCTCCACCTCCATACTATCACTGATATTCTCATACTTCTCTACACGGCTGAACAGCTTATTGAAATCATTCTCATTCGTTGTATGCAACAAATCGCGCACCATACCAAACATACGGTGAGTGCGTTCGGCAAACAGATTGATTTCTTTTCGCGCCTGTAATATAGAAAGCTCTGCCGTAGAAAGCATACCACCTGTAATAAAACGCAAACGATATTCCTCATCCTGCTCTCTTTGAGGGATAATCTTGCAAACGGTTTTCTCTATCAACTTCACAAACCAAATAAGAATCAACACATTGCATATATTAAATGTCGTATGAAAAGCCGATAATTTAAAAGAAACAGCCACAGCAGGATCCGGCGTCTTCATTATATCTTCTACAAACCATGACACCCCCATTGTGAACGGCTTAAACAGGCATAACACCCAGATAACACCGAAAACATTAAATACCAAGTGAGCTAAGGCAGCCCTCCTGGCCTGCGTATTTGCAGTCAATGCAGCCAAATTAGCTGTAATGGTAGTACCAATATTCTCACCTAATACCAAAGCAGCACCAAGTTCAAAACTAATCCAACCATTGGCACACATAATCAGGGTAATAGCCATTGTTGCAGCCGATGCCTGCACAATCATCGTCAATATTGTACCTATCAATACAAACAGCATCACAGAGCCAAAGCCCATGTCTGTATAATTCTGCACAAAAGACAACATCTCCGGGTTTTTACTCAAGTCCGGTGCATTTGTTTTGAGTAAAGAAAGACCCATAAACAAAAAAGAGAAACCGAAAATAAACTCCCCTATGGATTTACGGTTACTCTTTCCAGAAAATAACAATGGCACACCAACAGCTAAAAGTGGGAGAGCCATTGCAGCGATATCTACCTTAAAGCCCAACGCTGATATAATCCATGCAGTTACGGTAGTACCGATATTAGCTCCCATAATTACTCCAATGGATTGGGATAATGTCAGCAGCCCTGCATTCACAAAGCTGACTACCATGACGGTAGTGGCAGAAGAAGATTGGATTAATGCTGTAATCAGCACGCCTGTTAGAACTCCGGTTACCCGGTTGGTGGTCATCGCCGTGAGAATTTTACGAAGCCTGTCACCTGCAAACTTTTGCAGGCCCTCACTCATGATTTTCATTCCGTAAAGGAATAGCGCCAGTGAACCCAGCAGCTTTAAGAAATCATAAAAAGAATATTCCATCATCAATTAATTTGGTAGGAATTGGCTTATCTCCCTTTTATTCGGTAAATTAACAGCCGATTTCACTACGTTAGTAATAAACATTACGATTATGTTACAAATATGTTGCAAAAATAACAATATTATTAAAAGTTTCCCAATTGGAAGCTCACTTTTGGATATTTATAATGGTTTTAATTTAGATATCCCCTACGGACCTGTCAGTGCCAAGGTTAATAATAAGGTAGAAGGACTCAACTACAGAGCCTATAATAATAAAGATGTAGAATTCCTGAATATATTAAGTTCCTCGGGCATGCGTACTTATGTCCGCTCGTTATGCTTTGTGCTGTGCAAAGCTGTCGAAGATCTTTATCCCGACGGAAGCATCGTGCTGGAGCATCCCGTCTCCAAAGGATACTATTGTGATTTACACATCGGCAGAGAAATAGGGTTGGACGATGTACAGCGCATCAAGAAACGCATGCAGGAAATCATTGAAGAAGATATTCCCTTCCATCGATTTGAATGTCAAACCACCGAAGTGGTAGAGTTGTTCCGCAAAAAAGGAATGATGGATAAAGTAAAACTGCTGGAAACTTCGGGCAATCTTTACTCCTTTTATTATACGTTAGGAGACACTATAGACTATTATTATGGCAGCCTGCTGCCCAGCACCGGATACATCCGCTTGTTCGATATAGTGAAATACTATGACGGACTGTTACTTCGTGTTCCCAACCGACAAAACCCCGACAAACTGGAGGAAGTTGTAAAACAAGAAAAGATGTTGGATGTATTTAAGGAACACCGTCGCTGGAATCAGATTTTAGGCATAGGCACTGTGGGCGACTTCAATGTAGTCTGCAACAATGGTCATGCTACCGACTTAATCAACGTATCCGAAGCCTTGCAGGAAAAAAAGATTTCAAACATCGCCGATGAAATCTATAATCGTGGGAAAAACGGCCAAGGAGTCAAACTGATTCTGATATCCGGCCCCTCCTCATCAGGAAAAACGACATTCAGCAAACGACTCAGCATCCAGCTTATGGCCAATGGCCTGAGACCTTATCCTATTTCGTTGGATGACTATTTCGTAAATAGAGAAGATACCCCTAAAGATGAGAGCGGCAACTATGACTATGAATCCCTCTATGCCTTGGACTTGAAGTTTTTTAATCAACAACTGGAGACTTTGCTTCGTGGAGAGCAAGTCGAACTGCCCCGTTTTAATTTCTCCACCGGTCAACGTGAGTTCAAAGGAGACTATCTGAAGATAGATGATAATATGATACTGATTTTGGAAGGTATCCACGCACTGAACCCTGAACTGACTCCGCATATCCCGGCTGAAAATAAATATAAAATATATGTATCGGCCCTGACAACCATCTTATTGGACAACCATAACTATATCCCTACTACCGACAACCGGCTGTTGCGCCGCATTGTCCGTGACTACAAATATCGTGGATATTCGGCAGAAGACACCATCAGCCGTTGGCCCAGCGTACGTGCCGGAGAAGACAAATGGATTTTCCCTTATCAGGAAAATGCAGATGCCATGTTCAACTCTGCATTATTGTTCGAGCTTGCTGTTTTAAAAGATTATCTGGAACCTATTCTGCGGAAAGTGCCCAATAACCGACCGGAATACTCGGAAGCCTACCGCCTCCGTAAGTTCCTCGAATATTTCGTATCTGTGCAAGATAAAGAATTGCCTCCAACCTCCTTATTAAGAGAATTTCTGGGCGGAAGCAGCTTCAATTATTAATAATATTAGGATGAACCCCTAAAATTATCCCGGCAAAAAGGAAGATTATTACGATACAAATCGCTACTTTTGCCCCCAAAAATAGTAAAGAGATTATGGCACAAGGCTCACGTCAAGTACAAACACAAGCCCAACAACAAGTACAGACACTGTCACCACAACAAATCCTTGTTGTGAAGTTATTGGAATTGCCTACCGTGGAGCTGGAAGAACGTATTCATTCTGAGATACTGGACAATCCGGCCTTGGAGGAAGGAAGAGAAACGCCCGAAAACGGGGAAGAGAGTACTGACTTTGAAGGAAATGAAGATAATAACGATAACTCGGAACCCAACGATGACATTTCACTGGGAGATTATCGTACCGAGGATGACATCCCCGACTATAAATTGCAGGAACACAACCGCAGCCGCGAAAGAGTAGCCGAAGAGATACCTTTCTCGGATGCTGTTTCCTTCTACGAAATATTGAAAGAGCAGCTTGCCATGCAAGACCTGACTGACGAACAACGCGAAATAGCCGAATACCTGATCGGATCGTTGGATGATGACGGACTCCTGCGTAAAAGCATAGAATCCGTCATGGACGAGCTTGCCATTTATCGTGGAATCTATACCACAGAGAACGAACTGAACAAAATACTCGAAATCATTCAGGATTTCGACCCGGCCGGCATCGGTGCACGCAACCTTCAAGAGTGTCTGCTCATTCAGATCAACCGTAAAGCAGATTCCCCACTAAAACAGATAGAACTGGATATTATCGGAAAATGCTGCGATGAGTTCACCCGTAAAAACAAAGATAAAATAATTCAGAAACTGGGCATCACCGAAGAGCAATATAACGAAGCATTGGCCGAACTTACCAAATTAAACCCGCGTCCGGGAAGTTCATTGGGCGAAGCCATGGGGCGTAATTTCCAGCAGATTATCCCCGATTTTATTGTAGAAACATTCGATGACGGTACCATCACCCTCAATCTGAACAACCGCAATGTTCCCGAACTGCGCCTCAGCCGTGAGTTTACCGAACTACTGGACGAACATACACGTAACAAAGAGAATCAAAGTAAAGAATCAAAAGACGCTCTGATGTTTTTAAAACAGAAAGTAGATGCCGCACAAGGTTTTATCAATGCCGTAAAACAACGACAACACACTTTACTCACCACCATGCAGACTATCATCGACATCCAGCGTCCGTTTTTCCTTGAAGGAGACGAGTCACTATTGAAACCGATGATATTAAAAGATGTGGCAGAACGCGCCAAACTGGATATCTCTACCATCTCACGCGTCAGCAACAGCAAATATGTGCAAACAAACTACGGCATATATTCGTTGAAGTTCTTCTTCAGTGACGGCTACACCACCGAAGATGGTGAAGAATTATCCGTTCGCGAAATAAAACGCATACTAAAGGAATGTGTAGACAACGAAGACAAAGAAAAACCCTATACTGACGACGAACTGGCCGAAATACTGAAAGCCAAGGGATACCCCATTGCACGCCGCACCGTGGCCAAATATCGCCAGCAGTTAAATATTCCTGTTGCACGATTAAGAAGATAAAAATATGGAAGCAAACGAAACCACCGGTTCTTTAAAAGAGATTGGAAAAAGTGACCCGTTAGAAATAGGTTCACGCATCATATCAGGCATATTCACACCTTTTATGGTTCCATTTCTTGCCTTTTTCTTATTATTCTTTTTCACCTATTTACGCATCATGCCCCTCCAATATAAGTTGGTGGTGTTGGGTATCGTGTATTGCTTTACCATCTTGATGCCGATGCTTGCCATTTATCTTTTTCAGAAAATAAACGGCTGGGGTATCCATGAACTGGGTCATCGTGAAAAACGATTCGTCCCATACGCCCTAACCATTGTCAGCTATGTAGCCTGCCTGCTTACGATGTACAAGATTCATTTGCCACGCTATATGTCGGGCATCATTGTAGCCACACTCATCTGCATGGTCATCTGCATTGTGATAAACTTCAAATGGAAAATCAGCACCCATGTTGCCAGTAGCGGCATGATGGTAGGCGGTCTGTTGTCATACAGCCTGATCTTCAATTTCAATCCTGTATCATGGCTTTGCTTTTTCATTTTGCTATCAGGAATGCTGGGGACAGCACGCATCATCGTAAAGCAACACACATTATTAGAAGTTCTGGCAGGATTTATTGTCGGATTGTTTTGCGGTGTCATAGGAATTTTGTTTATTTGAAAAAAAATTTTAGTATTAACCTTATAAATTAAAAGCATTATGAATTTCCCAAACAATGTAAAGTATACCGAGGAACACGAATGGATACGCGTAGAAGGTGATATCGCATACGTAGGCATTAGCGATTATGCACAAGAACAATTGGGCGACATCGTTTTCGTAGACATCACTACCGAAGGCGAGACTTTGGAAAAAGGAGAAGTTTTCGGTACTATCGAAGTAGTAAAGACTATATCAGACCTGTTCCTTCCGGTTGCAGGAGAAGTTTTAGAACAAAACGAAGCATTGGCTGACAACCCCGAACTGGTCAACCAAGATCCCTATGGCAAAGGTTGGCTGGTTAAAATCAAACCTAACGATGCAAATGACATCAATGATTTGATGGATGCCGAAGCCTACAAAGCTTTAGTAAACGAATAAAATACAGAAGAAATATTCAATGGAACCTATTGTAAGTATTATCATGGGCAGCACCTCCGACCTTCCTGTCATGGAAAAGGCTGCCAAGCTACTGGACGAGATGCACGTACCTTTCGAGATGAACGCTCTATCGGCACACCGTACACCCGAAGCAGTGGAAGAGTTTGCCAAGAACGCTGCCGGTCGTGGCATTAAAGTCATCATTGCTGCAGCAGGCATGGCCGCAGCATTGCCCGGTGTAATTGCCGCCAACACTACACTGCCAGTCATTGGCGTCCCCGTGAAAGGGTCTGTTCTCGACGGTGTGGACGCACTCTATTCCATCATCCAGATGCCTCCCGGAATTCCGGTTGCAACAGTTGCCATCAACGGTGCAATGAATGCCGCTATTCTGGCCGTACAGATGTTGGCTTTGAGTGATACAGAGCTCGCAGCTAAATTTGCAGATTACAAAACCGGCTTGAAAAAGAAAATAGTGAAAGCCAATGAAGAATTGAAAGAAGTAAAGTTCGAATATAAGACGAATTGATTCTTTACATAAGCATCGCTGAAAAGCTGCGCTATAAAAAACACGGGCAGAAAATATCCTATCCTGATTAGAAGGAAAGAATATTTTCTGCCCGAAAATTTAAAACGAACATTTACAACCTCTTTAAAGATAAGGAATTAACCATGACCGATTTATTCAACTATTCACGCCGGGAAGCCTCTGAAGTAAACATTGGAGCCACTCCGATGGGCGGTGCTAATCCCATCCGCATCCAAAGTATGACCAATACCATAACAATGGATACCGACGCTTGCATAGAACAAGCCAAACGGATTATCGATGCAGGCGGTGAATACGTGCGTCTCACCACACAGGGTGTACGCGAAGCCGAAAACCTGAAAAATATAAATATCGGATTACGTTCACAAGGCTATGACACCCCCTTGGTAGCCGATGTGCATTTTAACCCCAAAGTAGCCGATGTAGCGGCACAATACGCAGAAAAGGTACGTATCAATCCGGGCAACTATGTAGACCCGGGACGCACTTTCAAGAAGTTGGAATACACCGATGAAGAGTACGCGCAAGAAATAGAAAAGATACGTACCCGCTTCGTTCCTTTTCTGAATATTTGTAAGGAGAACCATACCGCCATCCGTATTGGTGTGAATCACGGTTCTCTGTCAGACCGCATCATGTCACGTTATGGCGATACCCCCGAAGGCATGGTAGAATCGTGCATGGAATTTCTCCGCATCTGCGTAGAAGAACATTTCACCGATGTCGTAATTTCCATCAAGGCTTCCAACACGGTTGTCATGGTAAAAACTGTTCGTCTGCTGGTAGCGGAAATGGAAAAAGAAGGCATGGCATTCCCACTTCATCTGGGTGTAACCGAAGCCGGCGACGGTGAAGACGGACGTATCAAGTCAGCTTTAGGCATCGGTGCATTGTTATCCGATGGTTTGGGAGATACCATCCGCGTATCATTGAGCGAAGCCCCGGAAGCAGAAATTCCGGTAGCTCGTAAACTGGTCGACTATATACTGGCACGTGAAAACCACCCTTTCATTCCCGGAAAAGAATCGCCGGAATTCAATTATCTCTCCCCTTCACGCCGTAAAACAAAAGCTGTGCGCAACATTGGCGGAGATAATCTTCCGGTAGTAATTGCCGAACGTTTGGAAGGAGAGAACGAAGTCAATCCACAATTCAAGCCCGATTACATTTATTGTGGACAAACAGTTCCTGAATTACGTAATAAGGAAACAGCTTATCTGGTAGATGCCGATGCCTGGAACCCTGAAGAGAAGAATGTGTATCCTGCATTCAACTATCAGCAAATGATAGAGCTACATCATACTCAGGCTGAGTTAAAATTCCTGTTCCTACCTTACATGGCAATGAATGAAGAAGTGATTGCCGCACTCAAGTTACACCCGGAAGTGGTTATCATTGCACAAAGCAATCACCCCAACCGGTTAGGTGAATACCGCGCCATGGTGCATGAACTGATGACGGAAGGACTGGAAAATCCTGTTGTATTCTTCCAATACTATCAGGAAGAAGAAGCGGAGAACTTACAGATTAAGGCAGCAGCCGATATGGGTGCATTGATTTTTGATGGTTTCTGTGACGGTATCTTCATTTATAATCAAGGCTCACTGCCACACACCGTAATAGATACTACCGCTTTCGGTATCCTGCAAGCCGGACGTATCCGCACCAGCAAGACAGAATACATCTCATGCCCCGGTTGCGGTCGTACCTTATATGACTTGGAATCGACTATTGCCCGAATCAAAGCCGCCACCTCTCATTTAAAAGGCTTAAAGATAGGCATCATGGGCTGTATCGTCAACGGACCGGGCGAAATGGCGGATGCCGATTACGGTTATGTAGGAGCCGGACGAGGTAAAATCAGCCTTTATAAGAAAAAAGAATGCATCGAAAAAAATATCCCCGAAGAGCAGGCGGTAGAGAAACTGATTGAACTGATTAAGCTGAACGGCGATTATATTGAAATATAAAATATCTGTACCATGAATTATCAGCAGATACTCGAAAATATTTATCAGGAGATACAGCCTTTTGCCGGCATCGGCAAACAGGCTGACTATATTCCTGCATTGGCAAAAGTAGACCCGGATCAGTTTGGCATTTGCATCAATACCATTCAAGGAGAAACTTTCATGCTGGGACAAGCTGACACTCGTTTCTCCATCCAGAGTATTTCGAAAGTCTTTTCACTTGCCGTATGCCTCAGCCTTGAGGGAGACGAACTATGGAAAAGAGTGGGAAAAGAGCCATCGGGCACTGCATTCAATTCCCTTGTACAGTTAGAAGTTGAAAAAGGAATTCCCCGCAATCCGTTCATCAATGCCGGTGCCATTGTATTGGCAGATATACTTTTAAAGCATCTGTCACACCCCGAAGAAGATTTCCTCCACTTTATCCGTAATATTTGTGGAAACGATACTATTAATTACAATGAAGAAGTAGCGGTATCCGAACGTGAAAAAGGTTACCTGAACGCAGCCATCGCCAATCTGCTGAAGTATCATCATAATATAGAGAATGACATCGAACGCGTTCTCCATTTCTATTTTCTCCAATGTTCTGTTGAAATGAGTTGCTATGATTTATCCAAAGCTTTTCTGGCTTTTGCCAACCACAAACAGCCATTCACATTTGGGGATATCAACCTTACTGCGTCGCAAGTGAAGCGTATTAATGCCATTATGCAGACATGCGGCTTTTATGATGAAGCGGGAGAGTTTTCTTACCTTGTGGGTCTGCCCGGAAAAAGTGGTGTGGGCGGTGGCATAGCGGCTGTTTATCCGTTACGTTATTCGGTAGCAGTATGGAGCCCGAGATTAAACCGGAAAGGAAACTCGGTTATGGGAATCAAGGCGTTGGAGCTGCTGACCACACAGACACAAGAGTCTATTTTCTAAAAAATAAAAGTGAAGAGAGAATAATATTCATTCTATCGGAATCAGTTCTCTCTTCATCTATCATAAACCAATAATCACTATCTCTTCCTATTTTAACCAGCCATTCTATGACTTGCGTAGTACTACCTCACCGGGAGCCGGAGAATTACTTTCCCGCGGATTTAGCATTTCTTTACTGGATTGATTTCGATGCTTAATGCATAAATACCAAATGCCATCAATCTTCACAGGATTAAACATAAAAGCCATCGTCGGAGCATTTCCATCCACATCTTTTTTTGCAAATTCAATCTTATATTTAAGATCATTACATCCCTGAGTGGAAAAACTAAAATTCTCCAAATGATAATCTACAACCGGGAAGGTACTGAAATGCTTTTTAAGATTTTCCGCATTTTCATTTGTAAGTCTTACCGCTTCACCATCTTTAACCACATAAAGCATTCCTAACGCTGCTTCTATATTACCCTCCTTCAAGCTATCCATACACTTCTGAGACATTTCGAGAACCGTAATGGAATCCGTCTTTGTCAATGAGCCGACGAATTCTTTTTCTGCATCAGCATAAGTCTTCATACGCTCTTTTGTTTCTTTTCGTCCACATGAAAACGACAAGCAACTTAATAATAAAATAAAAACGATTTTATCTATTTTCATTTGCAATACAATTAAGATTAGTCCACCAATAATAAAAGGTGCGCTGACAACAACGCACCTTCCATCTATTCAATTGCTAATAATGCAATACCTGTTCTATTACTGATTTGCTTTTGTTGATTCAACATCACACTTGGCTACAGCTTTCAAAGTACCCCAATAATAAGTAATTTCCACCGGAATCCACAATGTGAATTTCTGAACATTACCTTCATTATTCTTGTAAACAATCTTAGTAGTATTCAAAGCTGCAACTTCTGTAATGTTTACAATATTAGTAGCACTTTCTGCTCCATTTTCTGTAACGGACAACTGCAATTTATCTGTAACTTCAGAAACTTTCTTTCTAGTTCCGGTCAAGTCACATTCTGCATTGGCAATATCAACTTTAATAGTCTCGAATTCATAATAAGGATACAAAGAAACACCATTCTCTACAGCACTTTCGTACACACCGGCAGCATTCTTAACGATTAATGCTTCTTCACGCCAGTCCTTCAGGTCAAACAAATCACCTAAAACAATAGAAGAGCCATTTGCCTGAGCATCAATGAATTTAGCTTGGTCACCATCAAGAACATCAACCGGACGCAAGAAACGTACCTTGAAGTTTTCTGTGCCTAAAGCCAACTTACACTCATCATAAGTAGCAACAATTTCAACATTTGCAAAATGCTTGGGAATCAAGTGACCGTATAAGTTCAAGAGTTTCTTAGCACTGTCGGTAGCTGCATAAGTCAGGGTTCCATCAGCAGCAATAGAAGCTACAAGATTACCTTCAACATCTGCTGTACCTACATACAATTTAGTGTGATCGGTACCACGAACAAGCTGGTACTTAACACCATTCTGGTTAGGATCTGCAATTTCAGGTTGTGTAGCCGCAAATTCATAAGAATAAGCTGTGCCCAAAACTTCCAAATCATAATACTGATTTTGAGTTGCAGAAGTCTTAGCTACTTTAACCACATTGCCTTCAAAATTATCATCTAAATCCTTAGAATAATCCTGTACGGCCTTATCATTAGTAGTAGGTCTCGGAACATTCATACGTACAGTATCTCTCTTAGCTACAGTAGACTCTGTAGTAGGATACCAGTAAGCCTTGATCTTATCTCCGAATGTTACCTCCGGCTGTTTTGCTATAGTCACAGTAAACGGTACATATACAAAGAATTTTGTATCAGTTTTAGACTGGAAGCAAGCATACAATGTTACAGTGCGGCCTTCTAATTTAGAAATGGCATCCATTTCATCAAAGCCTGCTGTCCATGTAATAATATCATTCGTAGTTGTTACATTTGTAAAGTCACTAGAGATTGTCAACTCACCGTATACGTTATTCTCAACCTCAGCAAATGTCTTCTGACTGTCATTGGTGATGTAAGTCTTTCCAGCTACAAAATTGAATGAATTAACAAATTCAGCCTTGGTCATCTTCAACGCTTCAATAATCTTACCGGACATATCATCCCATGTAATGCCATCTTCGAAACCATCACATACATAAGGTTTAGTTGCATTAAATACCTCAGGCAAAGTTTGAATACCCAAATCCTTAACGATATGCAACTTAACATAACCTGCAAGGACAATGTTTTCGCCATCCATCAACTTAACCAATACGATAGGGGTTCTACCTACAGCAGAAATACCATCTTCGTTCGTGCTACATGGAGTAGTATTACCATTTGCATTTACATAGCAAGGAGTAAAGATACCATTGTTATTTACTGTACCATACTTATTTTCTTCTGTATTATTAGCACCTGTCTTATAACCTAACATTTCATATTCAAAATGCAAGCCATAATCAGCCACATCAGCATACGCCATAATCTGGTGTTCAGCATCATCAGCAGCAGCCTTAATATCAGCCTGAGTATAATGTACATTCAGATACTGAGTCAAGTCAAGAGTACCGCCATTATACTTAACGTCGATAGTTGCATCTTTTTTAGCTGCATCTTCACCTTTGATATACAGTTCATGCTGTTTAGCACCCAAAGCACAAGCATTATTTTCTGTTTCTAATGTATTGAATGCAATCGCTTTAAAAGTAACTACAGCCGGCAAAATAGCAGCATAATCAGAAGTAACTGTTGTATCTTTCGCTTCTTCGTTCTGATAAGTACCGGTCAAAGCCATTACAGACACATTCTTATCAGCTACAATTTTCAGTTCAGCAGGGTTTTCTACTTTATAAACTACTTCCAAATCACCATTAGCCAATTGTCGGCTAGTACTGTATACCGGTTTAGGAGTTACAGCAGCACGTGCAGATGCATCCACATATTCAGGTTCACTATATAAGAATCCCCAAGCGACATTAGTCAAATTTGCTGTGGTAGGATTTACATGATAAACAGCTTTAGCTAAAGAGCTAATTGTATAATCACCTTCATCAGCAACATTTATAAAGGTGTTTTTTTCAGCAATAGTAAACTTAGCTCCCTCAGCATTATTGCCTTCGCTTTTTCCTGTAAATGCTTTATAAATACCCTGAGCATACGGATAACGAGCCGCTTCGATACCATTTTCATACAAAGCAGGAACAAACACCAAACTACTCAGCTTATCACCGATAATAGCCAGCAATTCATTTCTAAGTTCTTTGATTCTACGGTCTATTTCAGCCATTTCAACTTTACCTGCATTTTGTTTCAGGTTATCAACATCCGACTTAACTGAATTTAAAGTAGACTCAATAGTACCTAACTTATCTTCCAAGTTGTCAACTTTAGTCTGAGCAGCAGTTACTTTCTCTGTCAAGCTTGTTATAACAGCAGTATCAGCCTTACCAGCTATCGCAGCTTCCAAAGCAGCTTTAGCCGTCGCCAGCTCAGAACTTGCACTCTGTTTAGCTGCATCAATATTAGCCTGCAACTGAGCGATCTGAGCACTCAGCGTCTCGGGAGTAACAAGCTTGTCAATTTGTCCTTGCAAATTATCGATGTCATCATCGTAATCCTTACAAGACACAAATGTTCCTGTCGAGGTAACCATCAAGGCTCCGAACAGGATTGCACTTAAAAACTTTTTGTTCATAATAGAAAAACTTTAAATTTATAAATTTAAAAAACTAAAATTGGTTATACATAATTTATTGATTCTGAGTGCTGTGCTCTCATTTCATATTTCATATAACGTTTGGGAGAAACACCCGTCACCTTTTTAAAAGCAGCATAAAACGCACTTCGCGACAGAAACCCGCAGCGTTGGGGCAGCTCCTCCGGCAGACACTTGCCCGAACGGAGCAGTTCCTTGGCATATTCCACCCGATACGTGTTCACCAACTCTTTCAGATGGCAACCGAAGTAGCGGTTGACCACGTTCGACAGATAAGTCTGGTTCGTTTCAATCATATCGCTCAGCTTCTTCAGTGAAAGCTTCGGGTCAAGAAACACTTGGCGCACTTCCAAATAATACAATACATATTTATATAGCTCACAATCGACTTTCCTTTTCGGAACCACTTCGCTGTCCGCATACTTCTGCTCCCAATAAAGCCGGGCAGCCCGGAAGAGCAGATTCTTCTGCCTTTCGGAAGTAAAAGTGCGCTTGTCGCGGTGTAGAAACAGGTAGTCCATTGTACTCTCTTTTTATCGTCTCTATTTCAGTCACGGGGCGCCGGTCTGATCTGCAAAAGGTTGGAGCGGCCGTTGCGCCCACCGCCAGCGTTCAGCCAGTTCCCGCCCAGGTTCCGGCACATATCCTTGTACTCGGATTCCGGGTCGATACACAGGATTTTGGTTCCCTTCATGTACTCCGAGAGCATGATGTGCTTGACCACGGTGCTTTTGCCGATACCGGCCACGCCCATGACAACGAAGCTGCTGTTGGTGCGGTCGTTCCCGCGTGTCCAGGGGTCCAGGATCACCAGCCCGCCGCTGCTGTCCTTGGCAAAATAATAGCCCCGGCCATCGCTGTAACCGGAGCTTGCAAAGGGGAATCCTCCCACAAAGGTACTCATGGGGATGATGCGGGAAACAATACTGTCCACCGTCCCGTTGGCGGGATAGGTGGGCGAAATGCTCTGAAACCCCTCCTTTTGCAGATTGGCAAGGGTGCGGACCTTGCATTTCTGAACGCTGAACGCGCTCTCCACACGGCGGCAGATTTTGGAGAAGGCCGCCTCGTCCTGCGCCACCGGCATCACCGTGAGCGACATCATGGCGACGGTTTCGCCCTCCTGGTCGATCTTCTGCATGATATGCTCGCCGTCCTCGGCGGCTTTTTCCGCCCGCTGACGGGTCAGCGGGTCTTTGGCGCTGTCGGCGGCGCCCCGCTGCTGGACAATGCTTTTGGAGAGGGCGGAGATCAGGGTGCTGTTGTCAATCGGGGTGATCCCCACCGATACAATGGTGCTGGGGATGTTTGTGATTTTGGAGAGCCAGCCCATCTCCACCTTTTGCGGATAGCGGACCGCCCCGTAGACCTTTCCCATATTTTCACCGATGACCAGGCTGTTCCGCTTGATTTCCAGCCCCATCGGGGTAATGACATTCAGCAACGCCTCATTGACGGGGAGCGTTTCTTCCTTCTTCTTGGTTCCTAACAATGATACACCTCCAAATCAGCGGCACGAGTACGGCACACCGATATAATCCAGCACGGCGCCCAGCCCCAGCTCATGGATGCAGTAGTGGTACTGCTGGGGATGGGTTTTCTCCATGAGCTGAAAACGATTCGGCTCATGCTCCAGATGAACGCCGTACATACAATACATACACCCCGATCTGGAAACGCCGGTGGTTTTCAGAGTCAGGGCGCCGTTCCTCTTTTTGACCTCCCCTATATCCCCATAGATGGGGGTATAGGGGATGCCGGTCATTCTCAGGTAGCGCAAAATATCTTCCTCCCGCCAGAAGGCAAGGGGCTGGCTGAGGGGGCGCCTGCGTTCATAGCCGTTGCAGCCAAATTTAAGGTAAGACTGCTCCCGCAGCTTGCTCTCACAGGCCAGCACTCCCGTAATGGGATGCCGCCCGGACTGCCGCTCAAACTTGTTCAGCGGGGCCTTTTTCATGTAGTAACAGCACCGGGCCGAGATCGCAAAGGGGGCGTCCAGAAGATATTTATACTTCTCACAGTTGTAAATCGACTTCTTTCCGTTCTTGTCCAGCGATTCTCCGTTCAAGCGGGCCAGACGGTAATGTGCATTGTCCTTTATAACGGATCACAAAGTCCACTTCCAAACCGCTGTCTTTGTGGAAATAGTAGAGTTTTCGTCCCATCTTACCGAAAACATCCGCAATCAGATTTTCAAAAATCGCGCCTTTATAGCCATAAAGATTTCCTTGCAGGATGTCGTACTGTGTGCCATCCTCCAGCATACTGACAAAAAGACCGCAGTCCCGCATATATACCTTGAATATATCTTCCTCGGCGTTCCCATCCAAAGGCAGTTCCGTAATGCTCAGATTATAGCAGCGGACAATGATACCGGCATCCTCGATCCATTGAAGGCTCCCGGCATATTTTGATGCGGTTAAACCTTTTTTGACAACGGAGTATTGAAATTTCTTGTTTTCTTTACTGAGCTGCTTCGGGCTCCATGCGGATAAAGGTCCGCACAGGCCGAAGCTCGTCCAGTTCCTTTTCCAGCCGGTATTGAATGTCCTCCAAATCGTCCATATCAGCGGCTTCCGCTGGGGAGAGGATGCCGCCGCCCTCCATCCGCTGCACATAGCCGTCGTACAGGCGGGTAATGTCCTCCAGATCAGTCTTGACCTTTTGATATTCCGGGTTGGGCTGTTCGTCCACCACCGCCCGGTAGAGGGCGGAACCGTCCTCCGTCAGATAGCCCCACTCGATTTCTTCATCGGGATACTGTCCTTGCAGATAACGGAGCATTTGAGTGGCGATCCCCTGACGGCGGTAATCCTCCAGCACCTCGATCATGCTGATATGGGGCCGTTCCTCGAAAATGCTGTACCGCAGGGTGCCCACTGTCAGTTCCCCACGGACGGCCTGCATGAGCATATCAATCTGACCGCTGTGGGCGCCCAGCGCTTCATCCAGTATCCGGGTTTCCTCTGGCTGCTCCGGGGCTGCCATGCGGCGGGCGTAAGCGTCGATGGTTTCCGGGGAGAGCCAATCCGGTTTTCCCGGCAGTTGAGCGTACAGCTCCCGCATTTTGGCGATCTGCGCCTCCGCACTGCCCGCCCACAGGTGCTTTTCCGCCCGCTGCCCTTCACCCAGAAAATACTCGCAGTCAGCACACAGACGGTCTAACAGACGGTATTCGGCGCTGAACGGCTGCGTCTCATCCTTCTGCTCCGGCTCACTGGCGGCAGGGGCCTCCAGATAGCGCCCCTCATCCACCAGGCGTTGAACAATACCGGCAGCCTGCGGCCAGGACAGCTTGGTTTCATGTGGTCCGCCTTGTGTATCTTCCCATTCGATTGTGATACCGTCACCATTGAATAGAGAGTATTTCACACCCAGTTCCTCGCTGGAAAAGCCCTCATATCCATATAACTGTTTTAGGAAAGTAACAAAGGCCGAACCTGTGGGGTGAGTCAGGGCAAAGTGATAAATCTGCTCTTTTTTACCTTCGGTGAGCGGACCTTTCTGCAAGACGCGCTCAATCAGCAGATCTTCCGGGCTTCTTTCAGGAGGCGGGGCCAGCAGGGAAAGCTGCTCCGGTTCCTCGGCTTCTGCGGCTGGGGCTGCTTCGGGGGCTGGCCGCAGCTCCACATCTACTTCCTCATCGTTGACCAGCATGGTGGCGCGTACCGGCTCATAGCCCTGACTGGCGATGTTGTTCAGCCAGGTGGCGAAGAACTGTCCAAACCCGGTGATCTTCTTTTCCTGCGCCGGGTCTGCGGGGTCAGCCTCCTGATACACGCCGATGCCGCTGTTTTCATAGCTGAACGCCCGCAGGGTCCCGGCCTCCGTGTCAATCAGGAAGTCCATATAGGGGTCATACATTCGGTCGCCATTCTGCATATAGTAATGTTCCATGCAGTAGTAATCACCGTATTTGTGATGGATCACCAGGGGATCATAGGCGTCCCCAGCCTCCAAACGCAGAGATTCATACTGGCCGGATACGATCTCCGGGAACAGCTTTTGAAAACGCCGGAAGTTCTTGTGGGCGGTGGTATTCCCTCTGGACTCATGTGGGGATGGAGATTCTTCCGCTGGTGGAGTCAGATTAGCTTGATCTGCCGCCACGATGACCTGTTGCCCGCCAGCAACCGGCTCTGGCACAAAGGTGTCTATTTCATCCGCCTTTGGGATTCCCTTAATTTCTGTAAATACCGCCTGCGGGCGGACTGGTTCTTCCGCCGTTTCACCGGCTTCATAGGCTACAGCGCCCAGAACATAGTCATAGTCGGCCTGCCCAATCTCACGCTGGGGGCCGCCGCCCATTTCTTCTACTTCAGCCGGGATATTGTAGTCCCCAATAGGGTCAGGTTCTTCCTCCGCAGTTATATCTGGGTAAGCTCCCGCTTCGATCAGGGCGTCCAGCAGATTTGCAAGGCTGGGCCAGGGGAAGTACCCTTGCAAAGTCTGTCCGCTGATGGTAACATGCCACAAATTACAGAAGGAGGCATGGAACATGATGTATGCTTTTTTGATGCTGGGAATGATGTTGCTGGGCGGGATTGTTCGTCTGGCACAGGCTCTGCGGCTGTCTGTGCCGCTGCTGTACGGATCGCTGGTGATTACAGTGTTTCGCCCGTGGTATCTGGCTCATACCGCTCTGGCGGACGGCATTTTCCTTGTGCTGGTGGGGCTTGCGGCGCTTTCCTGGGTGGTGACGCTAATGCGTGTAGTGCGGGAGATGATCTGGTAAGTAAGGTTTGACACTTTGCCAACCCTTACTTTTAGACAAGCGTGTCAAAAGGTCTGACCGGGTTCGGTGAATTCACCGAACCCGGTTTTCAGCGTCTACCGCTTTTGACAATGTTGTCTGAAGCGCTTTAGGGCAGTCCGCTGTGATCGGGTTTGGCAATATGGCCGAACCCGATTTTTGCACTCACTTTCCGGCAATGCTGCCGAGAAATTTCCGCCCGCAGGCGGCATGGGGGACTGGGGTTTTGTTCTCCAACGCGGACGGTGCCGACGAGAGC
>OGYU01000757.1_pt1 | contig 25148 bp, 26 predicted proteins | sample 1576581 | NCBI WGS metagenome assembly OGYU01 (sample SAMEA3541547, study PRJEB24748) | human gut metagenome | biome: human gut; feature: human-associated habitat; material: faeces | place: China | collected 2012 | reverse complement strand
ATGATGTCAGGGAGAAGCTTATTGATGTAATGTATGAGAACCAGAAGCTTAGAGAAGAAAATACGACATTAAAGGAACTGCTGGAAAAGGCGTATGAGTTTATGAAGCAGTTTGTAATTGATGGAGTTAATCTGTTGGAGAGGTTCTTGGAGAGTGTGGGGAAGGTGGTTGGAAACGTTTATAAAAAAACAAAATAAAAACATCTGTTCGTGCAACAAAGTATTGACATTGACATACGAAGAAAGTATCATAAATTTATGAAGCAGGAGGAATAAATGAGATGAGAAAATCAATTTCAATCAGTATAAGAGTGAGCGAAGAAGAATTAGATAAGTTTAAGGAAGCAGCAAGATTAGAAGCATATTCATCATATAGTGAGTTTATAAGAAGAACGGCATTAATAGAAGCTGCCAGAATAATTAAGGAAAACAATGAAGGAGAGGATACCCATGAACATAATTAGTTTGTTTAGTGGATGTGGTGGATTAGATTTAGGCTTTGAAAGAGCTGGGTTTAATATTCCTGTTGCAAATGAGTTTGATAAAACAATATGGGCGACATTTAAAGCCAATCATCCTAATACTCATCTGATTGAAGGTGATATAAGACAGGTAACAAAAGAAGATATAGAACAGTTTATAAATGGAGAAGTTGACGGAATTATCGGTGGACCACCTTGTCAGTCGTGGTCTGAAGCAGGTTCATTAAAGGGAATTAAGGATGCCAGAGGACAGTTGTTCTTTGATTATATTAGAATACTAAAGGAATTCAAGCCTAAGTTCTTTTTGGCAGAAAATGTAAGCGGAATGTTGGCAAACAGACATTCAGAAGCGGTGCAGAATATTCTAAATCTTTTTGATGATGCAGGATATGATGTGTCATTTACCCTTGTAAATGCAAAGGATTACGGAGTCGCAGAAGAAAGAAAGAGAGTATTTTATATAGGTTTCAGGAAGGATTTGAACATTGATTTTGGATTTCCTAAAGGTTCAACAAAGGATGATGATAAGAAAATCACTCTTCGTGATATTATATGGGATTTGCAAGATACAGCGGTTCCATCAGGAGAGAAAAATCATCATAATCCAGAAGCAATCAATAACAATGAATACTATACTGGAGCATATTCGCCAATATTTATGAGTCGTAACAGGGTAAAAGCATGGGATGAACAGGCGTTTACAGTTCAGGCATCAGGAAGACAATGTCAGCTTCATCCACAGGCACCTAAAATGGTTAAAGTGGCACAGAATGATTGCAGATTTGTAGAAGGAAAAGAACATCTTTATCGTCGAATGACAATTAGGGAGGTTGCCAGAGTACAGGGATTTCCGGATGATTTCAAATTTATATATGAGGATACTAATACAGCATATAAAATGATTGGTAATGCTGTTCCAGTTAACCTTGCATATGAAATAGCTGTTGCGATAAAGAAATACCTAGAAGGTAATGGAGCAGAGGTTGCTGTAGATAATGAGGTTATAGATGCAAAGGAGGTTAATGAGAAGAAAGTGAGTACAAAGAGTAATGATCAGGGTAGAGCATATGAGTATGCTTGGATAAAAACACTTTACAAGGCATTATGTGAGATGCGAAAAACTAGAATAGTTGATAATTCTAGCTTGCATGCAAATGAAAAGGCATGGGCTCTTATGGATGAGGAAATGCAGCAGACATTTATGATATCAGCAGAATCAGCAATTGATACAGTACTTGAAATGGAACCTAAAATGTCAGAAGGCAGTAGTGATGAATTGACATTAGAATTTCAGAAGGACGGAGCAGGCGTAAAGGGTGATGTAAGAGATATTGTTATTAGAAGAGAAGATATTGAGTGGGAAATAGGATTAAGTATCAAACATAATCACGATGCCGTAAAACATAGCAGATTAAGTCATAAACTTGATTTTGGTAAAGAATGGTTTGATATGGCTTGTAGTGATGCATATTGGGATGCGGTTCAACCAATATTTGATATGTTGAAGAATGAAAAGGATAACGGTTCAAGATGGTCTGAAATCAATGACAAAGACGAAGTAGTATATGTACCGTTATTACATGCTTTTATGGATGAGGTTAATAGAGCATATAAAGAAGATAAGAATATGCCACGTAAGATGATAGAATATCTTATTGGAATAGAGGATTACTATAAGGTTGTCAGCCGTGATAGTAAGCGTCTTACAATGATTCACACTTTTAATATGCATGATACTTTAAATAAACCAAGTGAAAATAAGGTGTCGGCAATTACTGTTCCAGTAGTAGAGCTACCTACAAGACTTGTGGCACTTGAGTTCAAGCCAGGAAGCACTAATACAGTAGAAATGTTTTTGGATAATGGATGGCAATTAAGTTTCAGAATTCATAATGCAAGTACAAAGGTTGAACCAAGCTTAAAATTTGATGTACAGTTTATTGGTATGCCGACATCAGTGCTGAATATTGAATGTAAATGGAAATAAGGCGGTACAGACATTGAGAAAAATGCTATTAAGTTTCAGACCGGATGTTTATGAAAAAATAAAATCTGGTGTGAAGATATTTGAACACAGGAGAAATTTTCCAGATGAACCTATAATGGCATATATGTATGTCAGCTCACCGGTGAAAGCGATCACCGGTGTTGTATACTTGGGTAAAAGGCATTGTCTATCTGATTGGATGGAAGACTATAAAGAAGATAGCAATGCCGTTACACGAATAAAAGAATATATAGAAAAGTATCATTATAGGTATGCTATGGAAATAGATAGATTTCAGGAAACATCACAGATATCATTAGATGACTTAAGAGAAAATGTTCCGGGATTTGTAGCACCACAGATGTATATATATTTGGATGGTACAGAATTGTTGGAGTATATAGAGAGTAACTTAAAAATGATAGATTTGCAGGTAGAACATTCATTTGAAAGAATAGAGACTTGTCAGGTTTGTGTGCATTAACATTTATTGATAGGAGTTGAAGCATGGGATTTCCAACATTATTAGAATCTGAGTTACTAGCAGTTTCAAAAGCATTGGGAGACACAGAATTTGGATTTACAGGGACAGAAATAGGATTATTGCTTTCAGAGTGTGGTTTAAAAGATATTGATTCAAAAAATACAAAATATAAGAGATTATTTAATGCATTTTGTGAGCAGAGTAGAAAAGATAATGGTACAAACTGCGTATATAAATTTATACAAGTATGTATGGAGCCAGCTAGAGGGCTAAATACTCAATCTGCATATGAGAAGAGACGTTTTGAAATAAATAGGGTATTGATGTTAAAAGGAATTGAAATAAGGGATGATGGCAACTTCTATAAAATTACTAAGGCTGAAAGTTTATCAGAAGTGGAAAGAAGAACAAGAGAATTAAAAAATAAATTATCATGTTATGGTGCACATCAAAGAGTTTTAATATGCTGCAGAGAAGAATTACTAGTAGATGATTATTTTCATGCGGTTCAGGAAGCAGTAAAAGGAATATGTGATCGGGTAAGAGAAATGAGTGGATTGTTAACAGATGGAAATGAACTTATTCAAACTGCTTTTTCTGTAAAAAATCCATATATTGTTTTAAACTCATTAAGGACAACTTCAGAACAGAACCAGCAAAATGGACTTAAAGAGATAATACTGGGATTAATTCATATGGTAAGAAATGTTACGGCTCATGAATTGAGAATTAGATGGGATATTAATGAAAATGATGCGATTGATATTTTGCAACAAGTTTCTTTTGTACATAAATATATGGATCAATGTATTCCAGTTAGACATTTAACATAATAAAGATATTAAAACATGTAATCAGAGATATATGATAAGGAGAAAGATGAGATTATGGATAATGTTTTGCAAATTGATAAGCAAATATTAAATTCGGATAAAATAATATGTAGACATATAAATAATTTGTGTAATTCGACGAGAGGAGAAATATCACAGGATATTCTATCACAATTAAGACATTTTGTTGAACATATTTTGTTGAAAATATATGCTAATGGTAATGATATTGAGGATACACAGGATAATGTTAAACAGGCTGTTAAATATGCAAAAAATCAAGAGTGGCTGAGATATTTGTCTCGTTTTCATCATTTTTTGCAGGTATCTGTATCACATAGGACTTTAGAGGAAGAAAATTCAGAGCGTTTAATGTTAAAATATTATGAATATCTTCTTAGGATAAAAACAATGTTACATGATAAGTATTCTCTTGATGTTTTGCATAACTTAGAGCAATTTCCAATTGAAACAGATGAGAGCTTAAATGAGTATTATCTAAAAATTGTTCAAAAGGTTGATGAATATAAAAAATCATCAAAAAATATGTATAAATATGATCGTTTTTACATTCAAAATATAAAACCATTTTTTTGTAATAATAAAATATATTATGAAGTAGCATTTATTCCGGCAAATGATAAGGCAAGTAAAACAGATAGAATAATTGCATTTACAGATAGGGAAATAACAGACTTTTATGCGGTAAAGTTAGCAATAGAAGATGATTATATAGAAATATTTGATAAATGTATGCCTATAAGAATTATTTTGGATTGGGAAGTAAGTATTCGACCATGTGAATTTTAAAATTTTAGTAAGATAATTAATAATCAGACCAAACCCATTGGAAAAGCAGAGGAGAGGGAACTAGTTAAGTATTTGACCGAGTCGGGAAGAAGCTTAGCAGAGATAGTTGTTTATTCAGATGAAAAATATAATGAAATCCGCAATCGAATTGTTCCAAATAGAGAGGGGTATCATTTTTTTGATTTATTGGATTTCTGTAGACAACTCATTAAAAATCAAGGTGCAGGTTACAATGTTTTAAGATATTTGTTACATCATATGAATAATAGAGTTATTAAAGAACAATATCATGAGAGTTATAAAAAGAATTATAACACTGGAAGATGGGAATATTTGGGTGCTAATAATTGGCTCTCAAATTTATATTTAGCAAATGAGTGTTTACCTTTTGATACAATGCCGTTCTGTTCTGGATTGAGAAAACATGTACCAAATATATCCGATTTGTTAATAGCATTGGATACAGCTGGACGTGAACATGAATTTATGGCTAGAGTTATAAAAAATAATACTGAACAGAAAGGGATGCTGTATACCCCATTAGAACAGAATGGAGAAAAGTATAAACTTGGTAATTTTGAAGATGTTGAAACTTTGAAAAATATATATAATAAGAAGTTACCGCAAACTCAGAAACAGCAAGCACGTAAATTGATTATAGATAAAGGCTATATATTTATTGAGGCATACAGGGATGATACAATATCTATAATTACAACGATTAAGAGATTAGCTCAAAGCGGTGTGAGTAATTATTCCAATACTGTAAAACATTGGATTGAAAATAGTGATTATAATATATCGGAAGAGAAGAAAAAGGCATTGGAGACAATGTTTGCTAAATCGCATGTATCGGTAATATATGGGGCAGCAGGAACAGGGAAGACTACATTTATTAATTACATTTCCAATTTTTTTAAAGAGTATTCGAAATTGTATTTGGCATATACGAATCCAGCAGTGAACAATTTGAAGAGAAAGGTCGCTGCAACCTCAGATTGCGAATTTATGACAATTTCAAAGTTTAACAATAGATATAATAATGACATAAAGAGAAAGTATGATATTATATTTATTGATGAGTGTAGTACGGTTAGCAATAAGGAAATGAAGGAGTTTTTGGAGCTTGCTGATTATAAATTACTTGTATTAGTTGGAGATACTTACCAAATAGAATCAATAGAATTTGGAAATTGGTTTGATACAATACGTGGATTCCTTCCAGAGTCTGCAATATGTGAATTGGTAAAACCATATAGAAGTAATAGCAAGCAGTTACAAGCTTTGTGGGATAATGTCCGCAAAATGGAGGATGATATATTGGATCGACTACAAGCTGGAGGTTATTCAGTAAATCTTGATCCGTCAATTTTAACTCCAGCATCAGAGAACGAGATTATCTTATGTTTAAATTATGGAGGACTGTATGGAATAAACAATATAAATCATTTTATGCAAGAAAACAATAATGGCAAGGAGATAAGGAGAGGAATACAGAGATATAAAGTTGGTGATCCAATTTTGTTCAATGATTTGGCAGATTCATTTTTTACAAAGAATAAAGAACAAGTTCCAATTATTCATAATAATATGAAAGGCAGAATAGAAGATTTTAGACTTTTGGAAGCTGGTAAAGTAACGGAACGAATTCAATTTGATATAGAGATTGACAAGCCATTGATGAATTTAGATGACAAAGATTTAGATTTTCAAGTTATAGGTGTATCAGAAAAGGGAAATTCGATTATAAGATTTGAAGTTTATAAAAATAAAAGTACAGATGAAGATGATGACAGTGTATCTAAGAATATGGTACCATTTCAAATAGCATATGCGGTATCTATTCACAAAGCACAAGGTTTAGAGTATGATTCAGTAAAAATCATTATAACAGATGATATTGATGAACTGATAACACATAGTATCTTTTATACTGCCATAACAAGGGCAAGAGAAAAATTGAAAATTTATTGGACACAATCTGTTGAAAAGAAGGTTTTAGATAGAATAAAACCTAAAAATAATCATCAGGATATTTCTTTATTGAAACAAGAGTTGCTGTTAAGAAAATAAATTTGTACCAAAAATAAGATAAGTGTTGGAGATATTTTTCGAAGAAATATTGTACATTGTCTTATGTGGGGGACATAATACCAAATGGGTACATTGATACCTATATGATACCTAAATTTTTGAAAACATAAAATAATTGTGATAAAAGGCGGAATAATCACCATTAAAAGCTCTAGAAATCAAGCCTTCACAGGGATAATAAGTTTCTCTGCGGGGAGAGTAATGGAGTTATCAGTTTTGAAAAGGTAAATAAAAAAGGAAGAAGGTACAAGCTATGTTGCCAACAAGAGAAGAAGCACTGAAGTTAATTCGTGATGGGTTATTATTTAATCCAGGACCTTGGGGAAAACATTGTTTAACAGCAGCACACTGTGCAGAAAAAATAGCAAGTGCATGTGGTGATATGGATGTTGAGAAAGCATATATATTAGGTTTACTACATGATATAGGAAGAAAATTTGGTGTAAGACATCTTGGACATGTTTATGATGGATACGTATATATGAAATCATTGGGATATGATGAAGTAGCAAAGATATGTTTAACCCATTCTTTTAATAATCATACGATAGATGAATACATCGGAAAATTTGATGTTACAGATGAAGAATTGACAATTATAAAAAATGAATTAGCAAAGACCATATATGATGAATATGACCGGTTAATTCAATTGTGCGATTGTTTGGCAGGAGCGGAAGGAGTTCTTGATATAGAAAATAGGATGAATGACGTAAAGAAAAGGTATGGCTTTTATCCGCAGGACAAGTGGAATTCCAATATGAATTTGAAGCAATATTTTGAGGGGAAAATGAATAAAGACATTTACCTTATATGTGAGAAAGATACATTTGCAACAGGAGATTTATGATCTTATAAATATATTTTCACTACAAGTTTTATGAACAGGTTGGAGGTGGTTAAGTGGATATTTTATTTAAAAATGATGATTTTGTATTTTCATACAGAGTTGGCGGTATATTGAAACATAATGGTAAAATCTTGTTACAGCGTCCGAAGAATGATGATTATGCCATTATTGGCGGACATGTTGCGGCTATGGAGACAAGCATGGAAACTCTTAAACGGGAATTTGAAGAAGAGCTTCATGCTAAGATAGAGGTAGATAATCTGTTAGCAATCGGAGAAATTTATTTTCCATGGGGAAAAAGACCTTGTCATCAGATATGCTTATATTATAATGTACATGTGTTGGATGATAATATTCCATTAGATGGTGTGTTTCATGGATATGATGAGCTGGATAATGAAAGAATTGATTTGGATTTCTGTTGGGTTTCACTAGAAGATTTAAAGAAGGGTATTAAGGTATATCCTTTAGAGTTGATACCATATATCCTTGAGTCAGGGAAAGATATTGTACATTTTGTTTCAAAGCAGATTTGAGGAGATAGTCAATGATAGAAAATATGAAGGTAGAATTTGGCAGAACATCAGATATTGATTCATGGATGCGATTAGTGAGAAAAGTAAGTTGGAATTTTCCAGGATTAGAGACAGAGCAGAGTATAGATGAACACAAAATAATAGTACTGAAATTCATGAATGACAAACGTGCTTTGTGCGTGAAGAACGAACAAGAGATTGTTGGCGTACTTTTATATTCAAGGAAGTATAATATGATATGTTGTTTGGCTGTTGCTCCAGCTTATCGAAAAAGGGGAATTGCTTCGCTTCTTTTAAGAGAAGCAATTGATAAGCTTGACAGAGATAAAGATATAACTGTGTCTACATTTAGAGAAAATGATGTTAAAGGAATTGCACCTAGAAAATTATATAAGAAATTTGGATTTGAAGAGGGCGAGCTGATTGAAGAATTTGGATATCCTAATCAAAGGTTTGTGTTGCATGCCGACAAAAGTGTTGATAATGTAATAATTGGTACAACAGTAACTGTCACGGTCGATAGACCATTAGGAAGTTATCATCCTGAATATAAGGATATGTATTATCCAATAAATTATGGTTACATTGAAGGAGTTATGGCACCAGATGGAGAGGAGCAGGATGCCTATATATTAGGTGTAAATGAGCCAGTAGGTAAGTTTACAGGTAAAATTATTGCCATTGTTTATAGAAAAGATGATATAGAAGAAAAGTGGGTAGTTGTGCCTGAAGGAGTAACTTTTTCAAAGGAAGAAATGAGGAGACAGATTCATTTTCAGGAACAATATTTCGACAGTGAAATTGTGATGTAATATTAAGGAGATTGCTATGTCATTAGGATTAAAAAGAGGAACAGTGCAGCTTGAACCACACGATAAACAGTGGGATGAGGCTGCCATTCAAACAATCAAAAACCTTAAATCTATATTAGGTGATGATGCTGTTGATATACAACATATTGGAAGTACAGCAATACCGGCAATTAAAGCAAAACCGATTATTGATATTGTCGTTGGGGTAACTGATTTTGAGAAAATAATGTCATATAATGAGCAGTTACAGAAGGATGGAATCTTTTATCGTGGTTCGGATGTGGAAGATCAGATTCTTTATGTAATGGGTGATATGGAAAAGGATATCAGGACACACCATATTCATATTGTGAAATGGAACGGAACTGAGTGGAAAAATTATATTCATTTCAGAGATTATCTAAATGATAATGAGAATATGGCTTTGCAGTATCAGAGGGTGAAGGAAGAACTGGAAAGTAAGTATGCTGATAATAGGGGATTGTACACTAAAGGAAAGAAAGATATAATAGATATTATTCTCAATAATTATTAATTTTTATTTTGTATGTCTTGATAAGGCAAAGCAGATAGAGGAAGTTATGAAAGAAATGGTAAGAATGAAGGTGTGTGGAAAATATCAATGAATTTTATACATTTTGAGTAATGCGAGGAAGAGAAAGTATGCCTATGTTTGATATACCGGAAGAAATAGATGAAATAAAAACAGATTAGAAGAATTAAGAAAGGAAAGAGGAATTAAGCAAGAAGAATTAGCCTCTGCCATGGAAGTTTCAAGACAGACCATTGGCTCCTTGGAGAATGGAAGATACAATCCGTCCATTTTGTTAGCCTTTAAACTTGCCGGGTATTTTGGTACGAGTATCGAAGAAATATTTATTTATGAGGAGGAGAAACATGAAGAAAAGTGATAAAATCATGTTAGCAATTTATATTGTTATTGGTGTAGCTTTAGTAATTATTGGAGTTACTATTCAAGTAGATTATTATTCCTCAATGATTTTTGCCATGGGATTCGCATTGATTTTTAGTAGCATTATGCAGTCCGTGAGATATTATCACCATGCAAGACCAGAAAATGTAGAAGAATATCGTAAAAAAGTACGTCAACAGGAAATTAGTTTAAAGGATGAAAGAAAGGTACAGCTTCGTAATCGTGCGGGATATATATCATGGGCAGTTACTATGGTAGCGTGTTTTATTGCTTCGTTTATTGCTGCACTATTTCGTGCAGGCACTTTAATTGTATGTATTCTTGCCGGTGTTGCAGTTGCAGAGTATATATTAGCTACGATTATATATCGTTATTTGAGTAAAAAGATGTAAATAAAAATGTTTTATTTAGATAAATATAATTAAGAATGAATCGTTGATGTTTTGATTGATAATAATTGGTGAATTCCTTGTCGGAATATTATTGAAAATTGGTTGTTGCAATTTGGAAAACAAGAAAGCTGTAAAATTTTAAGTTGAATTTTACAGCTTTTTCGCATATAATAAATATTGAAAAAAACAGTGCATCAAGAAAGGAGACCGGTCTATATGGCAAATATTTTACCAGTATCTGATTTGAGAAATTATAATGAAGTTTTAAAAAATTGCCGGACTGGAGAGCCGGTGTTTTTGACGAAAAATGGCAGAGGGCGTTTTGTAGTGCTTGATATAGAAGATTATGAGCGTGATCGTGCAGAGAAAAAGCTATTAATGAAGCTACAGGAGGCAGAGGAGGCAGTCAAAGACGGCGAAGGCTGGCTTAGCTTGGACGAATTAAAAGCACTTGTGGGGGAGTAAACTATGCTGAAATTACGAATCAACCCATTGGTTGCAACGGATTTAAAAGAAATTCGTGATTATATCGCTGAGGATAATGCAGAATATGCTACAAAGACAATCAAAGAAATTTACGGTAAATTTGAAAATATTCAAATGTTTCCGGGGATAGGTGCAGATCTCTCCAAAAGAGTTAGTCTCCGAACAGATTACAAGTATGCAGTTTGGGAAAATTATGTGATTATTTATAAAGTGGGAGAAGAGTATGTGGAAATTTACCGGGTAGTAAACCGGTATCGGGATATTACGAGAATTTTCACATAAACATTTTGAGAAAAAACTTTGGGCACGGTATGGGTATATTAGTGGATATGGTTGTTTGAAAATAAAAAAAGTCATAGACTGTATATGATGTATATAAATACAGAAAATATACAATATGGAAAAGTTTATATTTAGATGCTAAAGGGGAGAGTATGAATGTTAAGTAGACCATCTAATAATTTATTATAAATGATACTACTAAAAATCTTTTTTTTGTTTTTTCAATGTGTAAACGAAATGACATTTGATTATTCGCCGGATACATATAAAGCACCAACATTAAATACTAGATTAATTTGCCGAGAGGCTTATAATACATATAAATTTTTAAAAGAATCAAATGCACTGGACAAGTATTATACAAAATATTTAATCCCTATATTGGAAGAATTAGAATTCAGTTTGTCTAACGATAAAGTTGCAAAAGAAATATTAGGAGAAAGATACGGGAAAATATATTCGTTGTTAGAAACACTGAAAACGGATAAAGCATTATTTGAAAGCACTATTCGAAATTTACAGAATTATTTAGGGGGAAGGAAATATTATAATAAATTGAAGGATAAAATTTGCGATTTGGTTTGTGCAGAAAAAGAACAAATCGAGTTGATTAAATTAATAGGTGACTGGATGTCAGAAATTATGGCACTGGGATATTCAAAGCAACACATATATAATGTTACCAGTGATTTTTTTAAAAAAAGGGAGATTACTACTTGTAATCAAATATATGATTATTTTGAACTGTTCTCATTTGAGCACAAAAAATGGGAATGCATAACAATTATTGATAAAAAAATAATGACATATATAAAAGGTCTAGAAAGAATGGTTGATTCAGGAAGAATTGAGTTGAGTAGAATGACAATAGATGAACTGAAGACAATAATTCAAAAAGAACAGTATCATTCCATGAGCTGGTTTTTAGATTATTATATGTCAATACAAGTGGTAGATAAAGTTGAGATTGTTAAATATACATGTATGGACTTAGATCCCTATAAAGCGGCAGAAAAGGTACAAAAATTTATGGGATTTTTTGTGGATATTATCACAAATGTAGATAATGAAGTGAAAAAAAATTATCCTTATAATGTATGTCTAAATTACTCTAAGACAAGAATAAAAGTACAATCTGCGATGCAAAGAAGAAATAGAAAGTATGAACAAAATTATTTGCCTAGCGTACTTAGAATGTTGCAGTCGTTAAGGATATCTCAGAAGATGTTTTCTGATTTTATGGGTGTTCTTTCATATCATGGTGATGCAATAAGTCAGGGTGTAAAAAATAAATATGTTATTACTATGCTTTGGACATCTTTGGAAATGCTGTTTAGTAATGGAAGTAGTGGTGGAAGTAAAGGTGAACATGTAAAGCGAGCTTTAATTGAGGTTATTCAGAGAACCTATATTATAAAAAGATTGAAATATTTACATAATGATGTAATAGCTAACGTTAAAGCATATAATAAACCATTAATTGAACAATATTCCTTGGATAGCTTTGAGGTATTTGTTGATGTTCTTTTTGATGATCCAGATACAGATAGAGTGAAAGCGGTGGAAAAAACTCTGGAAAATAATCCTTTATTAAGAACGCGAATATTTGAATTAGTGGATAAAAACATAAAAAACGGGGAAAGAATTAGTGATCTTTTGGAAAGACATCAGAAAAAAATTGGTTGGCATATAGAAAGAATCTATCGTACAAGAAATTTTTTGGTCCATGCAGGACAAGAATTCTGGTATGAAGATACGATAGTAGAATGTCTTCATAATTATGTTGATTTTGTAATAAACTATATATTAGTAAAAACCGAAGCAGGTGAGTATGTCGAAAATATATCCGACATTATTTTGGAAGCTCAAAATGATAATGAGGTACATAAAAAGATACTTCATGATAATAGAGGAACTAATGTTAACAAGGATAATTACAAATTGTTGTTATTTGGACCTTCAGATAACGTTTTGAGATATTATCAAAATCATACAGTTTGATTTTGGGATATGAATTGATTTATATTAATAATGGATTTTAGAAGATACTCCATTTGCTCGGATTGATAACATTATCTTGATAATAAAGTGATAACACTATTCGGTACATCCTAAAGGACTCGGACAGTTGGACAAAAATAAAACAAAATAGAACCGAAACACCTATACAAAATTGTATAGAGCTAATTTCAAATTTGCGAGTTTGAATAACGGATTAAAATGCCGAAAGTCTGTATTTATGCGGGTTTCCGGTATTTATTTTATCAAATGGCTCTAGTTTGGCTCTATTTGTGGGGAGAGTAATGAGCTAGAATATACAGAAGGAGAACGGCGTTATGTCAATCTTGTCAACAAGAGAATGGGCAACATTAATATGGGGATGTATTTTCATGCTATATGTATTATGCCATAGGGAAATAAGAAAAAGTTTGTGGAATGTCATAGTAATATTTTCTGACAAGAAGTTAAGGATATTATGGGAAATAATATTGCTATATGTTCTAACGATTACAATGGTATTCTGTTATTTGCCTATTTGGGAGAATATATATATCAAAGATATTATTATATGGTTTCTTTTTTCCGGATTAATATATTGTATGAATGCAGTTTCGAGTGAAGCTGATGAAACATACATTAAAAAAATGCTTAAAGATAATTTGAAATTTACCATGATTTTAGAATTTTTTATGAGCACATTTACATTTAATATATGGATTGAACTTGCGATTATTCCAGTTATTACAATAATTACTGTTATGAATGTAATTGCAGAAAGAAAAGAAGAATATAAGAATGTTCATAAATTATTGGATAGTGTATTGGCAATCGCTGGATTTTGGATTTTTTATGAGACAATAAAGATTGGGATAAATGAATACAGGCAATTAAATATAATAAATACATTGGTAAGTTTTATCATACCGATTGTTTATTTAATATTGATAATTCCATTGGAATATGCTTTGGAATTATATTCAAAATACGAATTACTTTTTTTAAGGATGACTTTTAAGGAAGAGAAAGATAAAAAAACTAAAATTAGACATAGAGTTGCGGTAATTTGTTCATGTAGAATTTCTGTTCGTAGAGTATTGTTATTTCAAAGGGAATATATGGGAAGGATGTATGTTAAAATGAAAGATAATGAGTTTGAAAAATTAATTCGGGAATTTAGAAATGCTTGCAAAAGACCAACATATTAAATATAAAAGGATGAATTCATCATTATAAACTGTAACTTGACAAAAGAAAATAATGTATGTATTCTGTTAAAAAGCGATGAAGAGAGAGAGTAAATATTTTGGAAATTACAGAGAGGAGTGACTTGGTGGAAAACTCTATTGAAGAAATATTGAACCAGGCTTGGATCTGTGTACTGAGTGAGATATCATTAGGCTACACTGGGAACGCCCATTATGGTGTCAGAGTATCGAAAGAGATTTCCGTACTTGCTAAGGTCTATATTGAGAGATATAGATGAATTAAGGTGGTAACACGAAGCTATCAGCTATCGTCCTTAAAGTAAATTTAAGGAGGGTAGCTTTTTTAATACATAAAAATAATAGAATCGGAGGAATTAATGATGAATTATGTTGTTGACAGTTACGAGAATTACAAAGAGGAAAATCGTTTGACTACAAATAATGCAAGAAGAATTGAATTTGTAACAACTACAAGAGTTTTGGATGAGATTATCGACACCAAGAGTAAAATATTAGATTGTGCAGCAGGAACAGGAATTTATGCTTTCTGGTTTGCAGATAAGGGGCATGATGTAACTGCTACAGATATTACACCAAGGCATATAGACATTATTAATCGAACTCTTACCAATAAAAATTATCATATGAATACTTCTGTTTTGGATGCTACAGATATGTCCTGTTTCGCAGATGATTCATTTGATATTGTTCTCAATATGGGACCATTTTATCATTTGATTACAGAAGAGCAGAGAGAAAAATGCATGAAGGAATGTCTAAGAGTGTTAAGGAAAGGCGGGCTTTTGGTTACTGCGTACATTCCAAGATACTATGTTTTTCAATATATTGCTACGAGCAATGAAAAATATTTGGATGAACACTTGGCGAAGCAACTTATTGAAACTGGTGTGCTGAAGCATGATGATGAGAAATGCTTTTGGACAGATACTTATTACTCATCAAAAGATGAAATGGAATCAATTTATCGAAGATATGGATTAAAAATTGTAGACCATTTCGCTCAAGATGGTTTAGCTCCTCTTTTATCGCAAAAGGTTGACAAATGGGATGAAAATCAGTTCAAAACATGGTGCGACTATCACTATAGTGTATGTCGGGAACAATCAATTTTAGGAGCAAGTAATCATGTTGTCATAATTGGGAAAAAATAAAAGAAATTGAAAAAAACATAGTTATCCTTGCTGAAGCATAGTATCCATGACAGGGCGTTAAGCGTCCGGGGGACGCTTGTTTAGCGCCGACCGGAGCGGAGCGTAGAGGTAGCCTCCAGAGTTTTATGATACCGGGCAACCGGAATACATAGGAAGGGGTGCTAGGTGCCAGTGGCACCTGCTTAGCACCGACCGAAACGGAGTGTAGACGTGGCACCGATGACAGCTTATGAGATTATTTCGATTTTCATTGGGATATTAGCATTGCTGATGTCCTTTGGTAGCTTGATTGTAGCGTTGCTTGCCTTTCTCGATAAGAGAAACAAGCGAAAATAAAAATGCCTATCCTGTCTGATCCACAGGATAGGCGGTGTCCTTAAGGACATTCATTAACCTAAACTCGGAGCATCCACCTTTGGAGTGGGTGCTTTCTGTTTAATTAGATATTATCATTTTATGTCTGATAATTCATGAGGTTTCGCTAATTTGGAAAAATTTTTACAGTAAGCTTGTCAGTTCCTTTCGACACAACCATGTTGTCATCAAGCAGATGCTGCTTGATTTCTTCAATGTTCTCATTAATACGCTGTAAACTGGCGTTATATTCTTCTTCAGAATAATCATCTTTCGCATTTATCATATTTTCACGAATTTCCAAAGCTTTCATATAGGTACAAAGTTTCTTGTTGATGAGGTTGTTCTTAAATGACAGCTTTACAGTTGATGGCTTGAAATTGCCCTCATCGTCCTTATCTGCTTCAAATTTCATATCAATCTGATCGTCTAATTTAAACAGCAATGATAATACATCAGAAACTGTTTCTATATCAAAATCCATGAAAATGTTAATACTGATGCCTAATGCATTGGCAATCTTTAAAAGCTGGTCAGGCTTTGGATTTCGGATTCCGTATTCATATTTCTTTATGGTTGCGGAGTTTATGCCGGATAGCTGACCAAGCGTATCTTGCGATATTCCACGCATATTACGAAAATATTTAATCTTTTCTCCAGTAGTCATAAAAATGCTCCTTTATGATTTGTTACCCCTATTCTATCACAATGGGACACATTTGTGTATATAAAGTTGATTTAATTACTTGACAGACACAAATGTGTACTATATAATACGGATAAATAAGGTCACAAAAGTGTACCGAAATGAAAACGGGAAGGAGAACACAATATGGAGAATACGATGAAGATGTATGTAACAGCAGATGAAGCAGCACAGATTCTTGGAGTATCAAGAGGATATGCTTACAAAATCATTCGTGGTCTTAATAATGAATTGAAAGAAAAAGGCTATCGAGTGATTTCAGGCAAGGTACCTACAAAGTATTTTGAAGAAAAGTTTTATGGTATGGCAGTTGGTTAATGGAGAGGAGATGATGATATGCCAGCTACACGAGATGGTAAAACATGGCGCTGCCAGTTCTATTATGAGGACTGGCAGGGTGTACGCCATAAAAAGAACAAAAGAGGCTTTAAGACAAAGGCAGAAGCAGAGGAGTGGGAGCGTAACTTCCGGCAACAGCAGAGAAAAGATTTGGATATTAACTTTGAGAATTTTGTTGAAAGCTATTTCGCTGATGTGGAGAACCGGCTTAGAGAAAGCACAATCAAGAATAAAAGATATGTGTTTGATTTGAAAGTTACACCATATTTCAAAAAGAAAAAGATGTGTGAGATTAAGACAGCGGATATCCGGGCATGGCAGAATGAATTGATTAAGCAGGGGTACGCACCGACTTATCTTAAAAGTATTAATAACCAGTTGGCAGCACTATTCAATTATGCGGTCAGATATTATGACTTGAAAGATAATCCCTGCAGGAAAGCAGGAAGTATCGGAAAAAGCAAGGCTGATGATATGGAGTTTTGGACAAAACAGGAGTTTAAGCAGTTTCTTCCGTCTATGGACAAGAAACCGGAGGCGAGAATGGCATTTATGCTTCTGTATTGGACAGGAATGCGTATAGGTGAATTACTGGCACTTACCTATGAAGATATTGATTTGGAAAAACGAATTATAAGCATTTCTAAATCATATCAGAGATTGGATGGAAAAGATATAATTACACCGCCTAAGACACCAAAGAGCAATCGTAAGATTATTATTCCACCATTTTTGGCAGAAGAGCTAAAAGAATATTGCAGTCATTTATATGGAATTATGCCAAATGAAAGAATGTTCCGATTTACAAAATCTTATATGGAGCATGAGATTGTACGAGGCATAAAGGAAACAGGAGTTAAGAGAATCCGTATTCATGATTTGCGCCACAGCCACGCATCACTTCTGGTGGAGCTTGGATTTCAGCCATTGGCAATAGCGGAGCGGTTGGGACATGAAAAGATAGAAACAACATTAAATACTTATTCACATTTATATCCGAATAAGCAGGCAGAACTGGCAGACAGGCTAGAACTGGAGAATGAGGAGGACAATCTATGAGCGGAGTACACAAACATCCAACAATCAGCTTTCGTGTATCGGACAGAGAGCGGGAAATGATTGAAGCCAAGATACTTGCAAGCGGTATGCAGAAGAAAGATTATTTTGTACGTTCCTGCATTTATAACAGAATATGTGTTGTAGGAAAGAAAGAGGTCATTTACCAGCTTGTAGAGGAATTGCGGAATATGCAGACAAATCTCTCAGAACTGGTAAAACAACTGGAACAGCAAGAGATAACACTTACTGCTGATGGATTGGAAGATATGCGAAATGACTGTATGGATATGTTACAGGCGATTATTGCAATGCTGGATGGTGCCAAGTATCTCTGGCAGGGAGTACAGATTGATAAAGAAAAAAGTCCTGACAGCAGCAACTGTTAGGACTTGCGGTAACAAAAGAAAACCTCTGTTACACCTGTAAATACAACTAGAGTATAGCAGAGGTTCTTCTTAGGAGCAAATAAAAGATTGGAAAATGGAGGACTTTATGGAGGAACAGAAGACAGAATTAAAGATAATACGGATGTCGGAGGTTGAGTCACAGGAAGTGAAATGGCTGTGGTATCCGTTTATACCATATGGGAAGCTGACAATTATTCAGGGAGATCCGGGTGATGGAAAGACCACATTGGTGTTAAACATAGCAGCAAAGCTGTCAAAGGGAGAATGTCTCGACAGTGATATGGATGTGCAGGAGCCGGTAAATGTCATTTATCAGACAGCAGAGGATGGACTGGCAGATACAGTAAAGCCAAGACTTGAGCTTGCCGGAGCGGATTGTGAAAAGATACTTGTTATTGATGAAAGTGATAAATCCCTGTCTATGGCAGATGAAAGGCTTGAAGAGGCACTTGTTAAGACTGGGGCAAAAGTATTGATACTTGATCCGATACAGGCTTATCTCGGTGGTGGAATGGATATGAACCGGGCAAATGAGGCAAGAGATATGACAAAGAAACTTGGAGCATTAGCAGAGAAATACCAATGTGCAATTCTTCTTATCGGTCATATGAATAAGGCATCAGGAAATAAAGCCGCATATAGAGGTATGGGGTCTATTGATTTCTTCGCAGTAGCCAGGAGCGTGCTTCTGGTCGGCAGAATAGAAGGAGAACCTAATATGAGAGCTGTTGTTCAGATAAAGAATAATCTCGCTGCATTTGGACATCCAAAAGCATTTATGTTATCGGAGTCAGGATTTCACTGGTTAGGAGATTATGAAATTACAGCGGATGAAGTGCTTGGTGGAATTGCACCAAAGGCAAATAAGCTGGAGCAGGCAAAGCAAATGATTCGTGAATTGGCAGAAACAACCAATATGGTGCAGAGTAATGAAATATTTGAAATGGCTGATGAACAGGGCATTTCAAAGAGAACATTGGAAAATGCCAAGAAAGAATTGGGCATCCGGGCAAAGAAAATCAATAATTCATGGCATTGGGAACTGGATGCAGTAAAGCAGGGATAAGGCAAGAACGCAACATTGCAGTCTATATAGAAATTGCGGAGATAGATTTTGCAAGGTTGCAAATTGTATAGACTTTGCAGTGTTGCGGTCTTGAATGAATTGGAAAGTAATGGTGGATTGATATGAAAAATGTACAGATTTCAGAAGAACTTTTCGTTGTGATAATGAGATATTTTATGTTGGAGCAGGAGGAAATGTTACCGCAGATAAAGCAGGGCTTAGAAAAGAAACTGGATGCAATGGTGATGAGAGAATTATATACAAAATACCGGAGCGGATCTCGTAGATGCGCTGCTCGGCATTTTCCAGCAGCAGGTCGGCGTCCGGCTCGTCCCCGGCGTCCTGCAGGATATCCTTGGCCACGTCCATCAGCTGGCGCACCAGATACTTTTCCTGCACGATCTGGGCGTAGGCCTTCACGTTGGAGATGCTGGGCACCGTCTCGGCCAGACCGGTCAGGTACACCTTGGCTTCGTCCGCACTGGGGAACACTCCGTCCGAGATGACCGCATCCAGCAGGGTCACAAAGTCAATGGTCTGGTCGTTGGTGAACAGCCGCAGCATCTCACTCCAGATCTGCGCGTTCTGCCGGGTATAGAACATTTCCGGCTTGATGATCTCCACCAGGTCGGTCAGGGTGTCGGGCTTGAGCAGCACCGCGCCCAGCACGCTCTGCTCCGCCTGCATGTTGAACGGCTGGTTGATGCCCACGCTCTCCAGATTCAGTTCGTTGTTATAATGTCGTTCGTTCGGCATGGTCCTTTATCCTTTTGCATTGTTGTCGTATCCGTCCAGAAACAGGCCGTCCACAATATTGCAGAACACCTCCGGCTGCCTGAGCGGATGTGCTCTGCCCTTCCACCACATGGTCGTGCGGCTGGCGGAAAGCACCCGGACTTCCCCGTTTTTCAGGGTATAGGTCACGGTCAGTTCCGGGTCTGTGGTGTCCGGCGCCCCCAGCTTATAGTTCAGCAGGTTGGCCGCTTTGACCAGCAGCTCAACATTCTCAGTGTCCGTGACCGTAACGGAACCGCTGTCCAGGCTCACCAGGGTGACGCTCTGCACATCCTCCGCCTTGGGCAGCCCCAGCAGCGGCACTCCATACCGGCCGATCCAGACCGCTGACGCGATCAGTACCGACAGCACCACGGTCAGCAGGGTCTGCAGCCACGCGGAATGCTTCTTTTGTACTTGCTTCATTTTCCGTTCCTCCCGGAAAAGCCAAAAAGCGCCCCCTGCTGTGAGGGGGCGCAGATTGGCAGAAAAATCAGGCCTGTTCCACTTCCACCTGGATCTTGAAGGAAGCCACAACGCCCACATGCAGGCGCACCTTGCCGTTGAACACACCGGCATCCTTGATGTCGCGGGTCTCCATCTCGATCTTCTTCTTGTCGATGGGAGCACCGGCCAGCTGTGCCAGAGCCTCGGCCACTTCCTTGCCGGTGACCTTGCCGTGCAGACGGCCGGAGGCACCGCCCTTGGCCTTGATGGTCACGGTCTTGCCTTCGATCTTGGCGGCCAGTGCCTTGGCAGCGGCCACATTCTCAGCTTCATGGAAATCGGCTGCGGCTTCCTTGCCGCGGGCCACGTTCACAGCGCTGGCATCGGCCACAGCCGCCAGCTTGCGCGGGAACAGGTAGTTGCGGGCGTAGCCGTCGGACACCTCATGGATCTCGTCCTTTTTGCCAATGCCCTTGATATCCTGCTTGAGAATCACTTTCATGTTTATCCCTCACTTTTCACCGGAACCCCGGTGCCGTTCTTGTGTTTATAGTATAGCGCATTTGTCGGCTTTGAGCAAGAGGGGCAGTCAACCATTTAAAATGGTCTCCGCTTCGCTCTGACCATATTCATCGGAAGTTTATGATTTATTTCGTGTTTGTCGCAGCCTGCGGGCTGCTCCAAACACCCTTTCACGCAAGGAGCTGCTGCCGTTGATAACTTCTCCCTGCAAAAAGTTGTGCAGAATGTTTTCTCTCCGGCCCCTCTTGTGAAAAATGCACTTCCGGAACGCCCGCAGGCGTTCCGGAAGTGCAAAAATCCAATTTATTTCCGCTATTTCTGGCCAGAGCACACGCGGCGGCCATTCTAAACGGTCAGGCTCTTATGCCAGTTCCTTCTGCACCACATCGAGTGCCGCCTCGATGACCTTGTCCATGTCGTAGTACTTGTATTCGCCCAGGCGGCCGCCGAAGATCACGCCCGGCTCGGCGTCGGTCAGCTGCTTGTATTCGGCGTACAGAGCACCGTTCTTAGCGTCGTTGACCGGGTAGTACGGCTCGTCCCCCTTGTTCCACTCGGCGCTGTATTCACGACTGATGACCGTTTTGGGCTGGGTGCCGAACTCGAAGTGCTTGTGCTCGATGATGCGGGTGTAGGGGGTCTCGGCATCGGTGTAGTTCACCACGGCGTTGCCCTGATAGTTGTCGGTGTCCAGCACCTCGGTCTCAAAGCGGACGCTGCGGTACTGCAAAGCACCCAGACGGTAGTCAAAATAGGCATCCACCGGACCGGTGTACACCACCTTGTCGGCCAGCGCATTCAGCGCCTCACGGTCAGCCAGATAGTCCACATTCAGGCGCACCTCGGTGCCCTCCAGCATGTTTTCCACCATGGCGGTGTAGCCGCCGTTGGGGATGCCCTGATACAGGGCGTTGAAATAGTTGTTGTCGTAGGTAAAACGCACCGGCAGACGCTTGATGATAAAGGCCGGCAGCTCGGTGCAGGGGCGGCCCCACTGCTTGCCGGTGTAGCCCTTGATGAGCTTTTCGTAGATGTCGGTGCCCACCAGACTGATGGCCTGCTCTTCCAGATTCTGCGGGTCGGTGATGCCTGCCTCCGCCTTCTGCTGCTCGATCCTGGCCTTTGCCTCGGCGGGGGTCACCACACCCCACATCTTGTTGAAGGTGTTCATGTTGAAGGGCAGATTGTAGATCTCGCCATGGTAGTTGGCCACCGGGCTGTTGGTGTAGCGGTTGAACTCCGCAAACTGGTTCACATACTGCCACACGGTCTTGTTGTTGGTGTGGAAGATGTGGGCACCGTAGCGGTGCACATTGATGCCCTCCACCGGCTCGGTGTAGATGTTGCCCGCAATGTGGCTGCGCTTGTCGATGACAAGGCACTTCTTGCCGGCCTTCTTTGCCTCGTGGGCAAACACGGCACCATACAGGCCCGCACCGACGATCAGATAATCATACTGTTTCATGGGAAGAACCTCTCACTCTCATTTTTCTTCGGCACCGCTCTTTTTCTGGGATGCCCAGTAGTTGTCAATGGCCGTCTCGATGCGGGAGCGGGCCGCCTCCGGGGTGATGTGCTTGAGCTGTGCCGCTGCCATGGTCTGGTGGCCGCCGCCGCCCAGTGCTTCCATGATCACCTGCACGTTCACGGCACCCAGGCTGCGGGCCGAGATGTTCACCCCGGTGCCCACCTGCACCGCCACAAAGCTGGCGTCCACGCCCTGGATGCGCAGCAGGTCGTTGGCGGCCTGCGCGATGGCCACACGGGCCTCCGGGGCGATCTCGCCGCCCACCGAGATGGCACAGTTCTTGTACATCCGTGCCCGCTCCACCAGTTCGGCCTTGGCCGCATATTCCACCATGGTCACGTCAAACAGCTGACGTACCCGCTCCGTCTCGGCACCGTAACGGCGCAGGGCCGCAGCGGCTTCAAAGGTACGCACGCCGGTGTGCAGGGTAAAGTCCTGCGTGTCCAGCAGGATGCCGGAGAGCAGGCCCTCGGCTTCCACCCGGTTGGGCTTGTCGTCGCGGTCGCCCACATACTGCAAAAGCTCGGTGACCAGCTCACTGGCCGAGGAGGAATAGGGCTCGTGGCAGACCAGATCCGGGTTCTGGATGTAGCCCACACCCTTGCGGTGGTGGTCGATGACAGCCACCTTGCCGCATTTTTCCAGGATCTCCTTGCTTTCCACAAGGCCCACCTGGTATGTATCCACCACCACGCACAGGGTGCGCTTGGAGATGATGGGCAGTGCGTCCTTCGGGTCGATGAAGTCATCCTTCTGGCCCGCCCTGCACAGCGCGTCGATCAGGCTGCCCGCCAGCGTGGCGTCCCGCTTCACGGCGATCACCGCCGGGACGTCGCAGATCTTGCAGATGCGCAATACGCCCTCGGCGGCACCAATGGCGTCCAGATCGCTCATGCGGTGGCCCATGATGACCACATGGTCCGCTTCCTTGATGAGTTTGACCAGCTGGTCGGCCACGATGCGGCTGCGCACCTTGCTGCGCTTTTCTACACCATGGCTCACGCCGCCGTAAAAGGTAAAGCCGTCCGGCGTCATCTCGGCGGCCTGATCACCGCCGCGCCCCTGCGCCATGTCCAGCGCCTGCACGGCCATGTCCTGGGCTTCCCGCAGGGTCTTGGCCCCACGGCCGATGCCGATGGACAGTGACAGGTTCACACTGGGGTCCAGCGCACGGATCTTGTCCAGCACGTCATAGCCGCGCTTGGCAAACTGCTCCATCTGGCGTTCTTCCACCACGGCGATGTAACGGCCGCTGGCCACCCGGCGCAGAAAACCGCTGCCCCGGCCGATCATATCTTCCAGGATGCGGTTGATGCCCTCCAGCAGGCGGGCGCGCTCACTGTCCAGCATGTCGCCGAACACATCGTCATAGCCGTCCACCAGAAACACCAGATAGCCCGGGCGGCTGGCCTTGTACTCCGCTTCGATCTTGCGCAGGGCGGTCTCCTCGTTCAGCACCAGCAGGGTCATGCACTCGGCCCCGCCGGGCACCGTGGAGCTGTGCACGCTCCAGAAGCCGTCCGCCAGCGTCAGCAGCTGGCCCTGCTGGGTGCGGCACTGCTGCAGGTCCAGCCCGGGCAGTACCTTCTGCACCCGACTGGTCAGCATATCCTGCCCGCCCAGCAGACGGGCACGGAACTGCTCGTTGTACCACAGCACCGTTTCGCCGGACAGCAGAGCCGTCGGCTGTGAGAGCTGCTCCAGACTGAATTTTGTTTTGGATTTTTCAAAGTTGTCGCCGCGCACCCAGCGGGACAGCCAGCGGCGCAGCTGGTAGCGGAACGCCGCCATGCAGATGCCCCACGCCACCACCAGTGCCAGCAGCACCGGCCAGATGCTGGGCCGCTGGATCAGCAGGACCAGCGTGAGCAGGGCGCAAAGCACCGCCAGCGCTGCGGTCAGCATCTCCATGGTCCATCTCGGTTTCTGTTTCATCTGCTTTTCTGCCTCCCGGTCATATGCTGTGCCGCCCGGCGGCGCGCCCTGCTCATACCTCCATCAGGATGGGCAGGATCATGGGGCTGCGCTTGGTGCGCCGGTAAATATAGCTGCTCAGCGCCTCCCGCACGCGGGTCTTGACGCTGTTCCAGTCGCGCACATGCTCGTCCACGCAGCGTTCCAGTGCGTTTTCCACGATGCTCTGGGCACCGTCCATCAGGCTCTCGTTCTCGCGCACATACACGAAGCCGCGGCTCACGAGGTCCGGCCCGGCCAGCACCTTGCCGGTCTTGCTGTCCACCGTAGCCACGATGATCACCAGGCCATCCTCGGACAGGTGCTTGCGGTCCCGCAGGACCACGTTGCCCACGTCGCCTACGCCCAGACCGTCCACCATGACGGCACCGGCGGTGACCGGCTCGCCCAGCTTCATCTCGTCCTGGCTGAGGATGACGTTGGAACCATTCTCCGCGATCAGGATGTTGCTGGTGGGGATGCCCAGACTGGCCGCCGTGAGGGCGTGCTTCTTGAGCTGCTTGTACTCGCCGTGCACCGGCAGGAAATATTTGGGCTTGGTCAGAGTGAGCATCAGCTTCTGCTCCTCCTGGCAGGCGTGGCCGGACACATGCACATCATACATGCTCTCGTA
>OGYU01000743.1_pt1 | contig 25457 bp, 22 predicted proteins | sample 1576581 | NCBI WGS metagenome assembly OGYU01 (sample SAMEA3541547, study PRJEB24748) | human gut metagenome | biome: human gut; feature: human-associated habitat; material: faeces | place: China | collected 2012 | reverse complement strand
ATGGCTTGGACAACATTTAGTGACCTTCCAAACCGATAAAAAAGGCCAACCCGTTAATAGCATTTATATTGAAGAAACCTGTCAGATTGATAAGGAGCTTTATTTAGGTGCGGTGATTGATCGTGCTTCACAGAAAGTCGTTTTTATGGCGTCTTCAGCTGGAGGCATGAATATTGAAGATGTGGCAAGAGAAACACCTGAGCTAATCCATAAAGTCGCCATTGATCCTTTGGTTGGTGGTATGCCATATCAAGGTCGTGAATTAGCCTTTAAACTGGGTTTAAGTGACGAGCAAAATAAGCAATTTGCTGCTATTTTTGTGAAATTGTCGCAGCTTTTTGTCGAAAAAGATTTTTCTTTAGTTGAAGTGAATCCACTCGTGGTGACGAAAGAAGGTCACTTAATTTGTCTCGATGCGAAAGTAGGCATTGATGATAACTCACTTTATCGTCATCCTGATTTGCTAGCTTTACGCGATTTAAGCCAAAGTGATTCACGTGAAGCAGAAGCAGAAAAATATCAGCTTAACTATGTTGCTTTGGAAGGTGATATTGGCTGTATGGTCAATGGCGCCGGGCTTGCTATGGGTACCATGGATATCGTGAAATTATATGGTGGTAATCCTGCAAACTTCCTTGATGTTGGTGGCGGTGCAACGAAAGAGCGTGTGGCTGAAGCCTTTAAGATTATTCTCACCGATAAAAATGTGAAATCAGTCTTAGTAAATATTTTTGGTGGAATCGTACGCTGTGATCTTATTGCTGAAGGTGTCGTAGCAGCGATTCAAGAAGTCGGTGTAAAAGTGCCTGTTGTGGTTCGATTAGAAGGAACCAATGCCCCACAAGGCAGAGCAATTTTAGCCGAAAGTGGTGTGAATTTAATTGCTGCACATAGTTTACAAGAAGCAGCACAAGCGGCAGTGAAAGCGGCAAAAGGAGAATAATCATGGCGATTTTAATTAATAAAGAGACAAAAGTAATTTGCCAAGGTTTCACCGGTGCGCAAGGGACATTTCACTGCGAGCAAGCACTGGCTTATGGCACAAAGTTAGTCGGTGGGATTTCACCGAATAAAGGCGGAACAACGCACTTAGGTTTGCCAGTATTTAATACAGTGCGTGAAGCAGTAAAAGTGACGGGCGCTACGGCAACCATGATTTATGTGCCTGCGCCATTTTGTAAAGATGCAATTTTTGAAGCCATTGATGCAGGTATTCAATTAGTGGTCTGTATTACAGAGGGCATCCCAACATTGGATATGCTGTTGGTAAAACAAAAATTAAATGAAACGGGTGTTGTGATGATCGGACCGAATTGCCCAGGCGTGATTACACCAGATGAATGTAAGATTGGTATTATGCCAGGCAATATCCATAAAAAAGGCAGAGTAGGGATTGTTTCTCGTTCAGGTACCTTGACCTATGAAGCGGTACAACAGACGACAGATGAAGGTTTTGGTCAATCTACTTGCGTAGGGATCGGTGGCGATCCTATTCCAGGATCCAACTTCATTGATATTCTCAAACGTTTCCAAGAAGATCCTGAAACTGAAGCTATCGTGATGATTGGTGAAATCGGTGGCTCTGCAGAAGAAGAAGCGGCAGTGTTTATTAAATCTCATGTGACGAAACCGGTAGTGGCTTATATCGCAGGTGTGACGGCACCAAAAGGTAAGCGTATGGGACACGCAGGAGCGATTATCAGCGGTGGAAAAGGAACGGCAGAAGATAAAATTGCTGCACTTGAAGCAGCGGGAGTGAAGACAGTGAGAAGTCTTGCTGAAATTGGTTCAGCCCTCCGTGAATTATTGAAATAAAATACTTAAAAAATGGACCGCACTTTGGATTCGTTTTCAAAGTGCGGTCGTTTTTTATAACAAATTCTTATAACCTGCATCTAAATCGGTGTATAATCTCGTCAGTTTTTTAAGGACAAAATTATGAGCCAATTTTTCTATATCCACCCTGAAAATCCGCAAGCGCGTTTGATTAATCAAGCGGTAGAAATCTTGCGTCAAGGTGGTGTCATTGTGTACCCGACGGATTCGGGCTATGCCTTAGGCTGTATGATAGGCGATAAACATGCGATGGATCGTATTGTTGCAATTCGTAAATTGCCAGAAGGGCATAATTTTACGTTGGTATGTAGCGATTTATCCGAGCTTTCAACCTACGCAACGGTGAGCAATTCGGCTTATCGTTTAATTAAAAACAATACGCCGGGGCGTTATACTTTTATTTTGACGGCAACGAAAGAACTTCCACGTCGATTAATGACCTCAAAACGCAAGACCATTGGATTGCGTGTGCCGGATAACCAAATTGCTTTGGATTTATTGAAAGCATTAGGAGAGCCGATTCTATCTTGCTCACTGATGTTGCCTGATAATGAACATATGACTTATTCCGATCCAGAAGAGATTCGTGAATATTTAGAACGCCAAGTGGATTTAATTATTCATGGTGGCTATTTAGGTCAAGAGCCAACAACGGTGGTAGATTTAACGGAAGAATCGCCAGTAATTTTACGTGAAGGAAGTGGTAGTACCGATCCTTTCATTTAACTTATTTTAGACGCTTGGGAAAGCGACAAAGGAAAACAGATGAAACCTATTCAAAAACCAGTCAGACAAGAACGTGAAAAACAAGCGGGAAAACAACCGCACTTTGAGCGTAAAGATCGTAAAAGTGCGGTCAATTCTGACATCAAATCAACCCCTAAAGCTAAGGTAGCTAAACCCTCTCGTCAATCTACTGTAGAAGGTGAAAAATTACAGAAAGTACTTGCGCGTGCAGGACAAGGCTCTCGTCGTGAAATTGAAGCGATGATTGCTGAAAATCGTGTGAGTGTCGATGGCAAAATGGCCACCCTTGGTGATCGTATCGATGTACATTCTGGTGTGAAAGTGCGTATTGATGGTCGTATCATCAATCTTCAACAAGCACAAAAAGAAGTATGCCGTGTATTAATGTATTACAAACCTGAAGGCGAACTTTGTACTCGTAGTGATCCTGAAGGCCGTCCGACCGTATTCGATCGTTTACCACGCTTAAATGGCGCAAGATGGATTGCGGTAGGCCGTTTGGATATTAATACTTCAGGCTTATTGCTTTTCACGACAGATGGCGAATTAGCGAATCGTTTAATGCACCCAAGCCGTGAAGTTGAGCGTGAGTATTCTGTGCGTGTATTTGGTCAAGTGGACGATGCCATGTTGGCGCGTTTACGTAAAGGTGTGCAGTTGGAAGATGGTCCAGCCAATTTCAAAGAAATCAAATTTGCGGGTGGTGTTGGGATTAACCAATGGTACGATGTGACTTTAATGGAAGGTCGTAACCGAGAAGTGCGTCGTCTGTGGGAATCACAAGGTATTCAAGTGAGCCGCTTAATTCGTATTCGTTACGGCAACATTAAGCTGATGAAAGGTTTACCGCGTGGTGGCTGGGAAGAAATGGATCTGGAAAATGTCAACTATTTACGTGAATTAGTGGGCTTGCCACCAGAAACTGAAACCAAATTAGACGTGACGAAACCTCGTCGTCGACCAAAATCAGGTCAAATTCGTAAAGCAGTAAAACGTTATACTGAGTTAAGTAAACGCTATAAAAAATAGGTGGTATTCGCGATGAAAATGCAGCAACTCCGCTACATTGTTGAGATTGTAAACCAAAATTTAAATGTGACTGAAGCCGCGAATGCGCTTTATACCTCTCAACCTGGTATCAGTAAACAGGTTCGCTTGTTAGAAGATGAATTAGGTTTGGAGATTTTTGAGCGTAATGGTAAACACATTAAATCCATTACGCCTGCGGGTAAAAAGATCGTCGCTATTGCTCGTGAGCTTTTAGTGAAAGCCCAAAGCATTAAATCAGTGGCCAATGAATATACTTGCCCGAATCATGGCGTGTTACGAATTGCAACAACCAATACGCAAGCGCGTTATATGTTGCCGGCTGTGGTGGAGCGTTTCTCTAAACAATATCCGGATGTGAGTTTACATATTCATCAAGGTTCACCGACGCAAATCCATGATGCATTGATTTCAGGTGAAGTGGATTTAGCGATCACAACAGAAGCGCCATATCTTTTTGATGATTTGATTCAACTGCCTTGTTATTTGTGGAATCGTTCGGTAATTGTTAAACCCGATCATCCTTTAGCAAAAGTGAAAAATCTTACTGTTGAGGAGTTAGGCAAATATCCGTTAGTCACTTATACCTTCGGTTTTACCGGTGTGTCTGATTTGGATTATGCCTTTAACCGCGCGGGGATTCTGCCGAATATTGTGTTTACTGCAACGGATGCTGATGTGATTAAAACTTATGTGCGTTTAGGATTAGGTGTGGGTATTATGGCCTCTATGGCACATACACCAGCAGATAAGGATTTAGTGGCAATTGATGCAGGGCATTTGTTCCGTGCGAGTATGACGCAAATTGCGTTTAAACACAGCACTTTCTTACGCAATTATATGTATGACTTTATCGAATTTTTCTCACCGCACTTAACGCGTCCAATGGTTGAAAAAGCGGAGAAATTGCGTGATAACAGCGCGGTGAAGAAATTGTTTGATAATGTTGAATTAGAAGTGAAATAAGCATAGAAAAATATAAAAGTGCGGTCAGAATTTAATGTGAATTCTGACCGTTTCTTTTTTTACAATAAAAATAAATGTGGCACTAAGTTCATGACGATAACTGTTGCGATAGAAAGCAATAAGCGTGATGAACCAAAGATAAACCCTCGGTTTGTACCATTATCAAATTTTACTAATAAATTTGCCATTGCCGTTAAAGCATAGACTTCAATCACCGTGAAAATGACTAAGTAAATATAAGCAGAAACCACAGAAATATATTTCAACGTAATAAACCAAGGCAAGACAATGCCAACTGCCAGGATTGGGGCAACCCATAGGGTTTGTTTAATCGTTAAATTAATTTTTCGAGAAAAATAACTTTGTAATGACACTGTCAGTAAACCATTCACAAAAAGTGCAATGGGGGAGTGTTCCGGCATGCCTAATTTGTTATCAAATAGGAACGGGAAGATCACAAAGAATGATGTTGCAATGGAAAGGGGAATAAACAACATCAAATGCACAAATAAAAATTCTTTGGTGATGATTTCTTTAATTTGGGCAAAGCGAAATTTCACTAAGGTTTGCAAAGTTTGGATTTGATAAAACGGTTTTACCATTAAGGCAAAGAGAACTGCTTCCATCGCAAAGCAGACCCAAATCAACCATTCAATGTGATTGTATTTGATAAATGGAATCACCAACAAAGGCGCAAACATAGACGACATAGAGCTGACTTTTAAATATTTTCCCTGTAATCGAGTTTTTTCTTTGTATTCTTCGCCTGCGAGCACCAATAGGCAGGCTTTCGCATTGGTACCAAACAAACAGCTGCCTAAGCCAAAACAAGTGGTGGCAATTAAAAGTAGAACGTAATTGTCAGCAGAGAGAAAGAAAATATAGGCAATGACATCTAAAAAGCACCCGAGCAACATCATTTTAGCCAGTCCAAAGCGATCGCCCCAGATACCGGCTAAAATAGCTAATGCTTGGTTGCAGAAGAAAAGCAACGAGAGTGAAAAGGCAATTTCACTGTTACTTAAGCCTTTTCCTTGTAAATAGATGAAAAATACCGTTTGCATGGAAAAGAATGCAAGGGTAGAAAAGAAACGACGAGTCAGTAAAAGTTTTTGTAAATTCATTGGTTTTATTTAAAAAAGAAAAGCACGCGTTAAGAACGCGCGCCAGTAATTTGTTAAGTGCGGTCAAAATTCACGACGATTTTTAACCGCACTTGAGATTAAAAAGAATCGTGATATTTCACTAAATCTTCGCGGCTAATGGCAAATACACCCAGGCCACCATTTTTTAGTTCAACCCATTCAAATGGTACATCTGGATATTGTTCAATTAGACTTACCATGCTGTTGCCCACTTCACAAACGAGTATGCCATTTGGTGTTAAATAATCCGGCGCTTGTTTTAAAATTTGTTTTGTAATTTCTAACCCATCAATACCTGAACCTAAGGCTAACTCAGGTTCATAGTGGAATTCTTCCGGCATATCTGCCAAATCTTCTTCGTCAACATAAGGTGGGTTGGTTACGATTAAATCATATTGCTGACCGAATAGATTTTGGAATAAATCTGATTGAATCGGGAAAACACGGTGTTCTAATTGGTGACGCGCAATATTGATTTCCGTCACATTTAACGCATCTACAGAAAGATCAACGGCATCCACTTCCGCTTCAGGAAAGGCTTCAGCCGTCGCGATTGCAATACAACCACTGCCGGTACAAAGATCTAAAATACGTTTTGGTTCAGATTTTAAAAGCGGAGCAAATTTATCTTGGATTAATGCACTAATTGGCGAGCGAGGAATAATCGTACGCTCATCCACATAAAACTCTAATCCGCAGAACCACGCACTATTCGTTAAATAAGCGACGGGTACACGTTGTTCAATACGACTTAAAACTAATTGTACTAAAGTCTCTTTTTCAGAATGAGTCAGTTTACTGTTAAATAAATCTTGCGGTAAATCGAGCGGTAATTGAAGTCCTGCAAGCACTAATTGAAGGCTTTCATCCCACGCATTGTCATGGCCTTGCCCGTAGTAAATATCAGAACGGTTGAACGTGCTGTATGTCCAGCGTAAAAAATCTTGAATGGTCGTTAATTCATTTGCCACATTATCTTCTAAAATTGTCGCAACAAGTTCTTGATTGTGTAAGGTTTCCATTTTGTACCTCAATAAAAAATTTGGCTAGTTATACCATAGAATAGATGTGCTATCATTAGGCAAAATAACAAATTGAGAAAAATAATGACAGAACCAGATGATTTCTATCTTTTTCGGGCGGAAACAAAAGGGATCAAACCCATCAAGCAAGATACCTTTGTTGCACCTCGTCAAAAGAGCGGTCAAAAAAAATCCCATTTACGTGATATTCGAGAAAAAGAGGATACGCTTTTCTATTTTTCTGATGAGTATGAACCATTGCTAAATGAACATGATGGTGTCATCAAATATTTACGCGAAGGGGAAGATAGCCATTTATTGAAACAACTTCGTCGTGGCGATTTTTCACCTGAATTATTTTTGGATTTACATGGTTTAACCCGTGAGCAAGCCAAAATGGAATTGGCAGCACTGTTGTTAGCTTGTGAAGATGAGCATGTTTATTGCGCAAGCATCATGACGGGCTATGGAACCTTTACGTTGAAGAAACAAATTCCACGTTGGTTAGTTCAGCATCCTAAGGTACGAGCGTTACACCAAGCTCCCAAAGAATGGGGCGGAGAAGCGGCGATACTCATTTTAGTGGATGTATAAAGAAAGTGCGGTCGAAATTGACCGCACTTTTTTTACATTTTTTCGATTGTCTTAATGCCTAATAACGCTAAACCTTGTTTTAAGGTTTTCTCTGTAAGAGAAGCGAGTTTTAAACGACTTAATTTTACGTTTTCATCTTCTGCATTTAAGATTGGGCAGTGTTCATAGAATGAGGAGAACACACCTGCCAATTCATATAAATAAGCACAGAGGACATGCGGTGTGCCTTCTTTACCCACCGTTTGAACGGCTTCTTCAAATTGAAGCAATTTGATCGCTAATGCACGTTCTTTTTCATCAGAAAGCTGAATCTTAGCTTCGGCAAGTGCGGTTGGATTTACATCTGCTTTATTGAAGATAGAACGAATACGCGTGTAAGCATATTGCATATAAGGCGCGGTATTACCTTCAAAACTGAGCATATTATCCCAATCGAATACATAGTCAGTCGTGCGGTTTTTAGAAAGATCCGCATATTTCACCGAGCCAATACCTACCGCTTCAATAACCGCTGTTTTTTCTTCATCAGATAAATTGGTATTTTTCTCGTTGATTAATACAGTTGCACGCTCAATCGCTTCATCTAATAAATCTGCTAATTTTACGGTGCCGCCGGTACGGGTTTTGAATGGTTTTCCATCTTTACCCAACATCATACCGAAGTTTTTATGTTCAAGTGAGAAGCTATCTGGTACATAACCTGCTTTACGCGTAATTAACCAAGCTTGTTGCATGTGTTGACTTTGACGAGTATCAGAGAACACTAATGCACGATCTGCTTTTAAGGTTTCATAACGGTATTTCGCTGCAGCGATATCAGTAGTGGTATAAAGGAAACCACCATCTTTCTTCTGAACGATAACGCCCATTGCTTCGCCTTCTTTATTCTTGAATTCATCAAGATAAACTACCAATGCGCCTTCATCTTCAACCGCTAAACCTTGTTTTTTCAGATCTTCAACGATAGCAGGTAACATTGGGTTGTAAAGACTTTCACCCATCACATCTTTTTCGGTTAATGTTACATTTAAGCGATCATAGTTGCGTTGGTTTTGTTGCATAGTGATATCAACTAATTTTTTCCACATCGTGCGGCAATATTCATCTCCACCTTGCAATTTCACCACATAGTTACGCGCTTTTTCAGCGAACGCTTCATCTTCATCATAGTGTTTTTTTGCTTCTCGGTAGAACGCTTCAAGATCTTGAAGTTCCATTTCGCTCGCATGTTCATTTTCCATTTTTTCAAGATAAGCAATGAGCATACCGAATTGCGTCCCCCAGTCCCCCACGTGGTTCGCACGAATAACGTTGTGACCTAAAAATTCAAGGGTACGAACAACAGCATCACCGATAATGGTAGAACGCAAGTGACCTACGTGCATTTCTTTCGCAACATTTGGTGAAGAATAATCAACCACGATAGTTTGTTTTTCATTTGCGCTTACACCAAGATTTTGATCTTTCAATGCAGCAGAAACATTATTCGCCAACCAAGTTGGATTTAAGAAAATATTGATAAAACCCGGGCCGGCAATTTCAGTTTTTTCAGCGACATCAGAAAGATCAGCATGTTCTAATACTTTTTGTGCAAATTCACGTGGATTTAAACCTAGCTTTTTAGCAGCAGCCATGATGCCGTTTGCTTGGTAGTCACCAAATTGGGGTTTACCAGATTGACGAATAAGTGCATCGCATTGTTCATCTGCGCCAGCTGCAATCATCGCTTGTTTAATTTTATCGGATAAAATAGATTGAATATTCACGGTTTTTCCTAATCTTGAAATTGAATAATGAAAATAATCGGCTATGATACCGTTGTTTATAGATTTCTCAAAGTAAGAGCAGGAGAAAATGTCAAATTTAATGGAAAAATCGACCGCACTTTATCAGGAGTTGCCTTTATTTCAGGAAAAAATTCAGCAATTAGCTGCCGTCATGAAAGTGAATTTAGCGGATTATCAAATTGATCATTTAGCTTTAAGAGCAAATACTGAAGAAAAAGCAAAAAATTGGCTGACAGAGTTATTAAAGTGCGGTAGAATTTTAAGCGATAATATCGTCAATGGGCGTCCTATCTATTTGATTGAATTAGATGAGCCAGTTGATTTCATTGGTCAGCCTGTCGATGTTATTGAATTACCGTTTCCTAAAAATAAACAATATCCCCAAGAAACTTGGGAACATATTGAAATTGTAATGCCGTTTTTATCTCATGAATCTATTGAGGATTGGGTTAATCGGATTTGCAATACGTTTTTATGGAAGGAACTAACTCAATTAACCATGAAGGTGAGCGAACCTAAGGTGGAAGGGGAGCAATTGCCCAATCCATCCATTGCAGTGAGTTTTGTTGATAAAACAGAAAATCACGTTTGCATAAAGGTTCATCCTTATACAATAAAGAAAATACTCGAGGTTTAGTGTAATGAAAAAAATTACCTTAGCATTAACAGTCTTATTAAGTTTAGGTTTATCAGCTTGTTCATCTCAATCACAAAAAGATGAAAGCGCTTATAAAGGTCAAGTTATCTTCACCGAATTCCAAGGTGATGATGTAAAATTAACCGTTCGTAAAAACGACTGCTCATACAAACAAGAAGGTGAAACAGAAGTTATCGTTCACAAATACGATTCAACTTTAGTAACTGGTGCTTGTGTGAAAGTATCTGACAACGGTCAAGGCGTGAAAAACGTTTCAACTTGGTCTCCAAGAAACCCAATCTAATTCATTTTTAGAAGGTTAGTTTTATGAAAAAAGTAACAGTAGCATTAGCACTTATGATGTCTATCGGCTTAACCGGTTGTGCAAACACTGATATTTTTAGCGGTGATGTGTATGAAGCTGGACAAGCAAAAGAAGCGCGTTCAATTAGCTATGGTACTATTGTTTCTGTTCGTCCTGTTAAAATCCAAGCGGATAATCCAGGTGTAATCGGTACAGTTGGTGGTGGTGCTTTAGGTGGTATCGCTGGTAGCACAATCGGTGGCGGTACAGGTCAAGCCATTGCAGGTGTTATTGGTGCGATTGGTGGTGCCATTGCAGGTAGCAAAATTGAAGAGAAAATGAGCCAAGTTAATGGTGCAGAGCTTGTTATCAGAAAAGATAATAGAGAAGAGATCGTTGTGGTTCAAAAAGCGGATCCTAGCTTTAAAGCAGGTCGTCGCGTAAGAATCGTTGGCGGTTCATCATTAAATGTTTCTGTTATCAACTAACTAAAACTTAAAATAAAAAAAGCGAGCTATAATTAGGTTCGCTTTTTTTATATTTTAAATCAAAAGAAAGCGCGGTTGTTTTTTGCTTGAAAGTCAAAAATATGATACAACTATCAACCGTTATTTCACATCAACAATAGGAAGCAAAATGTCAAATTTACAACAAGTTATTGAAGCTGCATTTGAAAAACGTGCGGAAATTACCCCTAAAACAGTTGATGCACAAACTCGTGCAGCAATCGAAGAAGTGATCGAAGGATTAGATAGCGGTAAATACCGTGTTGCAGAAAAGATTGATGGTGAATGGGTGACTCACCAATGGTTGAAAAAAGCAGTATTATTATCTTTCCGTATCAATGATAACCAAATTATTGATGGTGCAGAAACCAAATACTATGACAAAGTGGAATTGAAGTTTGCTGACTATACCGAAGAGCGTTTTGCTCAAGAAGGTTTCCGTGTCGTACCTTCTGCAACCGTACGTAAAGGTGCATATATCTCTAAAAACTGTGTATTAATGCCATCTTATGTAAATATCGGTGCATACGTAGGTGAAGGTACCATGGTCGATACATGGGCAACGGTTGGTTCATGTGCGCAAATTGGTAAAAATGTTCACTTATCTGGTGGTGTAGGGATTGGTGGTGTATTAGAACCATTACAAGCAAACCCAACCATTATCGGCGATAACTGTTTTATCGGTGCACGTTCTGAAGTGGTTGAAGGTGTGATTGTTGAAGATGGTTGTGTGATTTCTATGGGCGTATTTATCGGTCAATCAACGAAGATCTATGATCGTGAAACTGGTGAAGTATTCTATGGCCGCGTTCCTGCTGGTTCTGTAGTGGTTTCAGGTAGCCTTCCATCTAAATGTGGTAAATACAGCTTATACTGTGCAGTGATCGTGAAAAAAGTTGATGCAAAAACTTTAGGTAAAGTAGGTATCAACGAATTATTACGTTCTATTGAAGAGTAATTAAAATATCATAAAAAATGACCGCACTTTATATGACAAAGTGCGGTCATTTTCTTTTCTAAATTAGCGAATTATTTTTTTCTTGCTAGCATTGTCGCAAATTTTAATTTAATGCGATTGCCGTTTTCATCAGTTTTATGTAATTCGCCCATATTTTCGTTATATTCTAAGAATTCCCAATCTTTGTAGTATTCTTTTAATTCACCTTCAGAGAATGTAAATGAGAAGGCTAATGGGCAAGGTACTTCAGGCGTGGACATGGCTGCTACAATTAAGTTATAACCACCTGGGTTGGTGTGTTCTTGCATATTCTTAATAATGGCTGGAATTCGCTCACGATTTAAGAACATAAATACCACGGTTGATATAATAAAGTCGTAGTTTTCTTGAATATTGGCGGTGTTAATATCATAAACAGCGGTCTTAATATTCAAGTTTTCTTTGTCTTTGGTTTCATTCAAGAAGGCGATGCTATTTTCGTTGTGATCCCAAGAGGTTACATCGTAGCCTTTTAAGCTTAAATAAAGTGAGTTACGACCTTGTCCACAGCCTAAATCTAAAACTTTACAAGGTTTGATAATTTTAGCTGCATCAACTACATCACCATGCGTTGCGGTCATATTGTATTTTTTGCTGAAGTAGTCTTCTTTTTTGCAATAGAAACCAAGTGTACATTCTAAGTCATCAGAAAGGGCTTCAACTCGGTGCCAGGCTTGTGGCTCGACAAACGGAATATTGCTTTCAGGCGTGAAAATATGTTCAGCAATGACATCGCCATCTTCGGTTAGCTCATAAAACTTAAGTTTACCTTTTAGCACTGTAAGTTTGCCCCAAGTTCCCACTTTAGTATTGTGTTTTTCTTGGAACATTTTAGGTAATTTATCTTTTGTCCAAACCGGCATTTGTTTATAGCAGATAAGTTCGTTTGTCATAATGAATTCCTTTTAATTTGCATGATAAATAGCTGATTGATATAGTAGGGTATTTAACTCTATTTGGCAATAAAAAAGGCGACCGAAGTCGCCTAAACATTAAATTATTTTACTTGCATACCCGCAGTGACACCGCTATCAGCTGAAAGTAAGAATAAATCACTTCCGCCAGTACCAGCAGAAAGAATCATCCCTTCTGATACGCCGAATTTCATTTTACGCGGTGCAAGATTTGCAACCACAATAACAAAACGACCTTCTAATTCTTCAGGTTTGTTGTAAGCCGCTTTAATGCCAGAGAACACTTGGCGAGTGTGGTCACCTAAATCTAATTCAAAACGTAAGAGCTTGTTTGATTCTGGTACCGCTTCGCATTTCAGTACTTTTGCCACACGCATATCGATTTTAGCAAAATCGTCAATGGTAATGGTGTCAGCAATAGGTTCGACATTTGAAAGAGCGGTCGCTTTTGCCGCTGTTTTTTCTGTTGCTTTGTTTACTTCAGCGAAAAGTGCTTTAGTTTCTTCTATTACTGCATCAATTTGTTTTTTCTCTAAACGAGAGAAAAGCGCTTTAAATGGAGTAAGTTGATGACCTAATAAAGGCTGTGCAATATTATTCCAAGTTAGTTCTGTTTGTAAGAACGCTTCTGCACGTTCAGCCAGTTTTGGAAGAACCGGTTTTAAGTAAGACATTAATACACGGAAAAGCTCGATACCCATTGAGCAAACTGCTTGTAATTCGGCATCTTTGCCTTCTTCTTTCGCAATCACCCAAGGGACTTTTTCATCAATATATTTATTGGCTTTATCAGTTAATGTCATGATTTCACGAATGGCTTTGTTGTATTCGCGGCTTTCATAATAAGCAGCAATTTGTTCAGCTTGTGCAGTAAATTCAGCAAAAAGCGCTTCGTCTTCTAATTTATCGGCTAATTTGCCTTCAAAACGTTTAGCGATAAAGCCTGCATTACGAGAAGCTAAATTGACTAGTTTATTAACGATATCCGTATTGACACGTTGAACGAAATCTTCCAGGTTGAAATCAAGATCTTCGATACGATCGTTTAATTTTGCTGCGTAGTAATAACGTAAACATTCTGGATCAATATGATTTAAATAGGTGCTAGCTTGGATAAATGTACCGCGTGATTTTGACATTTTGGCGCCATCTACGGTGACATAACCGTGAGCAAATACATTGGTTGGTTTGCGATATTCGCTCCCTTCTAACATTGCCGGCCAGAATAGGCTGTGGAAATACACGATATCTTTACCGATAAAGTGATAAAGTTCAGCATCGCTGTTTTCTCCCCAGAATTCATTAAAATCAATGCCTTCACGATCACAGAGATTTTTAAAAGAAGCCATGTAGCCGATTGGCGCATCCAACCAAACATAGAAGAATTTATCTTTTGCACCTGGAATTTCAAAACCAAAATAAGGTGCATCACGAGAGATATCCCATTGTTGTAAACCACTTTCAAACCATTCTTGCATTTTGTTTGCAATTTCCGGTTGAAGTGAGCCAGAGCGAGTCCATTCTTTTAACATGCCTTCAAAAGCGGGTAAGTCAAAGAAGAAATGTTCAGATTCTTTGACGATTGGTGTTGCTCCTGACACTGCAGAACGTGGATTAATTAAATCCATTGGGCTATAAGTAGAGGCACAAACCTCACAGTTATCGCCGTATTGATCTTCGGCTTTACATTTTGGGCAAGTCCCTTTGACAAAACGATCCGGTAAGAACATATTCTTTTCAGGATCGAATAACTGAGAAATGACTTTCGTTTTAATGAAGCCTTTTGCTTTTAATTTATTGTAAATGTCAGCAGTGATTTGTTTATTTTCTTTACTGTGAGTAGAGTGGTAGTTATCAAAACTGATATTAAAACCTGCAAAATCACGCACGTGATCAGCTTTTGCTTTTGCGATTAGTTCTTCTGGTGTAATGCCTAATTTATCGGCATTTAGCATAATTGGTGTGCCGTGCGCATCATCAGCACAGACAAAATGAATTTTATTGCCACGCATACGTTGGAAACGCACCCAAATATCCGCTTGAATATGTTCTAACATATGGCCTAAATGAATGGCGCCATTTGCATAAGGTAATGCACAAGTGACTAAAATTTTACGAGGTTGAGTTGTCATTATTTTTCTCTATTCTTTTTGCAAAAATTGCGAGTATGTTACCCGATTAGTGCGATTTTTTCTAGTTTAGTTATACTTTTAGCTTAACATTTGAGGTGTAAAAAGGGTAGAATATCCCTGACAAATTTACTCTACTACCTACTACTATTAAAGGAATATTATGGCAACTGCTTTTTCTGAAAATTTAACAGCAGAACAACAATCTCAAGTTCTGCAAGTTTTCCAACAATTCCAACACCCAAGTTTGCAAAAAGACTTAATCGCATTAAATACTTTGAAGAAAGTAGAAAAAGGCGGTGATGTATTACGTATTGAATTACAATTGCCTTTTGCATGGAACACTGGCGTGGAGCAAGTGAAACAACAGCTTTCTGATGCATTATTAAAAGCAACAGATAGCAAAGAAATCAAATGGGTGGTGAATTATCAAATCGCTACTTTAAAACGTGCGAATAATCAACCCGCTGTAAAAGGTGTGAAGAACATCATTGCAGTGACTTCGGGTAAAGGCGGGGTAGGGAAATCCTCTGTTTCAGTGAACCTTGCACTTGCTTTACAAGCTCAGGGTGCTCGCGTGGGGATTTTAGATGCCGATATTTATGGTCCATCTGTTCCGCATATGTTAGGCGCCCCACATCAACGCCCAACTTCACCAGATAACCAACATATCACCCCGATTAAAGCACATGGTTTATCTGCAAACTCGATCGGTTTCTTAATGGATGAAGATAACGCAACCATTTGGCGTGGTCCAATGGCAAGTAGTGCATTAAGTCAGCTTTTAAATGAAACCTTATGGGATAGCTTAGATTACTTAGTGATCGATATGCCACCGGGTACGGGTGATATCCAATTAACGCTTTCACAACAAATCCCTGTAACGGGTGCAGTAGTGGTCACAACACCACAAGATATTGCATTATTAGATGCAGTGAAAGGTGTATCGATGTTTGAACGTGTGTCTGTACCTGTGTTAGGTATTGTGGAAAATATGTCTATGCATATTTGTAGCAATTGCGGCCATCACGAAGCGATTTTCGGTACTGGTGGTGCAGAAAAAATGGCACAAAAATACAATGTGAAAGTATTAGGTCAGTTACCGTTGAATATCCAAGTTCGTCAAGATTTGGATGCAGGTAAACCAACTGTGGTTGCAGCGCCAGACAGTGAAATTGCGAAATCTTTCTTAGATTTAGCGGAGAAAGTATCAACTGAGCTTTACTGGCAAGGTTCTGTGATTCCAAGCGAGATTTTATTCCGCGAAGTGAAATAATCACAAAACATCATAAAAATTAACCGCACTTTAGCTCATCCAAAGTGCGGTTATTTTTTTAGCGAAATTTGCTTATTTTAAATGATCTGCATCATTTACTTTCTCAACGCAAAAACCGTTCTCATCGTCATAATGTACAACACTAATTGATGTATTAATAAGCGATACCGATTTATCTTCATCGCGGTGATTTTGCCACGTTGCGCCGTTTAACAAGGCAAGCAATAAACGCAAGGTATGGCCATGCGACACAATGAGAATATTACCTTGATCGTGGATTTTAATAATATCCTGTAATGCTTTCATGGCACGTTCGCCTAATTGTTCAAACGTTTCTCCACCGTTTACTTGAGCTTTGTAATTGGCTGGATCTTTAATGAGTTGTTTAAATTCAGGGTGTTCCCTTAGCGTATCGACAACTAGGCCTTCCCAAGAACCAAAATATTGCTCATTTAATCCTTTATGATGGAAAAGGGGAATATCACGTTCACCAATAATATGAGAGGCGGTCGCGATAGTTCGGTTTAATACGCTGGAATAAGCGGCAATGAAAGGAATATGATTAAGTGCCACACCTGTTTTTTTCGCACCATTAATGCCTTCTTCAGTCAAAGGGGAATCGCCATGACCTTGCATTAAACCTTCCGTATTCCAAACGGTTTTACCGTGGCGAATGAAATAAAAAGTCAGCTGTTTTTTCATTTTGCATGTCCATAAAAAAGATTAAGGAAGCCGAAACTTCCTTAATCATGATTTTAACGGGAGTAATAACCTGCCATTGAACTATATACGGCATTTTCTGCTTGAATAATGTTGTATTTTGCATTCAAGATAGAAAGTTGAGAGCTTTTCTCTGTGTTTGCCGCAGCAAGCCATTCACGTAATTCAGATACACCAGCATTGTAACGATCTCGATAGTATTTGGTGATACGTTGGTTATAGCTGTGTGTTTTTTGCAAGTTAGCAAAGGCACTTTGTGCTTGTGTATAGGCGAAGTAGTTGGTATCTACATCATTCAAGGCTTTAGTGATGCTTTGCTCATAGTTTAAACGTGCAGTTTCATAATCTGCTTCAGAGATTTTCACGTTCCATTTTACGGTATTCCAGTTGAGGAATGGTAGGCTAATGCCGATTAAACCTGTACCAACTGGATTATGCAATGCATTACCGACTTTAGTACCACTTGATGTTAAGCTTCCGCCTAAAGTGACTTCAGGGAACCAACCTTTTTCAGTTGCTTTCGCATTTTTGAATGCACTGCTTAAGCGATATTGATAGCCTTTCACATCAGGACGATTCGCAATTACAGAAACTGGCACATTTAAATTTACGCCCACATTTTTCACATTAAGAATGTGTGGGAAGTTGATATTTAATGCTTCTTCCGGTTTTAAGTTCAGTAAGTTACGTAAAGTTTGTTCTGCTGTTTTACGTTGTGTTTGATAGTTGATCAAGTTATTACGTGCGTTTAATACCGCTTGTTGTGCTTGATCTACACTTGCGCTGTCCGCAACACCTTGTGATAAACGACGTTGCATAATGCTGCTAATGTCGTTGTAGTATTTAATAGTTTCTTCGGTTGTGCTGATCGCATCATTCAAGTAGGCAATTTGATAATAGGTTGTTACAACAGAGTTGATGAGTGAAAGTTTTGTTGCTTCTAAATCTTCAGCCGTTGCCTTGTGTGACCATTCAGCTGCATCAGCGGTATCCGCTAAACGTTGCCATAGATCTAACGTATAACTCACATTTAATGCACCTTTATGACTGATAGTTGAGTTGCCACCAGTTTTAAGATTTTTAGCCGCAGAAGATTGGGTTGAACCGCTAAATGCCGGAATTAAATTTGCGCCTGCAAGGTTTGCATTATATAAAGCACGGTTTACGGCGACAGACGCTTTGGCTAAATCTTTGTTGTTAATTAATGCTTGTTCCACCACACGATTTAATTGTGAATCATTGTAAAGCGCCCACCAGTTTTCTTTTACATTAAATTGTTTGGTGATTTCCGCATAATTTTGGTAATCCTGCTGGCTTGCTTTATAAGAATCGCCGATGTTAGCACAACCTGCTAGAGCAGTTGCCATCGCGATTGCTAAGGTTAATTTTTTCATTTTTAACATGGATTTTTCCTTTCTTTTTAATTAAAGTGCGGTCAAAAATTAGTAAGAATTTTAACCGCTCTTTTGAGTTTTACAAAATTTCTTTATTCTCTCGCAAGGGCGGTAATTGGATCTAATTGTGCTGCACGTTTTGCCGGCATATAGCCGAAGATCACACCAATCAGGGTAGAGAAGACCACCGCTGCAACAATTGAGCCAGTTGAGAATGCCATCGTAAAGTCAGTCATAAATACGTTAAAGAGCAGACCGATTAAACCCGAAAGTAGAATACCCGTCACGCCGCCAATTAAACAAATCAGTACCGCTTCAATTAAAAATTGTTGCAGAATATTAAATTGTCTCGCGCCAATAGCCATGCGCACACCAATTTCTTTGGTTCGTTCGGTGACAGAAACTAACATAATATTCATTACGCCAATACCACCAACGATCAATGAAATAAAGGCGATAGAGGAAATGAGTAATTTCATCGTGCCCGTTGTACTTTCAATAGTTTGTTTAATGGTATCGCTATTCATGATGAAGAAATCTTTTTTACCATGACGCATGGTGAGCAATTCAGTAATTCCTTTTTCAGCAACAGTAGTATTCACGGAATCATCTACTTTTACTGTAATAGAGCTAATTTTTTTGCTGCCCGAAATACGATTCATCACGGTGGTATAAGGGGCATAGAGATTAAGTGAACTGCTTGCTCCGCCCATTTGTTTATCAGATACCACGCCAATAATGCGTAATGGACGTTTATTAAACATCACGATTTTGCCAATAGGATTTTCATCCGGGAAAATCGATTTTTTCGCACTTTCATCGATTAAGGCTACTTGGTTGTTATCAGCAACATCTTGAGCAGAAAATAAATTACCGGATTTTAGTTTTAAGCCATCTACATCAAAATATTGTTCGCCTACACCTTTTAAACTGGTCGAGGAGAAAGTCTGGTTACCATAAATTAATGTGCCACTTGATGAGCTATTTGGCGTGACGCTTTGTACATAGCTTTGTTGGTTTAAGGCAGTGGCATCATTAATCGTAAGATTTTGCATTTGTTCAGCACGACGATCACCAAAGCCTGTACCATTAAAAATCGTGATGGTGCTCGTCCCAATTCCTCGAATATTTTCCAAGATTTTTTGCTGTGAACCATTTCCCAATGCTACGACGGAAACCACAGAAGTAATCCCGATAATAATCCCGAGCATGGTTAAAAGAGAACGCATTTTGTGGGCAATAATGGCACTCACAGACATACGAAAGGCTTCGACAAATTGATCTTTGCTAAACCCAAAGTTCGGTTTAGATTTGGTTTGATTTTCGACCGCACTTTTTACCGCTTTTTTTTGTGTATCACCAATGATTTCGCCATCTTTAATTTCAATCACGCGATTCGCACTGGCGGCAATTTCTCTGTCGTGGGTTACCATAATAATAGTGTGGCCTTCTGCGTGTAATTGATGCAGAATTTCCATTACATTTTGGCCACTTTGTGAATCCAATGCACCAGTAGGTTCATCGGCTAAAATAATTTCGCCACCATTCATTAATGCTCGCGCAATACTCACACGTTGTTGCTGACCACCTGAAAGCTGGCTGGGTTTATTTTGCCATTTATCGCCTAAGCCTAATTTTTCTAACAGTTGTTTTGCACGAGAAAGACGTTTTTCTTGCGACATCCCCGCATAAATTGCAGGCAAGGCGACGTTTTCTGCTGCGGTCAAGCTCGACAATAAGTTATAGCGTTGGAAAATAAAGCCGAATTTTTGGCTACGTAAATCTGACAGCTGATCTTTGCTTAATTCAATGGTTTCTTTGCCATTGATTTTGTAAGAGCCACTGGTTGCCGTATCCAAGCATCCGATGATATTCATCAAGGTCGATTTACCCGAACCGGATTGCCCAATAATCGCGACGAAATCGCCTTTTTCTATATTTAAAGAGACATTCTTTAAAATATGAACACGATTTTCGCCTTCACCGAAGTAACGGTTGAGATCCTTAATTTCAATAATATTCATTAATTTTCTACCGCACTTTTAGAACATTCTTGGACCACGAGGCATAGAACCCACTTTTTCACCATTCGCGACTTGCGACACAATGACTTTTTCACCTTCATTTAAACCCGATTTGATTTCAGTTTTGAAATCATTTTGAACACCGGTTTCAACTTCACGTTGTTCAGGTTGATTTTTGTCATTCAATACATTTACAAAGCTTTTGCCATCACGTTTTTGAATAGCCATATTGGAAACCAATAAGACATCTTTCGCGTTGGCAATTTTGATATTGTTTTCAGTCGTCATCCCGATGCGTAATGTGCGGTCAGGGTTATCAATCAATACATTCGCGTAGTAGTAAATTGCACTGGTCGTTGAGCTGTTACTTGAACTTGTCGAAGATGATGTTGAAGAACTATCACTTGTCGTGGTATTGGCAGGATCAACAGAATCAATGACTGAGTGATACACGGTTTGGCTATCCGATAAAATAGTAAAACTCACTTCTTGACCGGCTTTCACTTTGGTAATGTCACCTTCTGAAATTTCAGGTTTAATTTTCATTTTACTTAAATCGGCAATGGTCACAATTGTTGGCGTCGTTTGGTTGGCATTAACGGTTTGACCTTCTGAAACAGGCACAGAAATAACGGTACCGTCCATTGGGGCGGTGATTTTGGTGTAGCCCACATTGGTTTCAGCGGTATTCACTTCAATTTCAGCTTGTTTGATATTGGCTTCAATGGCTTCCATTTCAGCTTTCGCATTATCAAGAGTGCTTTTAGCGGTATTCACACTATCTAAAGATGTCGCTTTTTGCGTATAAAGTTTTGATAAGCGGTTATAGCTTGAAAGGGCAACATCATAAGCGGTTTTCTTCGCTTTTAATTGTGCTTGATAGCTCACCAATGCGGCCTTTTTGGTATTTAAGGTATTAATTTGGGTGGTGGAATCAATATCAGCGATCATTTCGCCTTTTTTGATTTCTTGCCCTAACTTGACATAGAGTTTGGTGATTTTACCCGAAGCTTGGGCGCCGACATCAACTTTATTCACGCTTTCAACTGAACCAGAAGCGACAACTGTTTTTTCAACATTGCCACGGGTAACCGATTCGGTCAGATAAGTCGTTTCTTGTTTGCTATTGCTAGAGAAAAAATAATAAGCCGCACCAGCAGCAATGAGTAATCCGAGTAAAATAAAAAAGCGTTTTTTCATAAAGACTTTGTCATCCTAAATAAAAAATGAACGTTTGTTCAGTGAAGATGTATTCTAAAGGTAAACTTTTCAGTTTGCACGAAAAATCTTCAAATTAGACCTAAAAATCCTAAAAAATTCAGTATTAATTTAATGAAAGTGCGGTTAGTTTTGGGATCAAATTCACAACGTCAGACTTTTCGTATAGAATGGAGTAATTATTTTCAATTTATTGAGAAATTTATGAGCAATACAGAACACACTCTAGAAAATGCGGAAAATACCCGCACACACAATTTCATTACTCAAATTATTGATGAAGATTTAGCTTCGGGTAAACACAAAAGCGTTCATACTCGTTTTCCGCCTGAGCCAAATGGCTATTTGCATATTGGCCATGCAAAATCGATTTGCTTAAATTTCGGCTTAGCAAAAGAATATAACGGTTTATGTAACCTACGTTTTGACGATACCAATCCGGTGAAAGAAGATGTGGAATATGTGGATTCCATTAAAGCGGATGTGGAATGGTTAGGCTTTAAATGGGAAGGCGAACCGCGTTATGCGTCAGATTATTTCGATGCACTTTATGGCTATGCGATTGAGTTGATCGAAAAAGGTTTAGCGTATGTGGATGAACTTTCTCCAGATGAAATGCGTGAGTATCGCGGTACATTAACTGAGCCAGGTAAAAACAGTCCATATCGTGATCGTAGTGTCGAAGAAAACTTAGCGTTATTTGAAAGAATGAAAAACGGTGAGTTTGCCGAAGGGACATTAAGTCTTCGTGCGAAAATCGACATGGCTTCACCATTTATGGTCATGCGTGACCCTGTGCTTTATCGTATTAAATTTGCGAGCCATCACCAAACTGGTGATAAATGGTGCATTTACCCAATGTACGATTTCACTCACTGTATCTCTGATGCGATTGAGCGTATTACACACTCTCTATGTACATTAGAGTTCCAAGATAATCGTCGTTTATATGACTGGGTGTTGGAAAATATCAGTATTGAACGTCCATTACCGCATCAATATGAATTCTCTCGTTTAAATTTAGAAGGTACCTTAACGTCTAAACGTAAATTATTGAAATTAGTGAATGAAGGCATTGTGGATGGTTGGAACGATCCGCGTATGCCAACGATTTCTGGTTTACGCCGTCGCGGTTATACACCGGCTTCGTTACGTGAATTCTGTCGTCGTATCGGTGTGACTAAACAAGATAACGTCGTAGAGTATTCTGCACTTGAAGCCTGCATTCGTGAAGATTTAAACGAAAATGCACCACGCGCAATGGCAGTGATTGCTCCTGTTCGCGTAGTGATTGAAAACTTTGAAGGCGAAGAAACCTTAACGGCACCAAATCACCCGAATCGTCCTGAATTAGGTGAGCGTCAATTACCGTTTACGAAAGAGCTTTATATTGATCGCGCAGATTTCCGTGAAGAAGCGAACAAGCAATATAAACGTTTAGTATTAGGTAAAGAAGTGCGTTTACGTAACGCTTACGTGATTAAAGCTGAACGTGTCGAGAAAGATGCAAATGGTGAAATTACCACGATCTTCTGTACTTACGATCCTGAAACTTTAGGTAAAAATCCAGCAGATGGTCGCAAAGTAAAAGGGGTCATTCACTGGGTATCTGCAGTGCATAATCACCCGGCGGAGTTCCGTTTATATGAGCGTCTTTTCACCGTACCAAACCCAGGTGCAGCAGAAGAAATCGAAAGCGTGTTAAATCCAACCTCTTTAGTGGTAAAACACGGTTTTGTAGAACAAAGCCTCGCAAATGCGGAACCAGAAAAAGGTTACCAATTTGAACGCGAAGGTTATTTCTGTGCGGATAACAAAGATAGCCGCCCAGAGCACTTAGTGTTTAACTTAACCGTAAGCTTAAAAGAAGGCTTCTAATTCTAAACAACAAAGTGCGGTCAAAAATCACGTAAATTTTGACCGCACTTTTTTATTGGTTTCACTATGCAATTTGAATCTCATTTTTGGCAAAAAAAATCGCTCCTTGAAATGACGGAATCCGAATGGGAAGCCTTATGTGATGGCTGCGGGAAATGCTGTTATCGGAAATATATTCAAGGGCGGGGAAAGCGTGAAAAACTCTATTACACGCGCATTGCTTGCAATCTATTAGATGTGGAAACAGGGAAGTGTCGTAATTATCCTGAACGTTTTAAAATCGAAAGTGATTGTACGAAATTAACCAAAAAGAATTTGCCTGATTTTGGTTGGCTGCCGAATACCTGTGCGTATCGTTTACTGTATGAGGGTAAGTCTTTGCCCGAATGGCATCCCTTAATCAGCGGCGATCCTAATTCAGTGAAAAAAGCAGGCATTTTAATTCAAGATGGCGTACATGAAGAAGATGTTATTGATTGGTTTGAATTTGTCATTGAAACCGAATAATTCTGATTTAGGTGCTTTTTTATTCTCTTCAAACTTCGTTTTTTGATTTAAGTCACAATTTGCAAGATTGGCAATTGTATTTCAATTGTGCTTACTTATAATACTTATTAAGTATTATATAGATGTATCATTTGTTGTATGAAAATGTCCTTATCACTTAAACAATTTGCTGAAAAACTTGGCATTTCGTTTTCCCATTATGATATTAATGGGCATTTGATTGATGCATCGCCAACCCGCGTTGATTATTTTATCGAGCAGTTGCAATTCCCGTCGAATATTGGACAAAATCAGCCGTTCCAAAATGTAATATGTGCCTTTGAAAACGAACCCATTCGTGATGATTTAACTGCGTTTTCTTCTCCTCCTGATGCTTCTTTGCGTTATCAATTGCTCGATGAGCAAAACCAAATTCAGTTTGAAAAAACAATTCCATATTCAACCGCACTTTTATTGCCTGCTTTGTCTTTTATCTATTATCGTTTAATGCTTTTTGTCGCTCAACAAACGAGAAAGTATTATCGTTTGTAAATTCATTAAGCTTGAAAGCATAAAGGAGTATGTAATGACGAAATTAGTCGCCCAATCAGTAATTAATTCATTTTTTGATGGCAAACATGCCGATCCTTTTGCAGTATTAGGTATGCATGAAACTCATAATGGTATTGAGATTCGTGCTTTATTACCCGATGCAGATAAAGTCGAAGTGATTGATAAAGAAAATCAATCTATCGTTGTCGTACTTGAAAAAGTGGATGACCGTGGATTTTTTACTGCGATTGTGCCAGAGATTCATCATTTCTTTGCCTACCAATTAAAAGTGTATTGGGGCACAGAAGCCCAAATTATTGAAGATCCGTACCGTTTCTATCCGATGATTAATGACTTGGAACAATGGCTATTAACAGAAGGTTCGTTATTGCGCCCGTATGAAGTATTAGGTGCACATTTTACTGAATGTGACAGGGTCCCTGGTGTGAATTTCCGAGTATGGGCACCAAATGCTAAACGCGTTTCATTGGTTGGTGATTTCAACTATTGGGATGGTCGTCGTCATCCAATGCGTTTCCATCCAGCAAGTGGTGTGTGGGAATTATTCTTACCAAAAGCTAGCCTTGGTCAACGCTATAAATTTGAATTGATTGATTGCTATGGCAACCTTCGTTTAAAAGCCGACCCTTATGCATTTAGCTCTGAATTACGTCCAGATACCGCATCAGAAATCAGCATGTTGCCTGATGTGGTAGAAATGACAGAGCAACGTCGTAAGGCGAACCAACGTAACCAACCCATTTCTATTTATGAAGTGCATTTGGGATCATGGCGCCGTAATTTAGAAAATAATTTCTGGCTTGATTACGACCAAATTGCTGATGAACTTATTCCTTATGTCAAACATATGGGCTTTACCCATATTGAGTTTTTACCGATTTCCGAATTCCCATTTGATGGTTCTTGGGGCTATCAACCGATTGGTTTGTATTCTCCAACTAGTCGTTTTGGTACACCTGAAGGCTTTAAACGCTTAGTCGAAAAAGCACACAAAGCAGGCATTAATGTAATTTTAGACTGGGTACCGGGGCATTTCCCAAGTGATACACATGGTTTAGTTGCGTTTGATGGTACAGCCTTATACGAACATGCAGACCCACGTGAAGGCTATCATCAAGACTGGAATACCTTAATTTATAACTATGGTCGTAATGAAGTGAGAAACTTCTTATCCAGTAATGCACTGTATTGGCTTGAACGATTTGGTGTTGATGGTATCCGTGTAGATGCGGTCGCATCAATGATTTATCGCGATTA